>LDZU01010439.1_pt1 | contig 49762 bp, 41 predicted proteins | sample 615531 | NCBI WGS metagenome assembly LDZU01 (sample SAMN03408293, study PRJNA278302) | terrestrial metagenome | isolation source: oil reservoir sample SB2 | place: USA: Alaska, North Slope, Schrader Bluff formation | collected 2011-09 | reverse complement strand
GTAGGCTCATTAATGGTTACCCATAGGTCAACCAGGTCATGCAGCGCACCAACGGTCTTTTCAACATACTGTGCAAAATGCGCGGCGGTTTCCTCATTTTCCCAACCACCTCGTTCGTAGATCCAGATGGGGTCGGTGAAGTGGTGCAACGTAACCATGGGTTTGAGCCCCAACGCAAGTATGCCTTTCAGCATTTCACGGTACGCTAACAGAGCGCTCTCATCCCATTTGCCTGGCTGCGGCTCAATGCGGCTCCATTCGATGGATAATCGATGAATGTTCTGCCCATCCTCTACGGCGTGAGCGAGGTCCTCCTTCCAGCGACCATTCCACCAATCGCATGCCAAGCCAGCGGTGGCGCCCCCGATGATCTTCCCCGGGGTTTGTTCCCAGATATACCAGTTGTTATTGGTATTGTTTCCCTCCACCTGATGAGAGGAGGTGGCTGTACCCCACAAGAAGCGCTTTGGAAAAAAACAGGTTCCTTTATTCATGATTTGCTCTCCTGAATGATGCAAACATAAAACCCAGATAATTATAGGGGATGTCTGTTTCCGTGTGAAAGTAATTGATGGATAAAAAAGGGAACCTTAAGATAGAATATAACCGCAAACATGATATAATCTCGCCTTGCTTTTTTTCAAAAAGGGCAGGTAAGACAAAGGAATATGTGAAGATGACATATAAAAAAGTGTTCCCTAATCACTATGATTTTCCCGAACGCATCAATCGGCTCGGGGAATTGGCTTATAACCTGTGGTGGGCATGGAATCCATCTGCTTCACGGCTCATCTCGGAATTAGATCGTCCCCTATGGGATGCCCTTAATCATAACCCGATCGCTTTTTTACATAAAGTGGATCATGAAATTTTGGAGAGAGCCGCACAGGATAGTTACTACCTTGATGAATATGATCTCGTCATGCAGAAATTTGACGAATATATGAAAGCTGAAGATACTTGGTGCAAACGAGAATGTCCTGCATCTGTTGATGGGAAAGTTGCATATTTTTCTTTTGAATTTGGATTGCACGAAAGTATGCCTTTCTATGCTGGTGGTCTGGGTATCCTTTCTGGAGATCATCTCAAAGAAGCCAGTGATATGGGGCTGCCACTGGTGGGAGTGGGTTTCATCTATCACCAGGGATATTTCGTCCAGAAATTGACCGAAGATGGCTGGCAGGAGACATCCTACTACCATTTCGATTTTGAAGAAATGCCGATCATAGCGCTGGAAGAGGAAAATGGGACTCCTTTGATGATCTCTGTTGAGTTGCCTGAGCGGGAAGTGTTTGCACGTGTGTGGATGATCCAGGTGGGGCGTGTCCCCCTGTACTTACTGGATTCCAATGTGCAGAATAATTCTACCCATGACCGCCAGATGACTGCCCGACTGTACAGCAATGATCTCGAAACACGCATCTCTCAGGAGATCCTGCTGGGTTTTGGTGGTGTACGTTTGCTAGAAAAGCTGGGTGAAGATCCCACAGTGTGGCATATGAACGAAGGGCATTCTGCTTTTCTGACCATGGAAAGAGTGAGCCAGTTGGTTAAACAGGGCATGACCTTTGATGAAGCTGCTGCCCAGGTGAAGAAGACCAATGTGTTTACAACCCATACACCCGTACCTGCGGGGAATGACCAATTTCCGCTTTGGTTGATCGATAAGTATTTCCCGAGCACCTGGAAGGAATTGGGATTAACACGTGATCAATTCATTGATCTTGGGAAACAAACCCAATCATGGGGAGAGACCTTCAGTATGCCTGTGTTGGCGATCAAGCTATCCGAGAAGACCAACGGCGTTTCTGAATTGCACGGGCAAGTAGCTCGCGAAATGTGGAATTTCTTATGGCCTGAACGCAAGGTGGAAGATGTGCCCATCAGCCATATTACTAATGGTATTCATGTCAATTCATGGTTAGCGCGACGCATGCGCTTGATGTTTGATCGTTACTTGGGCGCAAATTGGTATGATCACATGGATGATGAAGAACTCTGGCAGCGTGTCAATCTGATCCCAGATATTGAGATCTGGGATATTCGTCGTCACACGAAAAGAAAATTGATCAATTACGCGATTGAAACAGCACGCATGAATTGGTCCTCTGAAAAACATCAGCCCTCACAGGTTATTGCAGAGGGAGTATTGCTGGATCAATATTCACTGACCATCGGTTTCGCTCGGCGTTTTGCCACCTATAAACGTGCCAATCTGGTCCTCTCTGATTATGAGCGTTTGCTAAAGATCATCACCCGCGAGGATATGCCTGTGCAGTTGATTTTTGCGGGGAAAGCACATCCAGCCGATGAACCAGGCAAACTCCTCATTCAGCAGGTTTATCGTGCTGCCAAAGACCCGCGATCGCAAGGGCGCATTGTCTTTTTGGAGAACTATGATCTCAATATTGCACGTCTTATGGTTCAGGGTGTGGATGTGTGGATGAACACTCCCCGCCGACCGAATGAAGCATCGGGCACTTCAGGCATGAAAGCTGCATTGAATGGGACTTTGAATTTCTCGGTCTTGGATGGCTGGTGGTGTGAAGGATATAACGGGAACAATGGTTGGGTGGTTGGCAGCGAGAAGGATTACGATGATCCAACCCTGCAGGATAAAAAGGATGCTGAAAGTATTTATCAAATCCTGGAAAATGAATTGGTTCCGTTATATTATCAAACACGTACTGCTGGAGATATCTCTGAACAGTGGATATCCAAGGTTAAAGAAAGCATTCGTTCGTGTGCCCCCCAATTCAGCACACGCCGCATGCTGCGGCAGTATATGAATGAAATGTATCTGCCCGCCATGCAAAATAAATAATGGGATTGTATAGGAGATGGGAATGGAATTTCTGTTAGATCCACAGGCGTGGATTACAGCAGTTGGGATATTTTTATTACGGGTTTTCAGCATTGCGCTGGATACCGTTCGCATGATCTCGGTTTTACGAGGCAAGAAGACTATGGCTTGGGTGTTGGGAGTGGCGACATCCATGTTATTTGTGCTTTCGATTGGTTGGGTGATGGCTGACATTTCCAACCCGCTCAAGGTCGTGGCATATAGCGTGGGGTTTGCAACCGGTTCTGTAGTGGGGATGTCTCTGGAGAAAAAGATGGCGATGGGGCATATGTTCCTCACTGTGATCAGTTCCAGTCGTGGTGCTGCTATTGCAGAGGAACTACGCAACGCGGGCTATGCAGTCACAGAAATTCCTGCCCGAGGCAAAGATGGCATGGTATCCATGCTCGAATTAGGCGCAGAACGCAAAGACATGGCGATAATCCAGAATATGATCACTACCATTGACCATGACGCTTTTATCACTTCACGTGATATTGAACCCATTCACCGCGGATATTGGGGCAGTCAAAAAAGCTGAATTTCAAGAGCTTTCCAACCATGCACTACACCAGGAAGGCTCTTTTCATTTTGACATTTATCCTATGCTTTATTAACCCAAATCTTGTATTCATTTCTTATCATTACACTATGATTATTAGGTAATAGAGGTGAGTGAAATGAATAAGATAGTTGGAATTGATCTTGGAACAACAAACAGTGTGATTGCTGTGATGGAGGGTGGTACCCCAACGGTAATCAGTACAGCAGAAGGCTCGCGCTTGTGCCCCTCTGTGGTTGCATTTAATAAAAATAATGAACGTCTGGTTGGGCAAACCGCCAAACGGCAGGCGATTGTAAATCCTGAAAATACGGTTTATTCCATTAAGCGATTTATGGGACGCCGTTATACGGATGTGGAAGCTGAAAGAAAAATGGTTTCCTATGAAGTAGTGTCTGGTCCTGAAGGAGACGCACGTGTAAAAATTCCCCAAACCGGGAAAACCTACACCCCTCAAGAGATATCAGCCATGATTCTTGCAAAGTTGAAAACAGATGCGGAAGCCTATCTTGGTGAACCGATCCAAAAAGCGGTTATCACAGTTCCTGCATATTTCAATGACAGCCAGCGACAGGCGACTAAAGATGCGGGCAAGATCGCAGGTCTAGAAGTATTGCGCATCATCAACGAACCAACAGCCTCTGCTTTGGCGTATGGCTTGGATAAAAAGACCAATGAAAAGATCCTGGTTTTCGACCTTGGTGGTGGAACATTTGACGTTTCCATTCTGGAGGTGGGCGATGGTGTCTTTGAAGTGAAGTCCACCAGCGGTGATACGCACCTGGGTGGTGATGATTGGGATCAGGTCATTGTTAATTGGGCAGCCGAAGCGTTCAAAAAGGAACAGGGAGTGGATCTGCGTTCTGATCGTCAAGCACTTCAGCGCTTGCGCGAAGCAGCAGAAAAAGCAAAGGTCGAACTTTCTTCTGTGTTAGAGACGGAGATCAACCTTCCGTATGTCACCGCGGATATGAATGGTCCAAAGCATTTACTTCTAAAGCTGACCCGCAGTAAATTTGATCAACTCAGTGCTGACTTGGTTGAGCGGTTAAAGGGACCCTTCAACACAGCTTTACAGGATGCTGGCTTGAAACCTTCCGATCTGGATGAGGTTATCCTGGTGGGTGGCGCCAGCCGAATGCCAATGGTGCAGACATTGGTAAAGGACATTACCGGAAAAGAAGGCAATAAAAGTGTCAACCCGGATGAAGTTGTGGCTATCGGAGCTGCCATTCAAGCAGGTGTGCTGGCTGGGGATGTTCAAGACGTGCTCTTGCTGGATGTGACCCCACTTTCGCTGGGTGTAGAAACGCTGGGTGGTGTGATGACACCTCTCATCCCGCGCAACACGACCATCCCGGTGAAAAAGAGCGAAATCTTTTCCACAGCAGAAGATAATCAAACTTCTGTGGATGTTCATGTGTTACAGGGAGAACGCTCAAAAGCTGAGGATAATATGACGCTAGGACGTTTCAGGCTGGAAGGTATTGCCTCCGCGCCTCGTGGGGTTCCGCAGGTGGAGGTGACCTTTGATATTGATGCGAATGGGATCTTAAACGTAACCGCGGCAGATAAAGCTACCGGGTTAGAGCAGAAGATTGCTATCACTGCTTCAACGAATTTAAATAAGCGAGAGATCGAAAAGATGGTAGAGGAAGCGCGCCTCCATGAGCTTGAAGACCAGCGCTATAAAGAACTGTCTGAAGCCCGCAACAATGCCGATACGGCTGTTTATCAGGCTCAGAAGATCTACCAGCAAAGTGCACAACCTTTGCCGGATGAATTGCGCTCCAAGATCGAAGCGCTGCAGAGAGCAGTTCAAACTGAAGAACGGGAACGCATTCAGCAGCTAACCGCTGAATTGCAACAAATGACTGCCAAAGCTGTTCCACAAGAGGTGGGAAAAACAGATCACGATAATTCCAATGGAGATGATGTAGTCGAAGGCGAGTTCCGCGAAGCATAAGAGATTCGAAAACCCCTCAATACGAGGGGTTTTCTGTTTTAACCGGTGATAAGATTTTCTCTTGTGTTGTGCAGTATGGATGCAGGGATAGGCTGAATGTATACTGGTAATGTGTTGAAATTCCTTTAGAATTAGTTCTCTGAAAGGTACCGATGTGGATGCAGTAACTCTTCCTATACAAAAAGCTCGTAACGTGATTATATATTCCCAGTTAATCCGTACTTTGCCCGGCGAAGAGAGCAGCGGGGGAGCCATCGCGGAGATTGTTGAGCAGATGGGTTACGTACAGATTGATACCATCAACGTGATCAACCGGGCGCATCACCACACACTATGGGCACGTTATCCGCAATATAAAAATGGGGATATTTATACCGCTCAAGCGCAAGATAAGAGCGTGTTTGAATATTGGGGACATGCCATGTCATACCTACCCATGAAGGATTATCGTTTTTACTTGCCCTATAAACAGCAATTTAATGATCCCTGTGGCAAATGGGAAAGAGATCGTCTGGAAAAATATGGTCATCTGATGCAGCCGGTTCTTCAACGTATACGTGAAGAGGGAGCGATGGCGACTAGAGACTTTGTATCTGAAACTCAGCCTTATGAAAAGACATGGTGGAATTGGCGCCCGGTCAAAGTGGCTCTAGAGCTCCTTTTCTGGCAGGGCAAGATCATGGTGGCGGAACGGAAGAGTTTTCAAAAGGTCTTTGATATCACCGAACGTGTTTTACCGGATGGGGTTGATACCACCATGCCAGATGAACAGGAACTGGGGCTATTTTTGGTCCGGCGGGCTTTGCAGGCGTTTGGTCTGGCGAACCAGAAAGAGATCGTCGATCACCTGCGGGTGGCGAAAAAGAATGTAATCTTGAATGCCTTGAAACAACTGGTGGCGGATGGCGAGGTTGTACCGCTGAAGATCGTGGGCGTAAATCGGGATCTGGAATATTACATTCTGGCTGAAGAGTTGGAGAACATTGATAATTTAGCTATGCCAAATGATCAAGCGTTTATTCTCTCCCCTTTCGATAATTTTTGTATCCAGCGTGACCGCATGAAGACTTTCTTTAATTTTGACTACGCTCTGGAATGTTATCTCAAACCTGAACAGCGCACCTTCGGTTATTTTGCCTTGCCGGTATTTTGGAAAGATCGCTTTGTGGGTAGGCTGGATGCCAAAGCGGACCGCAAGGAGAAGACCCTTCGCATCCACCATTTGCAATTTGAGGATGATTTTCAACCTGATGACTCGTTTATACCTACGATGCAGAATACGCTGGATGCTTTCATGCATTTTCAAAATTGCCAGCAGATGGAGATTGCGCGAATAACTCCCGCTCCATTCGATAGGTTGTTTCTGCATAGAGCCTGATCGGCAGAATTGTTTATAATTTCCATACAATTCACCCATTTCTCATGGGTTATAATGCCGGCATGTTGAAAAGTAAGAGGGTACGCTATATTGTGATCGCTTTCCTGGTCCTTGTGATCGGTTATACCCTCGTATTAAATCCCCGTGTGCAGGAATGGATGGGCTGGCATATCGCTCAGGTGACCAATTGGGTGAAGGTAAAAAGGAACCCGCCGGAAGCGGTTGAATTTGTTCCCTCGACTTCTAACCAGCAGGATTTGGATCAACCCACGGTGACCCATCTATCAACCCCAACGCTTGAAAACCAGCGCACCGAGGTGCCAGGCGAGATGATTCTTCCAACTCCTACAGCAGAATCGCTTCCCAGTTTTGCTAATTTAGAAGGTACTACCTATTTTTCTCAACACAACCGCTGGAATTATTGCGGACCGGCGAACCTGGCAATGGCGCTTTCATACTGGGGCTGGGAAGGGACGCATGACGATGTGGCGCATGTCGTTAAACCATATCAGAAAGATAAATCTGTTATGCCGTATGAGATGGTGGCGTATGTACAGGAACAAACCGACCTAGATGCGCTGATGCGTGTGGGCGGCAATTTAGAGCTCCTTAAACGATTGATTGCCAATGGCTATCCAGTCATTGTGGAGAAGGGTCCGTATTTTCGCGATATAAGTTACCGTATTACCTGGATGGGGCATTACCAGCTGCTGACGGGCTATAACGATGACAGCGCGGTCTTCATCGCACAGGATTCATACATCAATGCCAATTATGAACAGCCCTATGGGGAACTGGTCGAGCAGTGGCGATCCTTCAACTATACCTATGTGGTGGTTTTCCCACGTAATGAGCGCAATGATGTGCTCAATATTTTGGGGAAAGATATGGATGAAGATGAGAATTACCGCCGCGCTGCCCAGAAAGCATCCGATGAGATCTATATGGCGGAAGGCTTGACCCGCTTCTTTGCCTGGTATAACTATGGCACAAATCTTGTTAATTTGCGTGACTACAATGGTGCAGCTACAGCGTATGACCAGGCTTTCACAATCTATAATGATTTGCCCTCTGATAATACCGAAAGACCCTACCGCATTCTGTGGTATCAAACCGGACCGTATTTTGCGTATTACTACACCGGTCGCTACCAGGATGTGATTGACCTGGCGACCAATAATTCCATTGCCATGGTGCGCGATGATGAACCAGCGCTGGAAGAGAGCTATTACTGGCGTGGTAAGGCAAAGCTCTCCGTAGGGGATCAACCTGGAGCTATTGAGGATTTCTTGACATGCCTGACTTACCATCAAGATTTCAATCCCTGTGTGGAGGAATTGAACGCGCAGGGTGTTTTCCCATAGACGATAGCCTATCCCATACATCAATTTATAATTAATATGCTCGATCACATGAGTGGTAATTTCTGGAAAACTCACGGGAAATGTGTATCTCTATCTTCCGAACAAGTACAATTAGATACAAGAGAAAAACATGGTCAAAATACTGCATTTCTCCGATGCGCATATTGATATGGTCCGCCAGGGCAGACGTGATCCCCAGAGCGGACTGCCATTGCGCACGCTCGATTTTTTGCATGCCCTGGATACGATCGTGGATGCGGCAATTTCTCAAAAGGTGGATATCGTCATTTTCGCCGGGGATGCCTACCGCGACCGCAACCCTGCCCCCACTTTTCAACGGGAATGGGGCAACCGCATCATGCGCCTTTCTCAAGCCGGTATCTTTACGGTGATGGTGGTCGGAAATCATGATGTATCTCCCGCCGTCGGTAGAGCACATGCCATGCAGGAATACCAGACCCTGCACATTCCCAATACATACGTCATCAGCAAGCCTTGTTTGTTGAGACCGCAGGATATCAATGGGCTGCCCATCCAGTTGATTGGGCTGCCCTGGCTCTCCCGATCGGGTATGATGGCATATTTTGAAACGCAGCAGACATCTCTGGAGGAAATGAATCTAGAGATGGAAGAAATGCTTTCAAAATTAGTACGAACCTGGCTCGCTGAACTGGATCCCACCCTTCCTGCCATTCTCACCAGCCATGTTACCGTGCAGGGTGCCCTGTACGGCAATGAGCGCAGCGTGATGCTGGGTCGCGATATGGTGATCTCTCCCGCTTTATTTAAGGATGAGCGGCTCGATTATGTGGCACTCGGGCATATCCATAAATTTCAAGACCTGAACAAAGGGCATCACCCACCGCTGGTATATTCCGGCTCCATTGAGCGGGTGGATTTTGGGGAGATCAACGACACCAAAGGCTACATCATCGCGCAGGTGGATAGGGGATCTACTACCTATCATTTTCATAAATTGGAAGGCAGGAAGTACATTTCGGTTGAGGTTGAAATTGAGGAACAGGATGATATTATCGGGCAGATCAAGAAAAAGCTGCCTGCTATGGATGTCATCGAAAATGCTATTTTCCGTCTGGTGCTTTCTTACCCCCGCAAATGGGAAGCGTTGATTGATGAACGTGCCATCCGGGAATATGGTGAGAATGCCTTCGAGTTCTACCTGGTCCGCCATCCTCATGTCGAAAGCCGGATTCTTCTGCCTGATACGATTTCCCTGGGGCAGCTCTCTGCCCTTGAACTGCTGGATTTGTACTGGAAAAGCATTCACCTGGAACCGGATGAGATGGAGTATCTCTCTAGCCTTGCAGCGGAGATCATTCATCTTGCCGATACAGGTAGATCGGGTGAATATCTTTTAACCCCTCTGGTAAAGAAAGAGGAAGAAGCATGATCCCTGTCAGGTTGCAATTGCGGGGGTTTCTTTCCTACCAGGATGCGGTTGACCTATCATTTGAAGGATTTGACCTGGCGTGTATATCCGGTGATAACGGTGCTGGGAAATCTTCCCTGCTGGATGCTATTACGTGGGTGTTGTTTGGCAAGGCGCGCCGCAGCGATGATGGGGTTATCAATAACCGCAGTGAGGAAGCTGAGGTCATTTATACCTTTCAATATGAAAATGATCTGTACCGGGTGCAGCGCGTCAAGGCACGCGAAAAATCTATGCTGCTTGAATTTCAGATTCAGAATGAAGACCATGCATGGAAACCGCTTACAGAACACACTCTCACCGAGACCCAGAACAGGATCTATGAGGTTCTCCATCTGGATTATGACACCTTCATCAACGCCTCTTTCTTTTTGCAGGGCAAGGCGGATGAATTCACCCAGAAGAATTCCACTCAGCGCAAGGAGATATTGGCGGGCATTTTAGGGATGGATGTCTGGGAAAGCTATCGTGATACAGCACGGGAACTGCGCCGTTCTCTGGAAGGATATATCCAGAAGGTGGAGGGGTCTCTGGATGAAATTGAGGAAGAATTGGCTCAAGAGGAGCAACGCAAACAGGAGCTAAAAAATACCACGGCAGCGCTGAAACTAGTTGAAGACCAGCGTAAAGAAAAACAGAAAATCCTGCAACAGGCGCAGCAGCTCGCCGCCGCTTTACACACGCAGCAAGTTGCTTGGGATGGATTGGAAAAACAAAGGGAACAAAATCGGTTAACTGCAAAGCAGTTGCTCGATACAATTGCGGAGCGTCAGCAGGAAGCAGAATCCTTTAAAAAAGTGCTGGCGGATGCACAAGCGATCGAGAAGGCTTATCAGGAAAGGCTGAACCTAAAAATACGATTGCAAGAAATGGATGAACTGTCTACTCGCTACCTGGCATTACTGCAAAAAAAGACGGAGCATGAAAAGACCATTGCCATGGAAACCAGCCGTATACAACAGGAGATCGTCTCTTTGCAAAAGGAAGAAAACAAGATCCGGCAGATGCGTGATGGATTGGCACTTTTTAAACAGAAAAAACAGCAGCTTCTCAGAGATGATGTGGACATGCAGCTTGAATTGGAAAAACAGAATTTGTTAAAAGATGAAGTAGAGCAGATCACACAGCATCTCAGCAGGCTGCTTGCTGAGAATAAAACCTTGAACGAGACCATGCAGAAGTTGAAGGGTCGACTGGACCGCTTACAGGGTGAGCGCAGTACAAGCTGCCCGCTCTGTGGTCAGCCTTTGAGCGAAGAACATCGTCTGTCGGTGGTCAGCGAGATTGAAGCAGAGGGAAAGCGCACCGCGCAGCAGTATCGCAAGAATGGGGAATTAATAAAAAAGCTTTCACAAGAGCAAGAAAAAACCAAACGGGAACTGGTTGACCTGGATGTGCTTGCTCAAAAACAGCAATCCTTGAGAAGAGAACTCGATGTACTCTCGAACAATATTGAGAGAAATACAACGGAAATAATCGCTTGGGAGGGGCAAGGGAAGGACCAATTGATTTCAATCCGGCAATGTCTGGAAGAAAATGCCTGTGCTCCGGATGCTCAAAAAAATCTCGCTCTTGTTGAGGAGGAGCTCCGAAAACTGGGTTATGAACCGCAGCTGCATGCTGATCTGCGAAAAGGAGAACAGGAAAGTCGTGCGAGTGAGCAAGCACAGCAAGAACTGCTCATCGCTCGCAACCGTCTGGAACCACTGCAACGCGAGATCGAAACCATGCGATCACAACATCAAACCTTGGAAAAGGAATCGAGCGACCTGATAGGAAAACAACAGCAAGCACAACAATTGATGGAGGATTTGGAGAAAAATGACCTTGATCTGCGGTCGCTGGAAGTAGAACTGCATGATCTGGTTGAGCAGGAAAACCATCAACGTGCGCTGGTTGGAGGGGCAAAGCAGATGCTGGAGGTGATCGGGCGTCAAAAACAACGTAAACAACATATCCATGAACAACTTCGATCCCTCTCCAAACAGAAGGCGCAGTTGCAGATGCTTGAGAAGGCATTTGGGCGTGATGGCGTACAGGCATTGTTAATGGAAGAAGCGCTTCCACAGATGGAATCGCAGGCGAATGATACTCTCAATCGGTTGTCATCCGGAACTATGAGTGTACGCTTTGAAACAGAACGGGAGTATAAAGATAAAAAGCGCGATGATAAAATGCAGGTGCTGGATATTTTGATCAACGATGCTGAAGGTGTCCAGCGCCCTTATGATCTCTTCTCGGGTGGTGAGGCGTTTCGCATTAATTTTGCGATACGCCTAGCACTTTCGAAAGTGCTTGCGCAGAGGGCTGGCGCGCGGCTGCAAATGCTGGTGATTGATGAGGGTTTTGGTAGTCAGGATGAGGAAGGTCGCCAGAAATTGGTGGAAGCGATCAATATGATTCGACCTGATTTTAAGAAAATCCTGGTCATCACACATCTAGAAGAATTGAAAGATGCTTTTCAAGTGCGTATCGAAGTGCGAAAAACGAAGCAGGGTTCACAGGTAGAGGTGATCTCGCAATGAACGAACAAAAAATAAAAATTGGGGTCCAACAGCGTGTTTTACCTTCCTATCGCATTCCCTTTTTTGACATGCTCGCAGATGCGTTCGATGGAAAAGTGAGCGTTTTTTATGGGCTTCCTCGCAGTCATGAGATGTTGCAAGCCAATGTCACACCTGAACGAGCTCAAAGCACCCGTGGAAAGAACCGGCATATTTTTTCAGGGTGCTTCTATCTGTGCTGGCAAGTGGGTCTGATGAACTGGCTGCATACTTGGGACCCGGATGTATTGATTATGGAAGCCAATCCGCGCTATCCCAATTCAAGACATGCCTTACGCTGGATGAAACACCGCCAGCGCAAGGTGATTGGTTGGGGGCTGGGTTCTTCACCCGCGCAGGATGGTTTTGGGAAAATACGAGTGCACAGCCGTCGCAATTTCATCCGTCATTTTGATGCGCTCATCACCTACAGCGAGTTGGGAGCACAGCAGTATGCTGAACTTGGATTTCCTATAGAACGTATCTTTGTAGCGCCCAATGCGGTCGCAGCAAAACCCGTAGCCGAAGCGCCACAACGTTCCATGAATTATGAACAAAACCGACCACAGATCCTTTTTGTGGGAAGACTACAAGAGAGAAAACGGGTTGATCTGCTCCTGAAAGCCGCTGCGCTCTTGCCATCGGAGATGCAGCCCATGCTGCACATTGTGGGGGATGGACCCGCTAGGGGTGCTTTGCAGCTGCTGGCACAAACCGAAAAAGTGGATGCCAAATTCTATGGGGCGGTGCACGGCGCTGAGCTGGCAACCCTTTTTAAGAAAGCTGATCTATTTGTGCTGCCCGGGACGGGTGGATTGGCGGTACAGGAAGCCATGTCATATGCACTGCCGGTGATCGTGGGTGAAGCAGACGGCACTCAGAGCGATCTGGTGCGTTCCTCCAATGGATGGGTGCTGCATGAAAATATTGCGGCTGAACTGGCAAAGATCATGCTGCACGCGCTGGGGAATATCCCGGAATTACGTCGCATGGGGAATGCTTCGTATGAGATCGTGAGCACGGATGTGAATTTGGAGAATATGGTTTCCGCCTTTGAAAAGGTGATTATTATGCTTTTAAAGGATTCACACGCATGAATATCCTGCTGGTTGCGGATGGGCGCAGTACCATTACCCATAGCTGGCTGGAGTGTATCGCGGCAGCGGATGAGCACATCGACCTCATATCCACATTTCCTTGTGAAAAACCAGCACAGGTAGAACGCATGTTGATTCTGCCGGTGGCGTTCTCAGCCCTGGCTGGCGGGCAGGTGACACTGGGTGACCAGAAAAAGCAAAGCAAAAGATTTAAGAAAAAGCTATCTGGACTGCGTTCCTTGTTGTTGAATCTGCGTTATCGTTGGGGACCGGGCACACTGCCCTTCTTCCGCCAGCGCTATGTAGATTTTGTAGAACAGTGCCAGCCGGATGTGGTGCATGCGCTGCGCATTCCCTTTGAAGGCATGCTGGCATCCTATACACCAGCTCAATTTCCACTGGTTGTCTCCACTTGGGGTAATGATCTCACCTTACACGCATGCGGTTCACGTCGCATGGCTCGCTGGACCACAAAAGCACTACAACGGGCGGATGGCTTGATGGCAGATGCCACCCGTGATCTAGAGTTGGCGCGCGATTTTGGTTATCGTGATGGGTTGCCGCGTTTGATGGTGCCGGGCAACGGCGGTGTGAACCTGGATGTGTTCAGAGCAATGAGCGACCCGAAAGATCGGTCTTCAAAACCTACAACCTACCAGGTCATCAATCCACGCGGTTTTCGCCCCGGCAGTGTGCATCAGGATGTGTTTTTTCAGTCTATCCCGCTTATCCGGAAAGAAATTCCGGATATTCGATTCATCTGCACCGCCATGCAGGGGCAGCCGCAAGCTGAGCGTTTTGTACGGGACCTGGGCATCGCAGATAATGTTCTACTGCTGCCTTATCTCTCTCAATCTGAACTGTGGTCATTATATAAAGATTGCGATATATATATATCGCTTTCCAGTCACGATGGCACCCCCAATACTTTCTTGGAAGCCATTGCCTGCGGGTGTTTCCCTGTGGTGGGCGATATTGCGTCCCTACGCCAGTGGATCAGGGATGAACACAATGGGTTGCTGGTCAACCCGTTGGATGTGGAACAGGTCGCCAGTGCAATTGTCCGCGCACTTCGCGATGCTCCCATGCGCCAGACTGCGAAAATTACGAACTGGAACATACTGCTGGAAAAAGCCGACCGTAATAAAGTACACACGAGCGTGATGGTTTTTTATCGCCAGTTGATCGATTGATGTGTATTTATTCTTGCTATGAAAGCAAGTGATTGATCTCGTTGATCACCTGTTTCGTCTCTGTGAAGAGTACTCCGTGCATTCCCACTTTTTGTGCACCCTCGATATTTTCCAGGCGGTCATCCACAAAGATTGCTTCCTCTGCTTCAACATTTAGTCGTGATAGAGCTGTTTGATAGATTTTTTCATCAGGTTTCAGTAACTTGACTTCGCACGAAATGACCATATCATCAAAAAGATGGGCGATTTCCAGATCTTCTTCAATCAAAGGGCGTAAACGATTTGAATAATTGCTCAACAAACCGATTTTGATGCTCTCGGGAAGGGATTGGATATATTCGATGATGCGTAAATTTAATTTGAAAGCTTTTCGAAAAGACTCAGAAAAGAGGGGCAACATATCTTCACTGAGGTTTAGCTCCTTAAGAAGGGTGCGATAAAAATCCTCGTGAGAAATTTCGCCCAAGTCTACCAGGCGGTTCATATCCCCATCAAAAAAACTCTGTAGAATATCGTTCGGAATGCCCATTAATTCAGCATAATACTCATGTCCCAATCCGTATTTCGACATGAAGAGCACTCCACTGAAGTCCCACAGAATAGCTTTAATTTGCATACGTACTAGCTTTTTCCAGGTGTGTAGTATTGTTGATGTCAGTGACCATGGCTTGTTGTGTTTCATCAACTTCAACTTGTGTGATACTGCATGTGTGAAAACGTTGTCTTTTTTTTCTCATCGAGGGATCTCTAAAAGGGATCTGTGATGTCAGCGCATTTAATGCGATTCCATGCGAAACAACAGCAATATTGCCCTCGTTTTTCTCTGCGAGGATTTTTGTCCATGCCTCTGCGGTTCTTTCCTTCAAATGAGCCTGTTTTTCTCCCGATACACCACGTGTAACGAACCAGATCGGGAGGACGATCAAAGATAAAAATAGGTATTTTTTATATTTCTTGGAAAGATCCCTTTTCCCTTCCATTTTACCCAGATCCATTTCCTTTAATCCGTTAAGCTGGGTGAAAGTTGCGTCAGGGAATTTCTGTGCGAGAAAATTTGCGGTTTCCATCGCTCTGCCCTGCGGGCTGCAGTATATGTGGGTGATATTACACCCCGCTAGTGCAAGTGCGGTTTGCTGCGCTTCCCATTTTCCATGCTCACTGAGTGGGCTGTCAAGAGATCCATGCATAATACCTTGCTCTATCCATTCTGTGGTGCCGTGGCGAATTAAAAAGATGGTGTGCGTTGTCATAGCGTTCTATTGTAATAGACTTTGAATCCGGTTTTCAAATTATTTGTTAAATAATGATTAAATTTAATATTGACGAGCTGAATTCGAAAATTAAATTTGGACTTACAATAATATTGAAAAAGCTCTGCAATAAATTAGGATAATCCAAGCAAAAACACAGGCAAAAGATGGTCCAAGAAAGGTTTACACAAAAGATAGAAGCTGGCGCAATCTTTGTTTTTAACTATGATCTGGCGCTCAAAACGCACCATAATCCCCAACGGCATTTTTGTTTTTCGTTATTGAAAACAATTTGTCCCCAAAATGATGACTGCCCCCCTGATATTAAAGCAGCTTTTTACGAACTGCGGGTTGGTCCGATAGATCAGATAAATTGGGAAGCTCTGAACTCTTTTATGCAACATGGAAATCACTTTACTAACCTGAGTATTGATGAGAGTGAAGAAGACTTTGTTACATGCAAGGATACAAATCAGTTAGTTTTCACCCCTTATATTGTGGCGATCTGGTCTGATGATAATTCTGTGTTTTCTTTTGTTCATCATGCTTTGGTACAGAACAATGTTGAAGGGTACACGGGCTGCACTTTCCTGGATATTCCTAAAACCATTGAAGAATTTCATAGTATGTGCCGTCAGATTGATCTGGGTCTTGATGCACTTGTAAAAAATGGGGAATATCTTTATCCGGATGGAAGTGACCATCCTCTCAAACCCGAAGTGATGCTGGGGATGGGATTCATGCCCGTTCAACGCTAAACAACCCAATCACCAGCTCCAGCGAAAAGGTTTTAATATATCCAATACCGAAATAATCTCCCACCAAAAATGATAGATGAAATATAGGATGCTTCTCCGGTTGCATTCTATTGTAGCTTTTTTCTGATCACGGAAGTTTGTCACTTCATTAAAGAATGAAGGTTTTTGACTTGTTCTAAACAGACGGCTATACTTTAAATGAAAAAATTCCGTTGGAGGTTTTCTATGGCTTTTAAATTGACTTATGCAACCATGTTCAATCCGCCTGAAGAAATGCACACGCGCTATGATGAAGCACTGAAGCAGGTGCGAGCAAATTTAGGGAAAGAATATGGGATGATTATTGATGGGAAAGAATATATTACCGGTGAAAAATTTGAGGATTTCAATCCTGCGAATACGGATGAGGTTATAGCGGTATTTCAGAAGGGCACTGAAAAAGATGCTGCCATTGCCATCGAAGCTGCACAGAAAGCCTTCCCCGGCTGGGCGGCTACCCCTTGGCAGGAACGCGTACGGCTGATGCGCCGTGTGGCAGAATTGATCGATGAGCGTATCTACGAGATCTCTGCCATCGTTTCTCTGGAGGTTGGTAAGAATCGTATGGAAGCGCTGGGGGATGTGGCTGAAATGGCAGACCTGATCCGCTATGCCTGTGACCAGATGGAAGCCAATGATGGCTTTATCAAACAAATGGGCTCTGACCCGCTCAGTGGTTACAGCGCCACAAACTATTCTGTGCTGCGCCCATATGGTGTTTGGTTAGTGATTAGTCCCTTCAACTTCCCGGCGGCGCTCACCGGTGGTCCCTCAGGAGCTGCACTGGTGACCGGTAATACTCTTGTCTTCAAACCCGCTACCGATACCACCTGGACCTCTCGCAAGCTGGCAGAGTGCATGCGCGATGCTGGGTTACCGGATGGGGTTTTTAATTTCGTTTCCGGTCCTGGGCACTCTATGGGGCAGGCTCTGATCGAGAATCCGGCTGTCGCGGGCATCACCTTCACCGGTTCCTATGATGTAGGAATGGGCATCTATCGTGATTTCGCCAAAGGGGAATATGTACGCCCAACCATCCTGGAATTGGGTGGGAAGAACCCTGCCATCGTTTCGCGCAATGCCAATATCGAAGATGCAGCAGCTGGGATCGTGCGTTCCGCTTTCGGTCTGCAGGGTCAAAAATGTTCTGCTTGCTCACGGGTTTATGTAGAAAAATCTGTTTACCAGCAACTGCTTGATCGCATGATCGAGATCACGAATAAGATTAGCATTGGTGATCCAACCGGTCGTAACACTTTTCTGGGACCGGTTGTCAATCGGCGTTCCTATCAAGATTATCAAGATTTTCTGGATAAGATTTATCATTCCGGCGGACGTTTCCTGACTGGCGGAAAGGTGCTGACAGAGGGCGAATTTGCCAAAGGATTTTTCTGCGCACCCACCATTGTGGCTGACCTGCCTCTCAAGAACAGCATTTGGAAGACAGAGATGTTTGTTCCCATCACGACTATTGGGTATGTGGATTCTCTCGAAGAAGCTATGCAGTATGCCAATGATTCAACCTATGGCTTGACCGCTGGTTTTTATGGCTCACCGGAAGAGGTCCAGTGGTTCTTTGACAATATTCATGCAGGTGTGACCTATGCCAATCGCCCACAGGGTGCTACCACAGGTGCCTGGCCTGGCTTCCAACCTTTTGGTGGATGGAAGGGCTCAGGGTCTAGCGGAAAGAATTCTGGTGGTTTATACTATTTACAGCTGTATATGCACGAGCAGATTCAAACCTTGATTGAAAAAGCATAAAGTTGCATACATCCACGAAGCGGTTCTCATGCACCTGAGGAGATGGGAGCCGTTTCTTTTTACAGGCGGTCTTTCATGAGTAAATTGTGCAGTTTAAAAGAGGCGGTTGCCGAGTACGTCAGTGATGGGGATCTTGTTTATGCTGCGGGGTTCACTCATCTTATCCCATTTGCGGTGGGTCATGAGATCATTCGTCAGGGGCGGCGTGACCTGACCCTGGCACGTGCTACCCCTGACTTGATCTATGACCAAATGGTGGCAGCAGGCTGTGCACGCAAGATCATTTTTTCCTACCTTGGCAATCCTGGGGTGGGTTCTTTAAGAATTGTGCGATCAGCAATTGAAGCTGGGGAATTGGAATGGGAGGAATATTCCCATTACAGTATGATCACGCGTCTCAGCGCGGGAGCATCTGGGTTGCCGTTTATGCCTATGAACCTCACCGCGGCACCTGATCTGGAAAAAGTGAATCCGAACTTTCGCCGTGTAACCGATCCCTTTACGGGAAAAGAGGTCATGGTTGTTCCTCCAATAAATCCGGATGTGGCAGTGGTGCACGTACAACGCGCGGATAAATTCGGCAATGCCCAGATCTGGGGTATATTGGGCGAGCAAAAAGAAGCCGCTTTTGCTGCTAAAAAAGTGATTCTCACTGCTGAGGAAATTGTGGAAGAGACGGTTATTCGCTCGGATCCCAACCGCACCCTCATTCCAGGTTTTATCGTGGATGCGGTTTGCCATGTTCCGTACTGCGCGCACCCATCGTATACACAGGGATATTACGATCGCGATAATACTTTTTACCTGCAGTGGGATGAGATCAGCAAGACCACCGAAGGTGTGCTGCAGTGGTTGCAGGAGTATGTTTATGACCTGCAGGACCATGCGCAGTATTGGCAAAAATTGGGGGAAGAAACGCACCAACGGTTGAAGGTCAAGGAGAAACTCAGTTCTCCCATTAATTATGGTGAATTCTGATCAGCGGAAGGAAAGCATGAGCAACCCTACTTATTCAAAAACTGAATTAATGATCGTCAATGCAGCCCGCCTGCTGCAGGATGGCGATCTGGTATTTGTGGGCGTGGGAGCACCCAACCTGGCATGCAATCTGGCTCGACGCACCCATGCGCCAAACCTGATGATGGTATATGAAGCTGGCGTGATCGGCGCCCAACCTGCCCGCCTTCCGCTTTCCATTGGAGACCCAACACTGGTCAGCGGCGCAACGGCGGTATGCAGCATGTATGAGGTATTCAGCCTGTATCTGCAGCGCGGCAATGTGGATGTGGGTTTTTTGGGAGGGGCTCAGATCGATCGTTTCTGCAATATCAATGCCACCGTGATCGGAGATTACCAGCATCCCAAGGTACGCTTGCCCGGTTCCGGCGGCTCCATGGAAATTGCCGCTTGGGCAAACCGCTGTTACATCATGACACCCCACCACAAACGCCGCTTCCCTGAAAAAGTGGATTTTTGCACCTCTGCCGGTTTTCTTTCGGGAAGGGCTGAACGGGAAAAAAGCGGTGTGCGTGGGAAAGGACCACAGGCAGTTGTGACGAACCTTGCAATCATGAAGCCGGATATAAATGGTGAACTGGAAGTGACAGCGCTTCACCCTGGTGTTGAATTGAATGAGGTTCAAGAGAACACTGGTTGGCAGATTAAGGTTTCCAGTCAGCTGGAACGGACATTACCACCTACTGAAGAAGAACTGCATATCCTGCACGTTGAGTTGGACCCCACCGGTATCTATGTAAACTGATCAGGCTTGGTTTGTCACCTGGATGATCTCAGCCAGGATGGATACCGCGATCTCTTCTGCTTTCCTGGAATGAATATTAATTCCGATAGGTGCGTGGATTCGTGTCAGGTCGGTTGTTTCCCAACCTGCTTCCAGCAGGGCATCAAAACGGCTCTGGCGTGTTTTGAGCGATCCAAGCAAACCGATATATCCAACATCACTTGCCAATCCGATTTGCAGTGCGGGCAGGTCAATCTTTTCATCATGACTGATCACCACCAGATAATCCGGCGCACGTAGCACTAATTCTTTCATACAATCCTGCGGCCATTTTGCCAAAACAGTGTCTGCTTCAGGAAATCGGATTGTGCTGGCGAACATACTGCGGGGATCAATGACGATTACTTTGAACCCCAATATTTTTGCCATCTTGGTGAGATAGATCGAAATTTCTCCAGCGCCGATGATGATCAGGCGGCACATTGCTTGAAAAGCTTGTATGAAAACAGGTGTGATTCTATCCCGTTCGAGCGAGAGATTCACGATGGCGGCGGGGCTTCCCTGATTCAAATGTGCAAGAATGGCATCCTCAAAAGAAGGTTCTATGGGCTCATCGCTGTATAGAATATGAGTTGCATCACACAATATCTTTTTCCCCAACCCATTTTCATCCAGTGGATGCAACCAGAAAAAGGGGTCGTCGAGGTCGCATTTTGCCAGTGCTTCTTGTAAGAAAGACGTAGAATGCTGCGAACTCAAAACGGGTTCGATCAGCACGTCAATCTCCCCTCCGCAGGTTAGCCCTACTTCAAAGGCGGACTGATTGCTATAGCCATAATGGGTGAGCACTGCTTTATTCTCTTGCATCGCCTGTTGGGCTGTTTCTAGGATGGCACTTTCCACACAGCCCCGGCTGACCGCTCCCACCATATCAAACGAGGATGATATTGCCATCATCTCCCCTACGGGCAGCGGAGAGCTGCCACTGGACTGCACCAGGGTGGCAATGGCTGTATCTTTGCCGGCAGAATGCCAGTTTGAAATGGATTGAAGGATGGTTGATAGATTTTTCATGGGTTGTTCCTCAAGAAGAACCGGTGCCTTGATGAATAAAGAACGTGCTCATTTTTGGGCGATGATGGTGAAATGTTTTTGATCTGCCTGCGTGTCAAAAAATTTGATCTTCCATCCGTGCAGTAATTGAAACACTTCTGTTGTGGTAAAGGTGTGATGAGGCATGCCCTCTTCAGTGCCGGATTGCGGAATATATGTATGGGGTTCTGCCAGCACAGCATCTTTGAAACGTTCTGATTCGGGGTCGTATCTCAAGAGGTCCATGGCAAGCAGCCCCTCACTGCGCAGAACACGTCGTATTTCCTGAAAGGTTTGTTGAATATCGGCGTAGAGATTATGCTGGATCACCCGGAAAGAGATAATGGCATCAAAGCTATCTTTGGCAAACGGAAGCGCTTGCATATCAGCCAGCGCCAGACGGGCTGTTTGATTTTCAGTTTGCATCCATTTCTGCGCAGCCTGCAACCCCCACCCGGAAAGGTCGCTGCCGACCATCTGATATCCCGATTTTCCAAAATAGACCAGATGCCTTCCATTACCGCACCCCAGATCTAGAATCCGCTCCACGTGGTATTTAGGGAAAAGATTATCCAGTAAAGTGCAGATCCTATCCGGTTCTACGAACTGCTGGGGATTTTCCTTATAGGCTGCGTCCCATCCGTTAATTTTCTTTTTTGAGTTTTGCATCCTGAAGGATGTCCTTTCTCCATTACCAGTTCTCGGTGATGTATCTGGCAAGGTTGTTCATATCCGCATGTTTTTCAGCCACTGCCATGTGACGTACCGAAATTCCCAGCTCGTGCACCAACCCGCGTCTGCCGCCGCGCAGAGGGTGCCACCAGGGTAACGGTTTGTTCTCGGCGATCCTGCGATAGGCACAGGTCTCTGGCAGCCAATCCAGCTCCAGTACGTTCTTCCTCGTAATCTTCACGCAGGTGGGCATGTAGGTTTGCCTCTGCGCATAGAGACGGCATGTGCACTGTTCCATATCCAGATAGCGGCACGCCACTCTGGTAAGGTATGTTGAGGATGTGTGCTCATCGTTCACTTTATAGAGACAGCAGATTCCACATCCATCGCAGAGCAGATCCCATTGATCCAGACTGATTTCATCAAGGGTGTGGATGCTCTCCACATTGAACCAGCCCATCAGCGGGTAGCGTGGCTGCTCTGGTCGGCGGCGTCTATCAGCATGCTCGCCAATTCACGTGCCTGTTCTGGAGTGATGTAAATATTGGTTTCACCGGCATAGAGGATCTTTTCTTCTTCAGGACAATTTTCTTTGAAGCAGATGCATATATTGTCTTCAAATTCATGATCTCCCTTATCAAAGAAAACACCCACTTTCAGGCTACCATCCAATAATGCGATCGTCATAGGTTCCTCTGATTTATTTTTTCTTTCTTAATGATACCGTATTGAAGATGAATTGGTCAGGTTGCTTCTGGAATTGTTTTGTTGACATAGTTTTCTAGAAATGCTTTAGAATAAAGAAGTATTTTTTTTGAAGGAGTTGTGTAATGTGGAAAGAATTGTACAGAAAGGGATTTGCCACCCTGCTGCTTGCCGGATTGATAACAGGCTGCGGGTCGAAGGCTGCTGAAGAAGTGGTTGATACCCCCCAACCTGCACCGACCGCCAACATGCAAGGGCAGATCGTGTTTTCTGCCAAAATGACCGAAAAAGAAGATTACGAACTGTTTTTGTTTGACATCCAGAGTGGAGACTTGCAGCAATTAACAGATAACGAGTTTGAGGATATTGCCCCGGATTTTTCTCCCGATGGAACCAGGATTGCCTTTTCCGCAAACCCTAATGGCGAATATGACCTGTTCCAGCTTGATCTTGACACTCTCAAGATCACATCCTTATTGGAAGAAAAAGGCACTGATAAAACGGAACCGGTATGGTCGCCGGACGGGAAATATATATCCTATCAATCCAATGCTTATGGTGATAATGACATCTTCGTGCTTACCGTCGCCGATGGAACCTTTGAGCGCCTTACCGAGGAAGATTCCCAGGAAACGCAGGCTAACTGGGTGGTGGATGGGGAAAATCTAGTGTTTGTATCCAACAGCGATGGTGATTTCGATATCTATACCATGCCGGTGAGTTCTAGGCTGGTAACGAGCTTAACGACCAATGATGATTATGATGCTTCTCCGGTCTGTTCTCCCGATGGAGAAAGGATCGCATTTCTCTCAAAGCGAGAAGGGTCATTTGATATCTATTTGATGAACATGGATGGCTCGGGAGAAACTGTATTGGTGCAGAATGAGACGACCAATCACTCTCCCGAATGGTCTCCGGACGGTAGTGAATTGGCTTTTGCTTCCGATTACGATTCCCATAGTACTGTTTATCTGGTTAAGATAGACACGGGTGAGATCTATACCTTATTGGATGGATATTTTCACTATGCAGGCTTGACCTGGAAGGAGTAAGAAAAAGCCGTGGAATTCCACGGCTTTTTTGTTATTGTTATTTATTTGTGCGCACCTTTCGGGGTGACAGACCCCAGTCCACTAATGTTTTGATTGACGCTGGGTGAGCCGTAATATGCCACCGATCCAACTCCGCTTACATTCACATTCAGGGTATCGCTTACCTGCAGTTCTGCACTGCCTGCACCGCTTAATGTAACCGATGTATTACGTGATTGCAGGTCACCCCCATTATAGCTGCCCACACCGCTCAAGATAACATCCTGGTTTTGTGCTATCCCGCTGATAGCAATCGACCCTGCTGAATTCAACAGCACAGTGAGCTCCATTGTGTTGAGGGCATTGATCTGTATGCTGCCCGCACCGGTTAAGATGATCTCCAAATGATCGGTGTTGAGTTTATCCATATTGACGCTGCCTGCGCCTGACAGCGCAATTTCGTTAATATCCCTGACGGTAAGAGTAAACACTATCTTTTGCAGCGAACCGTTGATGATCCCACGCTTTGAGTTAATATAAAGCGTGTTACCGACAACTTCCGTTTCAATGTTGCGCAGAAGATTATTGGGACCTTCAATGATCAGGGATTCTTCATCGCCTTGTTTAATGATGAATTCGCCGAATGTATTGATAGATACTGCGGAGATATCCCCGATCTCCCGTTGTTCAATGCGGTTAACACCAACCGTACATCCGCTGATGAGTGAAAAGATGAAAATGGGTACTATGACCGCCGGGAAAAATTTGCTTTGCATAAAAGGACTCCTGATAATTCATTCTGGTGCTACGAATACGTAAAAGAGCAGGTCTTCGATTCAGAAAAGAAGAAGTTTTTAAAGAGGTCTACCACAAGAACCGCATGAATTGTTTTCAGGGGGATTATCTGCCCCGCATGCTTTACAAACCACCTCAGGTTTCTTATGGCGGGGGGTCTTTTTTTTCAAGCTTATTTTCATGGGCGGCATATTAATCATTTTGGACTTCTTCACGATCCAAAAAATGAATATTTCTGAAAAGATGATCAGAAGAATGGCGATGATCATGGAAATGACAACAGGTCTTGAAAACATAGTGAACTAATTGTATTACAAAAGAAATGAGCCCGCATCTCTAAAAATTGTAAATTTGTTCTATAATTAGGAAAAACGGATTTTTGAGATGGACCTTTTTGATTATCACCTCAACCAGGAGTTAAAAACACAGGCTCCCCTGGCAGCCCGCATGCGCCCGCGCACTTTCGATGAGTTCTACGGGCAAGAAGAAATTGTTGGTGAGGGCAAAATGCTGCAGCGGGCAGTGCTGGCAGATCACCTGTTTTCCTCAATTATTCTGTGGGGTCCTCCCGGAACAGGCAAGACTACGTTGGCTCAGATTATTGCCAACTACAGCAAATCCTATTTTGTCACCATATCTGCAGTCATGGCGGGAAAAGGTGAATTGAAGATTGTGATTGAAGAGGCATTGGAGCGCAGGCGTTTATACAACAAACGCACCATCCTTTTTGTGGATGAGGTGCATCGCTGGAATCGAGCCCAGCAGGATGCGCTGCTCCCAAGCATTGAAAATGGCTTGATCATTCTGATCGGGGCAACCACGCAGAATCCTTACTTTGATGTGATCCCTGCCCTGGTTTCACGATCACGGGTTTTCTCCTTAAAACCACTGGACGAACACGCCCTGGAGCATATTCTGACAAACGCTCTTCATGATGAAGAACGTGGCTATGGAAAGATCTCTGTTGAAATGGATGAAGATGCGCGCAGCCATCTAATTCACATTTGTGGTGGGGATGCACGTAATCTGTTGAACGCATTGGAACTGGCTGTGGAGAGCACCCCAAAAGACCAGAATGGGCAAATTCATATAACCCTCCAAGATGCCCAGGAGTCGATCCAGCATAGGGCAGTGCGCTATGATAAGAGTGCCGACGAACATTACGATACCATTTCTGCCTTCATTAAATCGGTGCGTGGTTCTGACCCTGATGCCGCGTTGTACTGGTTAGCAAAAATGCTTCATGCCGGAGAAGATCCGCGCTTTATTCTGCGGCGCCTGTTGATTCTGGCGGGTGAAGATATCGGTCTGGCAGATCCGCAGGCTCTCCAGGTGGCTGCTTCTGCTGCGTATGCTTACGAATATGTGGGTTTACCAGAAGGAGTTTTCCCAATTGTGGAAGCAACTCTCTATCTGGCAACGGCGCCCAAATCTAACTCATCCCTTGCTTATTTCAAGGCTCTTGAGGAGATCGAACAAAACGGTGCAGGTCCCGTACCGGTTCATCTCATGGATGCTAACCGTGATAAGAACACCCTGGGGCACGGAAAAGGGTATCAATATCCACACTCCTTCGAAGGTCACTTTATTTCACAGCAATACTTACCGGACGAGCTGATGGGGGTAAGGTTCTATGAACCATCTGATCAAGGGAAAGAAAAACCGATCGCTGAAAGAGTTGCCCAATGGAGAAACGCGCAGCGCCAAGCATTAAAAGATCAATTTTCACAATGGGCAGACCAGCCTTTAACCAATAAAGGGAAATAACGCCTTTACTGCTTTTGCCCGATGACTGGTAGAGTTCTTTTCTTCCATAGTGAGTTCTGCCATGGTCTTGTGTGTGCCATCGACCAGAAAGATGGCATCATAACCAAAACCATGCTCTCCGCGTTCCTGGGGGATGATCTCACCCTGGCATTCGCCAAGCGCGTGTACAGCTGCTTCACCGGGTCGCATCAATACCGCTGCACAAACAAAGCGGGCTTTCCAGGGGCGCGCATGAGGCTGTAATTTCGATAGTAAAAGAGATCTGCGATCTTTATCAGTTGCATGCGGATCATTGATGAAACGTGCCGAATGGATGCCGGGAATGCCGTTCAATGCTGCTACCTCCAGCCCTGTATCATCCGCCAGGGTGAGCAGGTTGCTTTCCTGGCTGTAAACGTTAGCCTTGAGGAGCGCATTTTCCAGATAGGTTGATCCGGTTTCTGCTACTTCCAGAGATAACCCTACATCAGAGGGGGTGACAATTTCGATATCAAGTACCGAAAGCAGACTTTTTATTTCTGCGATCTTTCCTGTATTGCTGGTTGCGATAAGAATTTTCATGGCATTATGCCTTAATAATTATGAATAATATCATAAAAACTTGACCGACTAGAACTGGCGTGCTATAATCGAACGAACAGGTTTATTTTAATGGATTAATCGTGAATCAACCCCGTCGACCATTTCGCATCAATGTTGGCTTTCTCATTAACCAACCCATTGGGTATAGTAGAGATTTCCCCTTTTCTTTTACCCCATACCAGTTTGAAAATGAGGAGATTGTTGAAAATTTATGTGGATCGATCAACCTGATTCGGACACAATCTGGGGTTCAAGCTGTAATGGAAGTATCTGCAACCGTTGATGCACAATGTGTGCGCTGTTTGGAACCATTCAAGCAAGGGCTGCACACGACCTTTCAGGAACTTTTTACTTTCGCGCGGGTACCCCTTTCTGAGGATGAGGAATTGATTCCAGAAGATGGTTACCTGGATTTCGAACAAACCATCAAAGATTACCTCTTTCTGGAGTTCCCCATTAAACCTTTATGTACTCCAGATTGCCGGGGTTTGTGTATGGTTTGTGGGCAAAAACTGAACGAATCTTCTTGCAATCATGTCGTTCAAGAAAAGGGATGATCCTTCCCTCAAGGATTAAAAGAGGATGGGAGGCGTTCATTGTCGTATAACGAAGAAAAAATAAAGGACGACATTATCGAGATTCTCCTGGACCAATCAGAATCCCATGAAGAATTATCGATGGAAGATATTTATAATGCACTTCCTGATTCTGACGATTATGACCAGGAATTTATTTTTGAACTGATATCCTCTCTTCGAAAACAGGGTGTGGAGATCATGGATGAAGAGGGAGATATCATTGCAGAAGAAGCAGACCAGACCCCGATAACAGATATGGATCCCTATGCGGGGATCAGTCACATTTCCAGTGATGACACGATCTCTCTTTATTTACGTGAGATGTCTCGTGTTCCCTTGTTGAGCAGTGATGAAGAACGTTCCTTGGCGATCCGCATCGAACAGGGCGACGAAGCCAAAATCGCTTTGAGCCAACTGGATGGCAATGCCACCGTACAGCAAAAAGCAGAGCTTGAAAATTTGATCGAGAGTGGACAGGAAGCACGCGATCACCTCATCAAAGCCAATACGCGCTTGGTGGTGAGCATTGCCAAACGGTACACCAATCGAGGGGTTCCTTTTCTCGACCTGATCCAGGAGGGGAACCTTGGCTTGATGAAAGCGGTTGAAAAATTTGATTACACCAAGGGCTTTCGTTTTTCAACTTACGCAACCTGGTGGATACGACAGACCATCACGCGTGCCATCGCAGACCAGGGACGCACCATCCGAGTGCCGGTGCACATGGTGGACCGTATTCGATTGATGTATAAACGCATTCATGAACTCGAACAGACATTAGGACGCAATCCAACTATTGATGAGCTGGCTGATTCCATGGATATTGATAAACAAAAGGTATCCTGGATGCTGCGTGTTTCATGGCTGCCTCTTTCGTTAGAAAGTCCTATCAATGATGATGAGGATGAATCGGAGCTTGGTCATTTTGTGGAAGACAAAGAAACCCCCACGCCGATACAAACCGTCTATTCAAAATTACTCAAAGAAAAAATAGATACGGTGTTAGATACCCTGCCTTGCCGCGAAGCGCGCATCCTGAAATTGCGCTTTGGTTTGGAGGATGGTAAGTTTTATACACTTGAAGAAGTAGGGAAGAAGTTCGGGCTGACACGCGAACGTATCCGACAGCTTGAGACCAAAGCCCTTCGCCGGCTGCGCCAACCTCAAAAATCCCAGCAGCTGCGCGATTATCGTTGATGCCTTTCTTCCCCTAGAAAATTGGTGATATCACAAAGCATAATGTCGGGGTATTCCCACAGGTACATGTGCCCGGCTTTCGGGATCTCCTGTATGGTTGGGTTGAAAAAACTTTCTCGAATTATCTGTTGTTGACTGTTTTCGATAAATGGATCCTTCTCACCGAATGCCCACAGTGTTGGAATGGTCAGAGATGTTTTTGGAAAACGGGGTTGATAGTGCTCAATTGCACATAGATCATGGTACAGCTGATCACCATCACTCAAAGAGGCGCTTACCTGATCACGTTTCTTTTGGCTGATTTCGGAACCAAACAGGAGATTGCTGAATTGTTTCACAAAGTGTGATGATTCTATTATCCCCCGGCTGTATTCACGAAGAAGGGTGTCAAAATTGGGATGCGGCAGGTAGGAAAGAAAGATCGCTTTTGAAAAAAGTTCCGGTTGGAGAAGAAGCATTTCCAGTGCAATGGCTGCACCCATCGAAAAACCAATTACAGTCACCCGATCCATGTGAATATTGTTTAAAAAAGCAAGCAGATGATCTGCATGTTCCTCGATTGTTTCCAGCTGTTTAGCGTCAGATTCACCATGACCGGGGAGGTCAACGGCGATCACGTGTCTGGCGTGCATGTGCCGAAAGATTGCCGGCCACCCCAGATGCGAACTGCCAGCCCCGTGGACTAACAGAATGGGTGTTCTTTCGGGTTGATCTTTCTTATTGTCTTGATAGGCAATTCCGTCCAGCGAGTGCATTGTCATGGCGAATTTTAAAGCTCACGGACCATATACAGGTTTCCCCCGTTAAATCCTCGTTCTTTATAATACTGGCGGGTTCCAATCGCGGCGATCACAGCCAGCTTTTGAAAACCTCTCTCTTTTGATAACGCGGCAGCTTTCTCGATCAGGCTACTGCCCAGACCCAGATGTTGTGCGGCGCCGTCCTTCTCGGCACCGAACTGCAGAGATTGCCCGTAGATGTGTACCTCACGGATGATGGCACACCCCTCCAATTCCGGGATGGCTGACCAAACCTGCCGGTAAATGGATTGGGCTTCTGGTGTAGTCTGCTCAGGCAAAGAAAGACGCAAATACCCAGCTAGGTGATCTGTTTCTGTGGTGTAGTTCAAAAAATGTTCCTCGGCGTATTGAGGATGGTAGCATTGGTCGACCAGTGTTAGGGAATCTTCCGAAACAGATCTAGCGCGAATCTCCCGGCAGCGGATGCAGCGGCATTGTGTGCCACGCTTTTCCATTTCCTTGTGAACATCTTGGCGCAGGCTGGAGCGTTTATTACCGGCTTTGATGTAAGAAGCTGGAATATCTCGAATGACGCGATTTACCCGGCTATATTCCGGAATGGTTGTTTTTAAATCTGCTATCAGACTGATCAGTTCCTCGGTCGTGTAGGGTTTATATTCTCCTCGCAGCCAGTATTGGTAAAGTTGGCTGTTCTCAACCAGTTGGGTGGGGTAGATCTTGAGCTCATCCGGTGAGTACCCGTCAGCCCACATTTTTATAAAATCTTCTTTATCGGATGCAAGGCTGGCGCCCAACAAGTTCGGCATCCAGTGCATGACGATCTTAAAACCGGCTGCGCGTAACATGGCACAAGCTTTTAATGTTGCTTTATGGGAGTGCCCACGTTTATTGATCTCAAGGATATGGTCATTGAAACTCTGCGCGCCGATCTGTACTTTGGTTACGCCCATCCGCCGCAATCCAGCCAAGATTTCAGGTTGGATGGTATCCGGACGGGTTTCGACCACCAGCCCCACATTACGCTGTTTTGCGCTTTCGTTGGTCAATTGGGCTTCCGCCAGTGTTTGGGATTCTGTCCCATTCATGGCATCCAGACAGCGCTTGATAAACCATTCTTGATACTCCAACGGATAGGCTGTCCAGGAACCACCCAATATGAGCAGTTCGATCTTATTGGTGGGGTGACCAATGGCATCGTAGGAAGCGAGCCGCGAGGACACCTGTAAAAAGGGATCGAATTGGTTTTCGTAAGCCCTGGCAGCTCCAGGTTCCAGTTTGAGATAGCTTTTGGGTAATTCCTCATCATCAGGGCAAAAAATACACTCGCCGGGGCAGGGATGTGGTTTGGTAAGAACTGTGACGGTGGTCACACCTGATAGCGAACGGATCGGCTTCATGCGGATCTTTGCTAACAAGGCAGGATCGAGCTGCAAGCTACCTTCCGCTACCATGGCATGATAGGTTGCCACCAACATATGTTTGGCAATAAAACCGCCTGCTTGCAGTGGGTGGCTGTGAACAGCTTTCATGACCGGCTCACCGCGTAGAATCTCATCCAGCACTGTACGGGCTATGCTCAGTTCTTCGGGAGAATAGTGTTTGTTGTCCTGCCATCGTTCTTTGTTTTTTTTCATTAACGCTCTATTCAGAAGCGATACACTATAATGGTTTATGTGAAACAAGAGATCATTGACCGTATCGTGACGCTTAATCGCGAATTTTATCAGACTTTTTCTGCTTCATTTTCTTCCACTCGCTATCAAGTGCAGCCAGGTGTCAGAAGAGCCCTGCAGCGCATTCCACTTACGGGTAATATTCTGGATCTTGGCTGCGGGAATGGGAATATTCTTCGCAACCTTTGCGCCCAGAAATTCTCTGGCATGTATATGGGAGTAGATTTTAGTCCAAATCTTATTAATGATGCACAGCAATTGTATGCAACATTACAGGGAAAATGTTTATTTAAAGCGCAATTTTCTGCATTTGATCTCGTTGCATCTGATTGGCGGAGCATCTCCACCTATAAACCTTGGGAAGTGATCTGTGCGTTTGCTGTATTTCACCATATCCCTGGTAGTGAGAATCGACGGATTTTATTTCAGCATGTTCGGAAATGCATGTACCCTGCCACTAAATTTATTTTTAGTGTTTGGCAGCCACAGAATAGTACGCGTTTGGTCAAAAGGTTTCAATCATGGAATGTAATAGGTATGTCGGAATCAGATGTGGAATCAGGCGATGTTTTATTAGATTGGAAATCAACCACCTCAACAATGGATGAGGTGGGTTATCGTTATGTGCACATTTTTACACCGGGAGAATTACAGCTAATAGCCACAGACCTTGGTTTTACGATCCTTGAAAATTTCTATTCAGATGGGAAAGAAGGCAATGTAGGCTTGTATCACGTTTGGCAGAAAAATGACGATTAGTTGGAATGGTTCTGTTATGTATGTAAAAGAGTTTGTTAAAGCGTGTGGTTATCTTTGTTAAGAGTAAATGAAAATTGTATGCCTTTACAAAATCCGATATATGATTAACATATCGCTTATGTGAATTTCTAAGCACATCAATAATAGAATAGAGAATTCTAAGTTGGAGAAATGGAAAATTAACCTTTCATCCCAACCATCAGGGTTAATAATCTTCTTGTGGAATTATCCCCCCCATCACAGACTCCAATTTCTTTGCTCCTCAAAATTGTTTTAAATTTACATAAGAGAAAACAAAAGGCGATGTGTGCAGTTAAATTGAAATAGAAAAAGGAGGAAATTTACAATGAGTGAAAAACGTTCAAAAACCTTCAGTTATGCCATTGGGATGTTTGGTACTTCGATTCCAATCAACATGTTAAAAACTTATGCGGCGGTTTTTTATGTTGACCTGTTAGGAATGTCCACAGTTCAATTAGCTCAAATTCTTTTTATTTATACATTTATCGACGCGATTGATAACCCGGTCTATGGCTATTTATCAGATCGCACGCATTCGAAATGGGGCAGAAGGCGTCCATGGTTGGTAATCAGCACACCATTGCTGGTGCTTTGTTTGATCGCATTTTATAACCCCCCAGCACAATCCTCGGGGAACGAATTGTTCATGTATTGTCTGGTTTTTTATATTCTGACAGGTACCATCGATTCGATCATCAATGCGAACTATGCAGCTCTCTTCCCGGAACTTTTCACAACTGATGAGAGCCGCGCAAAAACCAATGCCATGCGACAGGCATTTCAACTAGTAGCGATGATCATCAGCATTGCATTGACACCAGTTGTAACCAATGCTATCGGGTACTCAAAAACATCTATCATCTATGGAATCCTGGGGGGAATCGTCATCATGTACATGTCGCTCTCTTGCAAGGATGCAGGGATCCAACCGGATGAAGAGCAACCTAAGTTATGGGATAGCTTAAAAAGCCTGTTCATTAACAAAAAATTCTGGATTGCAGGGTTCGCTAATGCTTTCTATAGCGCTGCGGTATCCCTTGTTCTAGCCGCAGTGCCATTTTTTGCCAAATACACGTTAGGTATTTCTGCTGGTCAGCAGACACTTCTATTCGGTTCAGTTTTATTGGTAGCCATCGGTTGTGTATCCATTTGGGCGAAGATGGTTAAAAAATACTCGGTGATTCCTGTTTGGCGGGCGGCTTTGCTTGTTTTAGCTGTAGCCTTTATCCCCATGTACTTTGCGAATTCTTTGACATCAGCCATCATCAGCGGTGCTTTAGTAGGTTTTGGTATATCCGGTGTGATTGTTACCATGGATTTGATTGGCGCAAAAATCATCGACGAGGATAGACTGAAATACAATGTACGGCGTGAAGGGATTATTTCCAACGCGCTGGGTTTCATGAACCGGCTCAATGGATTATTCACCAGCTTCGCATTTTATCTGGTATTTGTTCTTTTTGGCTTTGAAAGCGGTGATAATCCTGGCGCGGCACCAGATAGTGCTGCCAGATTCCTGCTGACAGTTTTTCCTTTTATTTTAATGGTCATTAGTTTTATATTCTCGTTCTTTATTGACTTCAATAAAACAAAGAACGACAAAGAACCCATAAGCGTTAATTAAAACGGAGGTGCCAGAATGGCGTATATTCATATCGACCATTTATCTGAGACCGTTAAAGTCAATATGCCCTTGAATATTATCGTTCCTGACCCTGGGCAGATGGAAGAATTGCCGGTAAGAAAACGTAAGGTGCTGTACTTACTGCATGGTCTTAGCGATGATGCCAGTGCCTGGCAACGTTATTCATCCATTGAAACAATTGCAAACACTTTTGGTCTGGTGGTGATAATGCCATCGGCAGGGCGCAGCTTTTATACTGATCAACCCAATGGACAGCGCTATTTTTCATACCTTATGGAAGAACTCCCCCAATATCTTTCGGATGTTTTCGACCTTGCCCCACAGAGGGAAGACACCATGATCGCAGGTGTTTCGATGGGTGGGTACGGCGCTTTCAAGGCAGCTTTCTCCTACCCCGAACGTTTTTTTGCCGCAGCAAGCTTTTCGGGTGTTTTGTCTTTGGATATTTTCAAAATAAATCCTGACGATTCACGTTATGAGGAATTCACCTATCTTTTTGGGGATTTGCAAGAACTTGCAGGAAGTGAACACGATCCAGCGGTCTGGTTAAAAAGAGCATCAGAACATCCATCTACATTGCCCAAACTCTTCATTGCCTGTGGGCGGCAAGACGATTTATACCCGCTAAGCCTTCTTTACTATAAAGCTTGCCTTTCATTGGGGATTGCGGTCGATTATCAGGAAGAAGATGCAAAGCATGATTGGTTCTTCTGGAATATGCAGATCCACAGGTTTCTTAATGACGTTCTTGGATAGTTTATCCTTGACATAAAAAGATGAAGAATAAAACGCAAAATAAAATTGAACTATCTCTTTTTATAGAACATGAAAAAGAGGGCGCTTACTTAACCCTTCCGTTTTCAGTGCCAGTTGACGCTGAATCAATGAACCTCATATATAAATATGAGCGTTATGAAGAGGAAGAAATCCGGTATGAAAACGGATCCTTTGTATCGCGACAGGAAATCAATATCATTGATTTGGGTCTGATTGCTCCTGATGGTACCCAGGTTGGAGTTTCCGGTTCAAATAAAAACGAAATTGATATCAGTGAAACTCATGCTACCCCCGGGTACAAGCCGTGTATTCTGGTTCCTGGTGAATGGCGAATTCTGGTGGGAGCCTATAAAGTAGCCCAAGAAGGTGTAGCTGTCTTCTATGAAATCACATTTTCACAAAAACACAGGAGGCTTTTCAAAGGGGATTTTCATGCTCATACACTTGCTTCAGATGGCATTTTCACGGCGGAAGAACTTGCTGTGCGAGCGCAACGACACGGATTGGATTTTATTGCTATCACCGACCATAATCAAATGGTTTCTGCAGATGCCCTGCCTCGGGTGCCGGGATTTACCCTGATTCCCGGGTTGGAATGGACCCACTATCAGGGTCACGCAAATTTTTTGGGCGTTGATAAGCCATTCGATGATACGTTTGCCACCAATACTTTTTCAGAAGTGTGTGATCGTTTTGAATCAGCTCGAGAACGTGGAGCGCTCATTATCATTAATCATCCTTTTGCCGAAGGGAATGAATTTGAATTTGATTTGAATGCGCTCCCTTTTGATTGCCTGGAAATCTGGAATGGTCCTATGCGGGAATCAAACCTGAAGGCGATTGGTTTGTGGCAAAGCATGCTTAAAGCGGGGAGGAAAATTCCGATCTGTGGTGGAAGTGACTACCATCGAGATACTCCCTTTATATTTTTAGGTGGACCTACTACCTGTGTTTATGCGCTGTCTTCCAGCGCCCCAGACATCCTTGACGCGTTGAGACAGGGGCATGCTTATATCAGTTTTGCTCCCGACGGACCATCATTGGAAGTGACGGCTGGAGATGCCATTCTTGGAGATACAGTAGATTGGTCTCAGGTTAAAGAACTTCAAATCAATGCCGACTGTTTATTGACTGGCGATAGCATCCGGTTGGTCACAGCAGAGGGAAACGTGTCCATCCTGGAAGCTCCATCTGCGGGGAAGAGTCATTTACTGTATACGATGGAGTCCCCGGGATTTGCTCGAATCGAGATTTACCGTTCATTGATTCCAGGGCTGCCTATGTTCCCTGTTTTGATTTCCAACCCCATCTACTTTATAGATGCGTAAATAAGCGAGATAACTGATTTAAAGGGTCGATGGAAATCAGTTTTGTGTATGCTTTAAAATTCAATTTTTGAAAAGCGAAGTGTAAAACGAAACCGGCAATCATCCTCAAACCACATGGGAAAATTTGTTCCCCATACGTTATTCAACAGATTGAAGTGCATGCCGCCTGTGATATCCGGTTGATCATTCGTAAAGTTGAGCAGAGAGGGTTGCCCTGGAGCAATCAATGGAGAGTCAAGCGCCATGATTTCGATTTGTTCTCCTGTATCCATAAATGTGACGCTTTCCCCTGCTGCATGCAGATGGCGATTGCCATTTTTCACGACGTCAAGAGGAGATATCTTTTCACCAAGTTTTTCAATACTCCATTCTGCATTTTGTGAAAGTTGGGGATTGAAGGTAAACCATAGCGCTTCCGGAAGACGGCAAGCGGGCTTGTTGAACCACTGCAGATCAATATCTATGTCAGCTACATTCTGATGAAATGTATATTGCAGATAAAATTCTTGCGGGCAACCATATTCTTGATTGCTTGGGGGTTCAGCAATCAGACGAAATAAATATTGGGTGTCTCCGTTAGACGTTTTTATGTATTGATCATTTACTGGGAGATGCCAGAAACGGCTGGGAGGATCCGCTAGCTCCATGCCTGGCTTGGTGAAATCTTCTCGACTCCAGCTATTTTTTTGTTCAGAGGGGAGAATATATTGGTGGAAGAAACGTTCATAATCCTCAGATGAAAAAGTCTGGTAACGCAGGAAACCCACAGGATGATATTCACTAGCCCATTCTTTGGAGGTGTTATGAGAAACTAGCGAAACCAGAGCACAAGTAGAAGGATTAAATCGTATGGTGAAATGAGTCAGCTCAATTGGTTGACCTGCATCAGTAACCGAATTCCACCCGGAGAGATCGGTATGGGAGGGGCAGATGCTCTCAAGGTGTTTTCGAGCAGAATTTGCGAATGGTGAATTACCCAGTTCTTCTACTGCCGACTGGATATAGGCACGCTTCTCTGCCCAGGAAGACTCGAATTTTTTAAAGTTGGCTTGACTGCGTGCAGCATTAAATTTATTTGCCTCATAGTTATCATGGTCACGCAGGAATGTTTTCTCGTCCATTCCCCAGGTATGTTCGGGTACTAGAAGCAGGCGCCGTTGAAAAGCTTTAAACCATTTTTCATCGCAGATTGCCGGATTGTGGATAAGCCATGTATGACGCAAGCGTAGTAGCTCGCGAAATTGACTGACCTTGAGAGGATCACTGCCAATTCCATGTATCCAGGTATCCCCAATTTCCTGGGTAATTATCGGAAGTCGCTGGCGGATCGGCTCCAATTTTATTGCGAAATCATTGAGTGAGGAGGCAAAAATCTTCGCATTGGGAAAGGATTTTTGTAAAGAGTGATAAATATCAAGCACTTGCTTGGATGATTGCGGACCCAGGTTGTCGATCGTATGCGCAAATGCCAATGCATCCTCAATACCATCCACAGCAAAGATATTTCCGTAACCGCTCTCGTACATTACGATAAGCTCTTTTCCTGAGGGATCTTGCCAGCGAAACAGTGCTGGGACACAAGGAATGGAGGAACCGGGGTTTACTCCGATGTGTAAAAATTTAATATCTGCTTCAACCATGAGGGGGATAATCCCCCGGGTGTGACCGGGTACATCTGTCATCTTTGCCGCAATGGTATGTTTTCCAAAGCGCTGATCAAGCTCTTGAGAGAGCGAAAGACCAAATCGAAAAAGTTCCGCATCCATCAATTCAGTGTGGGTGGTGAATGGAAGTGCGTGCCAGGTTATATCTCCAGCCAGGATAGCAGTTTCCATTTCCTTGCGTTGTGCGGGTGGGGCTTGCTCGAGATATTCATAGATGAGCCAGGAACCGGTAGTCCAGATGAACTTTTCAGATTGGTCCGTTCTGCGCATTTCACGCGCTATGTGTAACGCAGAGGGGATATATTCCGTAAAATATTTTTGGATAACAGAGGAAGCAAAATCTGTAAAACCAATATCCAGGTGAGTTTTAAAGATAAGATGTATTTTTTGACTCATAGATTTATCCTTGAAAAAAGCTGAACCGAATCATAAAACGTTTTATGACATGTATTGTATACACGGATGTGTAAAACGAACATCTATTCTTGTAGACGTTTGAAAATTCTGTTATTGATTGGGTGTTTTCCTGGGAAATATAAATAGAATCCAATTTTATAATAAAGATTTAAAAAACCTTGTACAATAGATAAAAAGGAAAAAGAGGTAATTCTATGAGCGGTGAACAAGTAAATTTGCTTGATATTTTTAAACAAGTTTCTAAAACAATGAAAAATAATCAAAGCGAACTCAATGAGGCGGATGATTATAACCATGATCATGGTGACCACATGGTGGAGATTTTCGAGGTGATCACCGCTGCCATGAAAGAAAAGAAAAACGCCGACCCTGCCGACCAGCTTGAATATGCTGCTCAACTGCTGCGCAACAAGTCAACCAGTGGTTCCGCGCAGATGTATGCCAAAGGTCTGACCGAGGCATCCAAGGAAATCAGCGGAAAATCGGTTGATCTCAATACCGTTGTTCCCCTTCTTCAGACATTATTGAGCGGTGGGGAAGCAAAAACTACTGCTGCCGCATCAAAAGATTCAGGTTTGGGCGATCTATTGGGTTCGTTGCTGGGTGGAGGAACAACCGCACAGGCAGCTGAGAGTTCTGACCAGGGTTTGGATATTAGTGATTTATTGGGTGCAGGGCTATCCTATATGCAGTCCAAACAAAGCGGTAGTTCGGATATTGAAGCGCTCACAAAAGCTCTGGTGAATTCTACCCAAACTGGTGAAAAGACCTATCGCTCGCAATCCAGTGAACTGGTCACAAACACGGTACTGCAGGCGCTCTCAGGTTTGATGACGAAGTAAAAATACTGGAAGAGCCAATCTGTGATAAAGGATTGGCTTTTCTATTTAAAGCAACTTATAATCTTTTTGATCTTGTAATAAAGGATTAAAACAATGCTAATTGTATTGATCGTTCTTGGAATATTCATCCTTCTCATCTTGATTATGGTGCTAAGGGCACTTCAACTGAGTGAACCTGCCTATCAAAGTGCAGCAGTGGATTTGATCAAGGTGGATTCCACAAAAGTTGCTGCGCACTTGGCTGAAGCGATCCGGATTAAGACCATCTCGAAAGAATCTATGCTAGATTCCGATTTTCACGCGTTTCCGGAATATCACCAGTGGCTTGAAAAAACCTATCCCCTGATTCATAAAAACCTGGATAAAGAGACCATCAATCAGTACAGCTTGTTGTACCGCTGGAAAGGCAGCGACAGGAAATTGAAACCGGTTCTTTTTGCCAGCCATCTGGATGTGGTACCTGTCGATGAAGCAACGCTTCCTGCATGGCATGCCGACCCCTTTAAGGGAGAGATCAAGCAAGGTTTTGTGTGGGGGCGCGGCACGATCGATATGAAGAACCATACCATCGGATTATTTGAAGCAGTCGAGGTATTGCTAGCCGAAGGATTTCAGCCCAAGCGCGATATCTACTTTGGATTTGGACATGACGAAGAGATTTCCGGGAAGAATGGTGCCAAGAGTATTGCTGCACATCTAAAAAGGAAAGGTATACGGCTTGCGGCAGTTCTTGATGAGGGTGGCATGATAAGCCGTGGTTTGGTACCGGGGGTAGAAGCTCCTGTCGGGCTGATTGGTGTTGGAGAAAAAGAATATGTGACGGTTAACCTTACGGCTAAAGGCGTTCCGGGGCATTCGTCCAATCCTCCTCGCCAAACAGCCATCGGCATACTGGCACGGGCGATCGCATTAATGGATGACAATCCTTTCCCCGCACGACCTGACTTGGCAATTGAGACATTGAAACGGGTGGCGTTCCTGTTCCCATTTTCAACAAGGTTGGTGCTGGCGAATACCTGGCTACTCAAGCCGCTATTGATCAAAGAATTAGAGAAAGCAGTTCAAACAAACGCGCTTATCCGCACCACCCATGCAGCTACTGTTATTCAGGGTGGGATCAAGGATAATATTCTGCCCGCCGAAGCCAAAGCGAAAATAAATTTTCGCCTGCTGCCGGGGGACTCGCAGGAGACCGTGCTGCAGCACATTCATAAAGTGGTGGATGATCCCCGTGTGGAAGTCGAGATTGATATGGCAGATGCCTGGGGACCAAGCCGGGTTTCACAGTTGGATACACCTGCCTATAACACGTTGGCGCTGGTCATCAGGCAGGTATTTGGGGATATGCCGGTTGCCCCCTATCTGCTTATGTTTGCTACGGATGCACGCCATTACCAGGATGTCAGTGATCAGCTGTATCATTTTTCGCCGGTTGCATTGGGATCAGAAGATATAAGCAGGATGCATGGTATTGATGAACGTATCAGTGTGAATGCCATGGCTGATATGGTCGGGTTTTATGCCAGGCTGATGCGGGTTTGGGGAGAAGCGGAATTTTAGGGATTCGGGATTCTTTCGATTGATCCCTGATAGAGAGACGTATCTACTCCACCAAACTTATACTTGTAGGATTCACTCCCGCGCATGAAGTCGATTTTCTGGCGGGAGTTTTTAATAGCCCATTCAATCAGATAACTCAACAGCACCCAGCCGGGAGAGAAATACTGCATATCCTTCTTGAAACCGGAGTTGTATATAAAAATAGTGTTTCCATCATCGAAGCAGAAATAGCCTGCTGCTGTGACCCCGTTGATATCGAGAAAACATAACCGTAAAATTCCTTCATCGCTTCCCCATTGCATCATAGCCAGCAGGGTTTCTTGCATGCTCGGTGTAAGAAATCCCTTCTTTTCCTCATCTTCTTTCATTAGATCGAGAAAAACATTTCCATATCGGTATAGGTCTTGATTCCCTTCAACGAAATAGAAGCGCTGGTCAATAGCTTCCTGCTGAACGCGCCGTATTTTTCTCCTGATCTCATGGCGTTGTTTTTTATCAAGTCCTACTAGGTATTCTTCCCAATTCGTTGGCAGAGTGAGCAGGGGTGCAACAAAAGTTTTCTTAAGCTGAAACGTCGCGTTGGAGATGGTGGATTTCGTGAAATGGGAAAGAAAGGGAGAACTCTCTGGCACGTTGGCGAATACTGCTTTTTTCCATACAGCATAGTCTTCATTTTCCAGATGCTCAAGCAAAGCAGCCAGGAATGCCCGGTAATCTTCAGGAGCGGCAATGATATCCAGATAATCGGATATCTCCACACTTCCAATAAACGCAACGATGGGCGTTCCTTCTACTATGGTTCTGAAAAGTGGAGCTATTCCTATGAGGTTATCGTCTTCGTATCCCAAATGGATAAACAGTTCACCCGAATCCCATTCCCCACCACCCATGGTTTGCCACCACTGTTCAAGGTATCCAAAACGTAGGAAGGGTACGTTAGTGGTGCTGCGTGCCAGAAGAGCATCCCATTCGCACTTCAATTCATCGGAAAAACGATCAAGGGTTTGTATTTTCATAGGTTTTTGATAGCTACAATTTATTTGCTTCGTTATTATAACGGGTACATCATGATAAAATCTTTGCGATATGCAGAAAACAAAAATAATCCTGGCATCATCTTCACCCCGTCGCAAAGAGATGATCGCCTGGATGGGTATCTCATTTGAAATTTCCCCGGCTGATATTGACGAAAGGTTGCAGGAGAACGAGTCTCCCCTTTTCCATGTAAAGCGTCTGGCACGTGAAAAAGCACAAAAAATTGCACTGAAGGGAAGTGCTAACGTGGTCATCCTTGCTGCCGATACAATCGTGATTAATGACGAGCATATTCTTGGGAAACCAAAGGATAACCGCCACGCAGTGGAAATGCTGCAAGCGTTAAGAGGGCGGGTTCACCAGGTAGCTACAGCGGTGTGCATCATTGCACCTGGAAATCTGCTGCTTCAGGACCTTTGTATCTCTCTAGTAAAAATGCGGGAATATGGGGATGATGAGATTCGCGCGTATGTTGATTCGGGCGACCCCATGGATAAAGCGGGGGCATATGCTATACAAAACGGAAGTTTTAACCCGGTGCCGCATTTCTCCGGATGTTTTGCCAGCGTCATGGGATTTCCCTTTTGCCATATTGAAAGGAATCTGCGCAAGATAGATGGGTATAATTGTTTACCAGTGGCAGAAATCTGCCAGCGGAATCTCCACTATGCATGCCCCATTTTTTCCAGAGTATTGAATGGTGAAGATATAGGATGAAACTATGAAGAAGATAACACGTTTTCTATCGATTGTAGTGATTGCAGCATTCCTGTTTGCAGGGTGTAGCTCAAATGAGGAAGAAGTTTTACCTACCCCCATGGTTGCCAAGACGCTAACGCCAGATGTGGATGGCGCGGCACAAGCCTATCAAGCTGCTTGGGCTGAGCGTGATTACAGTACCATGTATGATTATCTCTCCCAGCCAAGCCAGAGTGCAATCACGGAAGAAGCCTTTTCCACGTTGCTGACTGAATTTTCAAAAAACATGACATTACAGACCCTATCCCCTTCCATACTTGCAACGACAACCAATCCTACCGCCGCCTCAGCGACCTTTCAAGTCAAATACACCACTTCCTTGTTCGGTGAGTTTGATCGTGAGATGCAAACCAACTGGGTGCTGGAAGAAGGTGGTTGGAAGATGGTCTGGGATAATGGCGCTTTTTTACCAGAATTGAGCGGTGGGAACACCCTCGCGCTCGAAGTTCGCACCCAGGAACGTGGCGATATCTATGATGTAAATGGTGAACCTATTGTGGAAGAAACGACTGCATATGCGCTTGGTATCACCCCCGGAGAGATTGAAGATGGAAAAGAAGGAGCCCTGGTTTACAATCTTTCCCAGTTGACCGGAAAAACCACGCAATCTATCTATGAAGCTTATGAAGATGCGGGTCCAACCTGGTATGTTCCTATCGGGGAAGCATCTTCTGAAGAAGTTGGCGCGCGCTGGACGAGCATTGCCAACTTGGGTGGAATGGTTCTTTCAGAATATGAATCACGTTATTACTACAACGGCGGAATTGCACCGCAGGCTATAGGCTATGTGCTGGGAATTTCTGAAGATCAGCAGGATGAATATGCCCAGCGAGGTTACCTTGGGGATGAAAGTGTGGGGCAAGCTGGTTTGGAAAAATTTGCCGAAGAAGCACTGGCAGGAAAACCTTCCGCATCCTTGTATGTTGTAAATACTGAGGGACAGGTGGTGACGCGTATCTCACAGGCTGACCCTCAACCCGCTCAATCGATCACAACCACACTTGATAAAGACTTACAGCTCCAGACACAAAATGCTATTGCTGGTTTTACAGGTGCAGCGATCGTAATGGAAGTGGAAACAGGGCGTATCCTAGCCATAGCATCTTCTCCAAGTTACGACCCGAACCTGTTCGACCAGAATAACATCAACAGTGCGGAGTTGCTTACTGATATATTAAATGATGGGGAACAGCGTCTGCTCAATCGAGCGGCACAGGGTACTTATCCGCTCGGATCAGTCTTCAAGATCATTACCATGTCTGCCGCGCTGGAGAGTGACCTCTATACTCCTGATTCTTCTTATTACTGTGATTATTATTTCGAAGAACTTCCAGGTGAAAAATTCGAAGATTGGACTCTCGAAAAGGGCTATGACCCTAGTGGAGACCTGACCCTTGTTGAAGGGCTGATGCGATCTTGCAACCCCTGGTTCTATCATCTCGGATTGGACCTTTTCCGCCAGATGGGTGCTACATACCTGTCGGATATGGCACGCGGTTTTGGATTGGGAAGTGCAACTGGCATTGAACAGATCGCTGAAGACGCTGGTTCCATCCCCGACCCCCAAACGGATGGGGATGCGGTGCAGCAGGGTATTGGTCAGGGAGAGATGCTGGTTACACCTTTGCAGGTGGTGCGCTTCGTTGCTGCCATCGCGAATGGTGGCACTCTCTATCGTCCCCAGCTGATTGAAAGCATGACCAGTTCAACCGACGTAACGACCTATACCTTTGAGCCTGAATCCCAGGGAACATTACCTATCAGCGAAACAACGCTCGAGGCAGTGCGCGAGGGTATGGGCTTGGTGGTGAGTTCTCGCCGAGGTACGGCGCATGATGAGTTGAGTGGTTTGAATATTACCATGTACGGTAAAACCGGTACGGCACAGAATCCGATGGGGGATGCCCATGCTTGGTTTACCGGGTATACCGAGACCAACCGGGAGGATAAGCCAGATATTGCCGTTGTGGTGCTGGTAGAAAATGGTGGTGAGGGATCAGAAATTGCGGCTCCTATCTTCCGTCGTATTATTGAAACCTATTATTTTGGAGAGCCACAAAAACTTTATCCTTGGGAAACAGAGTTTAATGTAACGCGCACCCCTACACTCGAGTTTACATTGACCCCAACCCAGACACCCTATCGAGAACCAGTGGAACCTGAACCTACACCAACCATTGCAGGATGACGAGCGAATTGATTTCTGGTCTTGTTATCCGCATGCAGGCAGGTTTTTTTACAGTTAAAACAGAAGATAGACTGCTACTATGTCAGCTACGTGGGCGTATTAAACAGAACCGAAAATTGGAAGATCTGGTTGCGATCGGTGACCAGGTTATTGTCAGTGCACTCAATGAAAAAGAAGGTGTGATCGAAGATATCCAACCAAGAGAACATGCCTTGGTGCGCATGGCGCCCACCACGCGAGGTGATTATAAACAGATACTGGTAGCCAATGCTGATCAGGCTGTATTTGTGTTTTCCTGTACGGACCCCGATCCTAGTTTGAGAATGCTGGATCGTTTTCTGGTCATTGCAGAAAAACAACAGATAACGCCAATTATTGTGGCAAACAAAGTGGATTTGATGAATCAGATGGATGCCGAACAGATCTTTTCCAATTATACCGATATTGGCTATCCTGTTCTGTACACATCAGCTAATGGGCGGGTCGGGATCGAATTATTACGTGAACAACTGCAGGGTAAAATATCCGCTTTTGCTGGTCCTTCTGGGGTGGGAAAGACAAGCTTATTGAATGCACTTCGCCCTGGTTTGGGGTTGGAGGTACGTACCCTTAAAAAAAGTTCACAAAAAGGTCGCCACACCACCACTGTTCGCCAGTTATTTCCATTAGATGAGGATAGTTATGTAGCAGACCTGCCCGGTATCCGGCAATTATCAATATGGGATGTCGAGCCGGAAGAATTGGATGGGTACTTTTGTGAATTCCGATCTTCTGTGGAAAAATGCCAATTTAGCAATTGTAGTCACGATCAGGAACCCCAATGTGGCATCAAAGCCGCGGTGGAAAATGGGGAAATCAGTCAAGCAAGATATGATTCGTATTTGAGGTTGAGAGAAGAACTTGAGACTTCGCACCTATATTAATTGACAAAGAAATCAAAGAAGAGAGAGTATGTATGAGCCATCTACCATTATATAGATCCATCCTCCTAATCCTCGCAGTAGGATTTATTCTAACTTCCTGTGGTGCTGCATCCATCAGCTCACCAACCCCGACGGTGGTTGAACCAACACCCACTCCGGTTCCTTTAAAGGAAATTACGCTCTGTACTGCACATGAACCGGAGACTCTGTTTTATTTTGATGCTGTCACTTCCGATACGGAGATCATTTTTGACGCAATCTACGATGGACCTTTTGACAAAGTGGATTATCAGCCTGTTCCAGTCATTATAGAGGAAGTTCCTTCATTAGAAAGTGGAAGCGCTGTTTACCAGCCTGTTGGAGTGAATACTGGCGATTTGATCATTGATATAAATGGAAATGTTACAACATTGACACAGGGTGTGCAGCTTTTTCCTCGTGATTGCCATGCCTTGGATTGTGCTATCACGTGGGATGGAGTGAGCCAAATTCAGATGGATGCTCTTGCAATGAATTTCGTTATTAAAGAGGGAGTTTTCTGGTCGGATGGGGAAAAGGTGAAAGCTGCTGATTCGGTGTACAGCCAGAATCTTGCCTCAGAACTTGCTCCATCGAAGTTTAAAACGATCCTAACAAAAATATCCACTTATCAGGCGCTTGATGAACAAACAGTACAGGTGATTACCTTACCTGGTTTAGTTACATCCCAATATGAAACCTTCTTTTTCTCCCCTCTACCGCAGCATGTCTGGGGATCTTATACTCCACAGGAACTGACCAAACAGGATATTGCTGCTCGCATGCCAATTGGCTGGGGACCGTTTAAGATCTCTTCCTGGGTGAGCGGAGATCATATTGTGCTGGATAGAAATGAATATTATTTTCATTCCTCAGAGGGATACCCAATGCTCGATCGCATTACAGTGAAATTCATTGATGGGGAAAAATCTATCCGCTCCATGGTTGCAACAGCAGGTTGTGATGTTGTGGATGATTCACTCATCACTAGCAGCCAGTATGCGGAGATCGAGAACCTGAAAAACGATCCTGATTTTCAGGTGAAGGTCACTGCAGGATCTGATTGGGAAGTTTTATTGTTCGGTATTCAACCCTCATCTTATGATGATGGATATTATCCCTATGGTTCTGATCGCCCCGATATTTTGGGGGATGTTGCAGTGCGATCAGCGCTGCGCCAATGCATTGATGTAGAGTCCATCTCTTCTCAAAGGGGTATTTCAGAATTAAGTGTACCCTTCGCTTATTTTCCATTCTCTCCTCAAGACGGATCGGCTGTATCGGGCTATTCCTACGACCCTCTGGCAGGAGCAGCGGCATTGGATGCTCTTGGTTGGAAAGATCACGATGGGAACACGGCAACTCCACGCCTGTCTTACAGTGTGGCGAATGTCCCGGATGGTACGGCGCTGGTATTGAATTTATATACATCGCAAAGTGATCTGAGGATTCGAACTGCACAAACCATTCAAACATCCTTGCAGCCTTGTGGCGTACAGGTGAATATTGTATCCTTGCCACTTACAGAATTATATGAGCCCGGTGCTGATGGAGTTCTCTTTGGGCGTAATTTTGATTTGGCTTTACTTTCCTGGAAGGCGGGTGATTTGCTTCCTTGCCAGTTATTTGAAAGTGAGGAAATTCCATCAGAAGCGAATTACTGGATCGGTACAAACGATGGTGGTGGCAATATAACTGGCTATCAGAATTCCGCCTATGATTCCTATTGTTGGCTAGCTCGGTTTGGCAGTACAGAATCGGAACAAGCGCTGCAAAATCACGTCGAGGCAGGCAAAATTTTACAGCAGGATGTCCCTTTCGTTGCATTGTCATTCAATCCAAGAGTGTTTGTAAGTACTGGGTCGCTTTGCCTCCCCACCAATTATGCTAGTGAAAAATATCCCTATTCTTCGCTAGAGTATTGGGAATTTCGTGACACTTGTAATTAGATGTATAATGAAAAAACGGATACAATATCGAAACATTGGTCATGTTGCATTTTTTCGTTGGATAGGTGAACAGTTGACATGCAATTTTATGTATTGTAAAATAATCCGAACTTTTGACCAGGTCCGGCAAATATTCATATTTGCCTGGCAAAAATCCCACAGTAAAGGGCATTATAAATGGCAGAACTATTCAGTGTAAAAGACCTGGAAACACAATTTCACACAAGGGAAGGGACAGTACATGCTGTCAATGGGGTTTCATTCTCTCTTCAAGAAGGTGAGACACTCGGCATCGTTGGGGAAAGCGGATGCGGTAAAAGTGTCTCAATGTTATCTACCTTACGATTAATCCCCCAACCTCCAGGTGAGATCGTATCAGGAGAAGCAATATTCCAGGGCAGAGATCTCCTAAAATTATCTCGTGAAGAATTAAGACATGTTCGTGGTGCACAGATTGGGTTCGTTTTTCAAGACCCGATGACTTCCTTTAATCCCGTTCAAACCATCGGGAAGCAAATAATGGAACCGCTGGAAATTCACCTTGGCATGGATAAAAAGCAAGCTTGGGATCGTGCAGTCGAAATGCTCAATCTGGTTCGAATCCCCAATCCTGAAGATCGTATGAAAGACTACCCCCATCAATTTTCTGGTGGTATGCGCCAGCGTGCGATGATTGCTATGGCGCTTACCTGTTCACCCCAGATCTTAATTGCTGATGAACCTACCACTGCTCTGGATGTGACCATTCAGGCGCAGATCATGGATCTTGTGCTTAATTTGCGCGAAGAATTGGGTATGTCAATTATCTGGATTACCCACGACCTGGGCGTGATTGCGGGATTGGCTGACCGGGTGGTTGTGATGTATGCGGGATATATTGTGGAAGAAGCCAACGTGACTGATTTATATGCATCCCCTGAGCATCCTTATACGTTAGGTTTGCTGCGCAGTTTGCCCCGCCTGGATTTAGATGAGAAGAAACGACTTGTATCTATTGAAGGCGTTCCTCCGGTTCTTTTCAAAAGACCAACATTTTGCCCATTTGCATCACGTTGCCCCTATCGCATTGAAAAATGCTTAGACGAAAATCCACAGCTGATGCTGGTTGGTGAAAACCATCGAGTAGCATGTTGGGTTGACACCAAAACTGAGAAGGAGCGCTAATGCCAGAAAAAGAAGTAATCCTCCATGTTGAAGATTTAGTAATGTACTTCCCCATTAAAAGGGGTGTTATTCAAAGAACTGTTGGTTATGTTCATGCTGTTGATGGTATTACTTTTGATATCTATCGAGGCGAAACGCTGGGATTGGTTGGCGAGTCAGGTTGTGGTAAAACAACCACAGGACGCACGATTTTACAATTGTACAAACCAACAGCAGGGAAAGTCATTTTTGAAGGAAAAGACCTGGTAAAACTAAAAAGTGAAGAGATGCGCCAATCACGCCGCCAGATACAAATGATTTTTCAAGACCCATACGCCAGCTTGAATCCACGTATGACGGTGGAAGAGATCATTGGTGAGCCTTTGGTGGTGCATAATATGGCTCATGGAAAAGAAGTTCGCAATCGCGTTAAAGAACTGCTTGAATTGGTGGGTTTAAACCCCGCCTATGTGGATCGCTACCCCCATGAATTCTCTGGTGGTCAGCGACAGCGTATCGGTGTGGCACGCTCTCTAGCATTACAGCCTGATCTGATTGTTTGTGATGAACCTATTTCAGCTCTGGATGTCTCCATCCAGGCTCAGGTGGTCAATCTTCTTGAAGATCTCCAGAAAGAGATTGGTCTGACCTATTTGTTCATAGCTCATGATCTTTCCATGGTGCGCCACATCAGCAATCGCGTGATCGTGATGTATCTGGGTGTTTTGGTGGAATTAGCAGACCGAACAACACTGTATGAAAATCCGTTACATCCTTATTCCATTGCGTTGTTATCCGCAGTGCCCATCCCCGATCCAAAAGTGGAAGAAAAAAGGAAGAGGATCATCTTGGAGGGAGATGTTCCCTCGCCTATTAATCCACCATCGGGTTGTCGGTTCCGTACCCGTTGCCCGTTAGCGCAGCCTATTTGTGCTGAGGAACGTCCTGAATGGAAAGAAGTGGAGCCTGATCACTATGTGGCATGCCACTTTTGGTATAATTCAAAATCTCTACAACAAAGGAGGTGATGGAAAAGGAGAGAGATAATATTGTGTTTAACGTGTAAGTAAAATAAGCTAAAAAAAATATGGAGGAGCAAGATGCGTTCAAAATGGTATGTTTTATTAACTGCCCTGGTAGTCCTTGCGACACTCCTCGTTGCTTGCCAACCCGCCGAAACTGCAGCTGAAGAAGCTGAAGTTACACCCGGCGAGGAAGCAGTAGTAGAGGAAGCTGCCGATGCCGATACATTCTGGCGAGCGTCCAAGGATCCTACCACCTGGGTAGAAACAACGTTTGGTGATCCCGAAACTCTCGACACCTCAAGAGATTATGAAACCGCAGGTGGCGAGATTATGGCAAACGTTTATGACACCCTTATTTTCATGGAAAAAGACCAAGCTTCAACATTTGTTCCAATGTTGGCTTTGGAAGTTCCTTCCCTCGAAAATGGTGGCATCTCTGAAGATGGCAAAACTGTGACTTTCAAGATTCGCGATGGTGTGAAATTCCATGACGGTACCGATATGACCGTTGAGGATGTTGCGTTTAGTTTCCAGCGCCGTATTTTGGCTGGTGGCACCAACTCACCCCAGTGGATGGTTGTTGAACCATTGTTAGGCGCCGGTCTGGTTGACGTTGTCGAACTGGTTGATCCAGAGAATCCACCCTATGACGATCAAGAAGCCTTGAAAGCTTATGATGCCGAGACACTGGCAGCTGTTTGTGAAACAGTAAAATCAGGAATGGAATGTGTGTTCATGAGCAAGAAAGGATGCTCGTTCAACGGGGGCTCCTGTCACCCCATCACGGATCTATGCAATGGATGCGGGAAAACGGTTGAATACTCAGGGATCGTCTATTGTTTGATTTTTCCCGATCCCGCCGCCAAGTGGTCTTACGGAAGATGTTCGGGAGCAACGCACAATAAAGCG
>LDZU01000014.1_pt1 | contig 50850 bp, 34 predicted proteins | sample 615531 | NCBI WGS metagenome assembly LDZU01 (sample SAMN03408293, study PRJNA278302) | terrestrial metagenome | isolation source: oil reservoir sample SB2 | place: USA: Alaska, North Slope, Schrader Bluff formation | collected 2011-09 | reverse complement strand
CGGATTGAATTTTTCATCATACCATTGCTGAAATTCCGAATAATTCCCGGGATATTCCTTCACATGCCCCTCATGAAACCACAAAACCTTGGTCACCAGCATATCCAGAAAGAACCGGTCATGACTCACTATCAGCACACTTCCAGGGAATTCATCCAGTGCCTGAGCCAGAACTTCCTTGCTTTGCATATCCAAATGGTTGGTGGGTTCATCCAGAATGAGAAAATTAGCATTTTTCAACATCATTTTCAGAAGCACCACCCGGCTTTTTTCTCCGCCACTGAGGACAGATACCGGTTTAAAAACATCATCCCCACTAAAGAGAAACTGTCCCAGCAAACTGCGGACAGCACTCTGGGTGATTCCGGGAGATTGGCTCCATACTTCATCCAGGACATTTAACCCGGGATTCAGCTGGTCCAATTGATGCTGGGCAAAATAAGCCATTTCCAGATTATATCCCCAACGGGCTTTTCCGGAACCCGGTTCCAATTCCTGACTGATAATTTTCATCAGGGTGGATTTGCCCACACCGTTGGGACCCAATAGCGCTACTTTTTTACCCCGCCGGATTTGAAAGGTGGCATCCGTAAAAACCGGACCTTTGCCATAATCAAACATCACATGTTCAAAGGCAACCACCGGATCTCCACTCCGGGGCGGGACGGGAAATTGAAAACCGATGGATTTCCCAAGTTTTTCTACCTCGGTCCGCTGAATCTTTTCAAGGTATTTTATCCGGCTTTGCACCTGTTTCGCTTTGCTGGCTTTGTATCGGAACCGCTCAATAAATCGCTCAATCTGATCTATCCGCCGTTCCTGGTTTTTCTGCTCCGCTTCCTGCTGCATTAGTCGCTGAGCCCTGGCTTCTTCATAATCGGAATAATTTCCCGAATACACCCTGACTTTACCATCGTAGATTTCTGCAATATGATCGGTAATCCTATCCAAAAAATAGCGGTCATGGGAGACAATCACCAGAGTCCCGTTGTAATCGGCAATGAATTTTTCAAGCCAAATTAATGTCTCCATATCCAGATGATTTGTAGGTTCATCCAACAAAAGCAGGGCAGGGTGAATCAGCAAAAGTCTGGCCAGGGCAATTCGCATCCGCCATCCTCCGGAAAAACTCCGGACAGACTGGGATAATTGTTCATCCCTGAAACCGAGTCCGGACAACACCGTACGGGCCCGGGCTTCCATGGTATACCCGTCTTCCCTGGCAAACAGTTCCTGTAAGCGGTCGTACCGCTTCATAAGCTCCGGCGTGTGATTTTCAGAGATTTCCTGCTCCAGTCTCCGCATCTCCTTTTCAGCCTCAATCAAATGTGCAAAAACATTCATTACTTCATCCATCAGTGTCTGATCCGTATTAAAATCGTCCATGTGCTGCGGCAGATAACCCGTTGTAACACCCTGAGGAATAATCACATGTCCCTCGTCAGGTGTTATTTCTCCGCACAACATCCGTAAAATGGTGGATTTCCCTGACCCGTTGGGGCCTACCAGCCCAATACGCTGACCGGCATATATGCTCCACGAAGCTCCGTCAAAGAGCATTTGGTGTCCGAATTGCAGCTTGATTTGAGAAAGATGGACCATGAACCTCTCTTTGTTTGTAACAGGATGAAATGTAGGGAAAAGAAGAGAAGAAGGGAAGAGGGAGTGAGGGGACGAGGGTGTGTTTGGGTGAACCCGTGTGTATCCACCCGAAAGATGGGATGATTGCCTGCTCCGTGAAAAGCAGTGGACAGTCGGCAGCCGGTAGTCTGCAATCGAATGATGATACGATTGAATAGATTGGGGGATTGGTAGTGTAATTTTCTTTCTCTACTTATATTGAATTATAATCAACTAATAAGTAAACCAATATGTAATTTAGAAACTTTTAATCATGTCGTTTTTCCCACAACCGTTCTGCCACGGGAGCCCAGGCATCTGCAGCGGGTTTACACTTGTCATACAACGATTCAACATCTTCAGGTTCCGGAAGATGCGTGGAATGCGCCTTACTGTTTTTTACAATCTTAACGAGGTATTCCGGATTATCGAACAAAGGACAGGGTCTGAGCATGTTCTCATTAAAGGGCTGATATTTTTTGTATTCCAGAAATAGAGGGCTTTTTAAAGCTTCCAGCAAAGACTGTCCGTGAATATTTGTCACCGAATAGTGAATAAAAGCACAGGGCTCTACATCGCCGCGGGCATTGATATGCAGGTATTGCCGGCCCCCGGCAATGCATCCTTTCTCATATTCGGCGTCATTCCAAAAATCAAGAACGAAAATGGCTTTATTTTTACGGATTTCTCTGATGCGTTTGTACATATATGCCCTTTGTTCGGGCGTGGCGATCAGTCCCGTATCCGCATTTTTACCAAGGGGAATATAGGTAAAATACCAGCCAAAAAGCGCACCGGCATTTATCATTTCATCAATGTATTCATCCGAAGCGACATATTCCGTATTGTTGCGGTGATAGCAGGTGGAATATCCGAACGGCACTTTATTTTCATGCAAATAATGCATCGCTCTCATACAGGCATCGTAAGTACCTTTTCCGCGCCTTGCGTCGGTTTGCTCACTGTTTCCCTCAATGCTGATGATGGGGACGAAGTTACCGAGCTTCCGCAGTTCAGCGGCGAATTTTTCATCTATCAGGGTTGCGTTGGTAAAGGGAGCAAATACGGCATCATTGTGCTTTCGGGCCAACGTCAGCAAATCCGTCTTGCGAATCAGCGGCTCACCGCCGGAGAAAAGGAACATATAGGTGCCCAGTTCCTTGGCTTCGGTAATAATACGATCCATGGTCTCCAGGGATAAATTATCGCTCTTTTGATAATCTGCCGCCCAGCAGCCGATACAATTTAAGTTACAGGCCGATGTGGGGTCAATAAGCAAAGCCCATGGAATATTGATATTATATTTTTCACGGTATTGTTTGGTTTTTTTAAAACCAACCCAACTGGCGTTCAAAATAAAATTTTCTATTACCTTTTCAATCACAGGCGGGTCCAGTTCCCGGAAAAAACGCATAATAAAGCGGTGCTGTGGAGAATTTTTGTCTTCAGCCGCTTCACGGAAAACAGCAAGCTGTTTTTTACTGGTAGCGTCATGGGTAAAAACCTCAGCCCATTTTGCCAGATTCAGCAGATTTTTTTCCTGATCCCGGCGGATATACCGAAAACCCTGCCTCAATAACGTTTTTGGAATTAGCTGTCCCATAATCAACACTCCTTATTACATGCGTTTTAAGATACCCTGCAAAATCAGACGCACAGAAGTATGGTCAAACGGCACCGTATTGTTAGCGGTATAAATCTTATGCAGTATCTGATGTTCGTTCAGTGCAGAAAGAATAACTGCCATCTTTTCCGTATCATGAGGAATAAATTCGCCCTGTGAAATCCCCTGTTTAAGCAGGGATTCAAATAATGCTTTAAGTCGAAGTGTGAAATCTGCAGTTTCTCAAAAGCCGCCAGTACCTGTCTTAAAGCAACATGCAAGATATCTTCACGATTATTAAAATATGTGTAAATACTTGAACGCCCCATTCCGCTGGCGCGGGCAATCTGTCTTATGCTGACAGCCTCGATTCCCTGCTCATAGATTACGTCAACGGCTGAATCAAGAATCGCCTGCTGTTTTTCAGCTCTGTTAACGACCTTTGGCATAGGACACCTCTTTATCGACACGTGCGTCGATAATAATGTAAATCGCCGCTGATAAAATGTCAATACTTTTTAATAATCAATATTCTTAGCTTTTCATAAATTTTGGCCTAATGGTAATTTTAGGGTTCCTAACCGCTCACTTTATATTTTTACCAAAGAATAAATATTATTCATAAAGAATTGAATATATTGTCATCGGGCACCTTAAAATGCACCAGTAGTGGGCACTTCAAAATGTACCACCTGGCAGATAAGTTTACACATTATCAGATTTCATCTCCAAGTCTTTAATATGTTCAGATTTTTCCGGATTATTCAAGTTTTTAAGCCTGTAACTACGTCCGGTAATTTTAATAATATGCACCCGTTCAAGGAAGCGGTCGAGGATGGCAGAGGTGGCCGCATTGTCCCCCAGAAGTTTTCCCCAGTCTTCAATGGGTCTGTTGGTTGCAATAATGGTGGACTGCTGCCGGTGCCTCCGATGAATGATTTCAAGAAGGCTTTCTGCTGCGCTGTTGGGCAATGATTTCATTCCCAGTTCATCCAGGATCAGCAGATGGGGTTTGAGATATTTCCCCAGGTTTGTGTATTCCGGATCATCATAGAGATCCTGTGCAGTATCAAAAACAGAACGATACAAGACACTGAACCCATTTTGCACGGCTTCCAGTCCAAAGGCTACCGCGAGATGTGTTTTCCCTACGCCGGGAGGCCCAATAAGGAGCACATTTTCCCGCCGGGTGATAAAAGCTATGGTTGCCAGCTCTTTGATCATACGCTTATTCAGTGCGGGATTAAAAGAGAAGTCAAAGGCATCCATGGTATGCAGATAGGGGAAGCGTGCCAGTTTAAGCCGCCGTTCCATAAGACGGTCCCGCCGCCGGTTTAACTCGTCTTCTAAAAGATTCTGCAAAAAGGTTTCATAGGGCAGATCATTGGCTTTGGCTTCCTGAAGTCTTACGGCCAGATGGTTGGCCATGCCGGAAAGTCTGACGGATTTTAACTGATATTGGAGTTGTTCGATCATAGCGAGACCTCCTCGATCAGTTCTGCGTAGTGTTGAGGCGACCTGATCAGCTCTCCTTCCTGCTGGAGGGTAAGCTGTGTCTCCGGATCATGTTGTTTGATGTGCATTTCTTCCAGATAATGTTTTACCAGCTTATAGCTGAAGCTTTGTCGTTCACTGGCTGTTTTACAGGCATGATTCAACGCATCTTTCGGGTATTTCTTGTGTAATGATAACACGCCCTGGATGGACCGGTACCCTAAAAGATCCCGGGATTTAATGACCTGATCCGCCCAGTACCGTACATCAGGACCCATTTCTTGACAACGCTGTAAAATATTTTCCTGCTATGTATTCCGATCCATGGTTTTTAATGCAGGAAGACAACTGCGGTCCGGATGAAAGTGCCCTTTATCGATTGTTGACAGATGCTGGATCAGAACGTCCTGATAATACACTTTAACGGATTGACTGTTATAATGAACCGTGACCCGTTGACCCATATACTGCGGGGAGACAGGATAATACGCACCTTGCACTTCTATATGGCTGTCCATGACACTGACTTTTCGTGTCCCGATCTTAAAAAAGGCATAGGGTTTCTGCGGAAGCGCTTTTAACACCGGCGACTCTTCTGTGAACATCCGTGTCACCTGACGTTTGGTTGTCCCATGGATGCGGGTATCCGCCCAGGTTTTATTCCAGTGGGCCAAATATTGGTTCTGCTCATCAAGAGACCCAAAGCGTTTACCTTTAAGGGCATTATTCTGAACATAGTCAATGTGGGACTCTACTTTCCCTTTATGCTGAGGCGTTCTCACACACGGCACGGCAAAGGAATAAAGCCCATATACCGGCTGTAGGCCGCATATTGAGGGTTTAAATTCGGTTCATATAAATGAGCTTTTAAAACGCCGGATTTCAGGTTATCCAACAGGACAATCTTACACCCCCCGCCAAAATGAGCAAACCCGTCATCATGACAACGAATAAACGTCTCTATATCCTGACTCCATACAACTTTCAAAAGGGATAATCCATAAAAATCGTTTCATCATGGGAATCCTCCGGCTATTGCAGGCATTTATTTTCTTTGATAAAAGTATATCGAAATTCTGCCCAAATGGAAAGTCCAAAGCCATGCAAACTTCATATTATATGTATAGGCAAATATCTGTGCCGACTTCCCGGCTCATCGTATAAGTACTTTTCTATTCTTTATGGCAATCTTTCCATCGAATGTTTTTTCCGGATACCCTGTCAAACAAATGTACTTTTCGCAAGTTAAAATATACATCTATAAGTGATCCGGTTTCATAAGTAACAGTGCTATCGTAGCTGCGGCACGTGATCTTATATTTCCCACAGGTAAAGGTAAGGATTGTCTCATTGCCCATGGGTTCAATAATTTCAAGTTTTAGTGATACAACACCATCATCGGGAGAAGACCGGTTCAGACTCACTTCTTCCGGTCGAATCCCTAAGATGATGGATTTGTTGTTAATATCTTCATCCGATATATTTTTAAGAGGTAATTTTAAAGAAGAATCATCACTGGTAAAAACCCCATTCTGTATGTTGCCACTGATAAAATTCATAGCCGGACTGCCAATAAAACCTGCGACGAAAAGATCCTGAGGAAATTTATAAATATCTGTAGGGGAGCCAATCTGATGAATAACACCATCTTTCATCACAACGATACGATCACCCATCGTCATTGCTTCCACCTGGTCATGAGTAACATAAACCATTGTTGTTTTCAAATGCTGGTGTAATTTTTTTATTTCCGCCCGCATCTGGATTCGCAATTTCGCATCCAGGTTAGATAAAGGTTCATCAAATAAAAAAACTTTAGGCTTACGGACAATCGCCCGGCCCAATGCCACCCGTTGCCGTTGACCTCCTGAAAGCTGTTTAGGCTTACGATTGAGCAATTCCTCCAATTCCAGAATAGAGGCGGCTTCATGGACCCGTTCTTTAATAGCTTCTTTGGAGTATTTTCTCAGACGCAAGCCGAAGGACATATTCTCATAAACCGTCATGTGGGGATACAGGGCATAGTTCTGAAAAACCATGGCAATATCCCGGTTTTTCGGAGCCACATAATTTATAAGCTGACCATCAATAAAAATATCCCCTTTTGTCACTTCCTCTAGTCCCGCAATCATACGCAAAGTTGTAGATTTCCCACAACCGGAAGGACCAACCAGGACCAAAAATTCACCTTCATATATCGATAAATCAAGGTTTTCAATGATGGGTTTGTTTTTTTCAAATTCCTTGGTGATGTTTCTCAATTCAATCGTTGCCATTATCTTCTCCTTGAGTGTCAGATCCGCAAGATGTCATGTACACTGCAGACTGTTTTTATTGTGGATTGTAGTGTGTCTATACGATGAACTCTACGTAGAAATCCCGTCATATATTGATCTGGAATATGGTTCATTTAATCGTTTGATTCTCCATTCTTTTGGGCATCCAGAAACCAATTTGGATAAGGTTTCCGGATTTTGCTGACTTCATTGATCATCTTTATTTCTTCCCCTGAAAGGTACCATCCGGAAGTCCCGATATTATCCAATAATTGTTTTTCATTTCGGGCTCCGATAATCACAGAGGAAACAGCAGGCTGGCATAATAACCAATTCAGGGCAACCTGCGCCACCGTAACCTGCCGGTTCGCAACAATTTCATATAAAACATCAACAATATCATACCCTTGTTGGTGATCAAAGGGCAGGGCATCCTTCATCGATTTGATCCGGGTCTCAGATGGCCAGTTGGCATTCCGCCGGTATTTACCGGACAGAAAACCTCCATGCAACGGACTCCAGGGTAATATGCCCAGCCCCTGATCATCACATAAAGGCATCAATTCCCATTCAAGATCCCGTCCGACCAATGAATAATAGGCCTGTAAGCTGACAAACGACTCCCACCCCATTTTTTCCTGAATGGCCAGGGCTTTCATCAATTGCCAGGCCTGAAAATTTGAGCATCCGATATAGCGGACTTTACCATCTTTTATCAGTTGGTCGAAAGCGCTCAGAGTTTCTTCAAGGGGTGTGTCAAAATCGAAGACATGGATCTGATACAAATCAATATAATCGGTCTTTAGTCGCTTTAAACTCTCATGACAGGCATCTATAATATGCCGCCTGGACAGTCCTTTTCCATTGGGACCTTCCTTGGATCTAAACCCACATTTTGTGGCAAGGACCACTTCATTTCGCCTATCCTTCAATGCAACGCCCAACATTTCTTCTGAGGTTCCTTCGGAATATATATCGGCTGTATCAAAAAAATTTATCCCATGATCTATGGCAATATCCACCATATGGTTTGCTTCCTGCTGCTGAACATGGGCAATATGGGACCAGCCTTTATCACCGGTAAATGACATCGTGCCAAAACATATTTCAGATACCTTTAAACCGGATTTTCCCAGATTTCGGTAATTCATAAATACTCCTTTATTTTATCTCACTTTCCAATAGTTCAATAATATTACTCTCAGCTTTTTTCAGTGATTTTTCCGGTTCTTGTCCCCCTCTGACAACACCCTCAATGGCATTAGCCAGAATCTGATTTATCTCAACCCGATACCGGTCAGGAAGTTGCCTGCCGCGGGCATGTTCAATCAGTGTATGATAAGCTTTTTGCTGGGGATAATCCTCGAGCATTTTTCTATACTCCTCATCCTTTAAGAGTGACTTTCGAACAGGCAAATAGCCGGACTGTCCGGCAAAATGGCGCTGTACATCCTTTTTCATAAACCATTGTAGAAATTTCCAGGCTTCTTGTTTATCCGTGCAGTTTTTAAAAACCACAAGATATTCACCGGAAAGATATGTCGCCTTTCCTGCACGTCCTGCTGGCAAAGGAGCTACTGCCCAGTCAAAACGAATCTGATTTTTGTAACGGGGTAAATTCCAGGGACCATCTAAAATCATCCCGACGGTCTGGCTCATAAATCCCATGTCATGCGCCATGGAGAACCGTTCAAAATGCTGATCCTGATAGAGTTTTTTCCACAAATTAAGGGCATGGATACCGGCCTGGCTATTAAAGACCGGTTGATTTTGAAAAAATATCTCTCCCCCCTCCTGCCAGACAAAGGGTGTCCACTGCATGATCATCCAGAGATTGAGGGGGCCGGAAGCCGGGAAAACGGGAACATAAAACCCATATTGATCCAAAGCCCCGTCACCATTAAAATCCCGGCTCAAACACTGGGTAAAACTATCCAGTTCTGCATGACTTTGTGGAGGATGATCGGGATCCAGCCCAGCTTTTCTGAACATATCCCGGTTATAGAGAAGAGCCAGGGTTGTGGCTTCCATAGGCAGGGCATAGAGCGTATCACGTATCGTCACACTTTTCAGTAGCTGAGGAAAAATATCCGGCAAGATGTCCTTCCAAAACAAGGTATCATTCTTTGCCAGATTTTGTATGGAACAGATAGAATGGGCTTCCACCAGTTTATCCAGAAAATCTGCATGAACCCAGGCAATGTCAGGTACCGTATGACTTTGTATAGCAGAAATGAGTTTTTGAACCAAAGCATCACCGGTTGGTACATACTGAGAGTTTATCCGGATTCCGGGATTGGACTTTTCAAAATCTTCGATCATCTCCTCGAGGACCGGCAGTGTGGAAGAAGTAAAGCTGTGCCAGAATGTGATGGATTTCAGGTCCTTTACATCCCCATCAGACCGTGAACATCCAAACTGAACAAGGAAATACAAAACAACTGACATTAACAAAATGATGTGAAAATATTTATTTTTTATCATATAGGTGTCCCATACGTTTTTGTCCTGTCAGACTTCCTTCAAACCAAACACCCAGAATCTCTTTTTTCACTATTGGAAAATCATGATGATCACCTGTTTTTGTGATCACACAATCGCCGGATTTTACAGCGTAATGAATCCCTTCCGAAACAACCGTACCTTCTCCCTGAAGAATAAACCAATACTCGTCACAATCATGAAAATGATTATCGAAAACAGTGTTTCTGGGATAGTCTGCAGGATCTCCTGTATTACACCCTTCCAGGTTTTTATCCAGGGTAAACAGACCGCATGTGCCTCTCGGCTCATTCCAGAATCCCTGAATCTGGAGGAATCCGATAGCAATTTGTGGTTCCAAAGTTATCCATTTCGACACACGTTCCACTATATCTCCCTTTTCAACCCTGTAGATCTGGGATTTTTGTGTGATTTTACCCGATCCCTCAAAGATGATCCATACCTCTTTACTTTGCATATCGATTTTTGTTTGAGAATATGGGGTTTCATATTTCATGATTCTGGCAGATTGTACTTCATACCCAGCAGGAAATGTTTCGTTTTTGATAGATATCACAGGCATCTTAACATTTTGGATATTTTTTTAACATGGGTACTTGCGGGTTGATATCCGGACCAAAAAATTTAAAGATAATCAGGTCCTGATTTCCTGTATTTTCAACGACAACCGAATCTACCGCCCGGTTATGACATACCAGGAGTTCATCCCTGTCAAAGTCAAAGGCTTGAATATCATATCCTCCAAAGGATCCTTTTCCCTGCCAGACTAAGATATTGTACACTCCGTTTTCCACGGTGTGAATTTTTCCGCCTGGTTTAATGACAAGTTTTTTCCCGCTGAACTTTCGGGTATTGTAAAATATCCAGTATTCCTCACACTTTTCATTCTCCGGATTTTCAATGGGCAAAGGCGGTGTATGACGGTTTTCATAAAAATAGGGGTCCCCGTTCAGTTTCCAGTCAATCATATCCAGTACGGCTTTTTCTTTCAGTGAATCTCTGTCTTCAGGTGTTATATCTTTATAGAGCAGATCTTTGGAAATTATTTGTCCACCCACTTTGGCCTGAAGCATGGCAAAGACATCGGAATCCTCCTGTAATTCTATAGTCAAAGCCGAACCCGGAGCATGCAAAATGCCTGCCGGAACATGAAATCCATCTCCAGAAAGCTGACGATAAGCCCGTGAAAATTGCAAAATACTTTCATCATACCAGGATTGCATTGCAGGCAGCAACAGTTCATATTTCTTTTCATCAGCGATATAAGGATGAACACCAAAATAGGTTTCCGGTTCAGCACCCAAATCAACCCCTTCCGGAAAATAATAAGCCTCCTCTTTGCTTTTACATCCCACTTTTTCCGCATCTTTTTGCATCTGGTGCAAGTGATAGGGTAAACGATATGCATAATCAAAAATCTTCGGCAACCGTCCCAAGCCGGCATGTTTTTTAGAATATTCATCTCCCATTATGCGTTCCGGTAACCATTCGACAGCCTCTTTTAAGGATATTTCCTCTCCATTATCCACATCAATCATGCTGAGTCCCTCATTGGGAACTTTTATCCGATTATCCGCCGGTGTCGTAGAACCAATCCACCGTTCACAGATCCCGCCTCTTTCTCCCAGTTCATACATTTTTTCCGGCAATCCAAGACGCCGCCCGGGTGGCAGAAAATCACGGGCTACCCAAGCAGGTTTCAATGGCAGGATACCCTGATTTTTCTCTATCAGATTTTCTAATCTTTTGATTTTTTCCATATCACACCTCAATCACATTATTCCATAAGGTTCCATTCAATCTCCGGATGACAGCGGTCACCCCGGATATATTTCTTCATCGCCGATAAAAGGGTCTGGCAATACGGATCCAGCTGATTCTCCATTCCAATGTTCAAGGTACAGAGAATCAAAATTCCGTTACCCGCTTTCAGCTGTATCACGGTGGCAGAATTCAGGTGCATCCACCCCACAAACATACCAGCCAGTACATCCTTGAAATGTTCAGGGGGAACACCCGACAGGACAGCTTGAGGGATTGCCTGATATGCTTCAAATCCAAGGGTTTTGGGACTATTGATTGAATAAAAGGGTCCTGTTTGATTGTTTACCCAATTGACATTTGTCGCCCAGTTCCCGTCATACCAGTCCGCTTCACGGGAGGTCAGTCTATAGGGAAAATCCCTTGGCAGGTCAGACTGTTGATTCAGCAGAACAATAACATGCTTACCAGACCGCAGCATATCGAGGGCAATTGAATCCAGCGACGAGGTAACCAGGACATCTGTAAGATTCTTTTCTTCTTTTTCCCTGAGCCTGGGAAAAACCATAAATTCCATGAAATTTGATGACAAAATTTCGCCCTCTTCCGACAACAGTTTTATATCTATCCGCCTTCTCCGGGGAGTAGAAGTCCTGCCTGCCGGGACGGAAATAATGCCGGCATCATAAACACCGGGAGAATCCAGTGTCAGATCAATTTTGCCGATATACGATTCATTCTCTTCGACGATTAACCGTATATCCTGGAGATCCTTCCGGCTGTAATGAGAGACCGTTAATGAGACCTGAAGGGTTTCATCCTCCCAGAAAGCATACCGGTCCAGCCTGGGAATGACCATATCCGGTTGTTGAACCTGCGAGAGAATTTTATATCCTTTTTTATAATTACGCCACATGTCCAAAAGCCCATTGCTCTCCCAGTTTATATCCGTCAATTCTGTAATGACATACCCCTGAATTTCCGGGTGAAGCCGAATTTCTTCGATTTGCCACTTCAACGCTGTCACTTGTGCCAATTGGCTGGTTTCAGCAAGGTCATCATAATCCTTAAACAATCTTCCGTACCCATAGTCTTCAAAGCGTTCCAAAACTCCTTCAGGTAGAGTGATCCAGTCATCCAGAAAAGGCCTGTTAAACCAAAAGGGTTTTTTGGCAGGAAGTTTTGGCAGCCCCCAGTTGCCGAATTCGGAAATCATGAGGACTTCTTGTCCTGTTTCTTCGGCATCACCGTGTGGACTGAAAAGCCATGATGGGCGTTGTGCTATGTCCCGGACGGTTTCCCTGAATTGTGCGTGATTGTCCGGAATTGCCCAGTATGTATGGTAGTCATTGATATCTGTTTTCAAATGAAAATTTCCCCAGCAGGCACTGTTATCTACAATAAGGCGTCCGGTGGCTTCTGATTTTGCATATTCAAATTCTTCCTTCAACCAGGCTCTCTGTTCGGGTTTGCTGAGATCAATTCCCCAGCTTTCATTGATCAAACCGATAATCACCAGGGAGGGATGGTTCCAGTCCCGATCGAGCATGGCATCAAAGGTTTTCCGGGCGCGTTCTTTTACATCTTCATGAAATACATCCCAGTTCGGAAGTTCATACCAGACCAGAATTCCTAATTCATCAGCCACTTTCAGATAACGGGGATCGGGGACTTTTATATGACACCGAAGTGTGTTCAGTCCCAGGGTTTGTGCTTTAAGCATCTGTTCTCTGAGATATGCTTCCGACGGTGTTTCATATACAGTTTCCGGATAAAAATCCTGATCCAGGGCAGCCATCATATAAAAGGGTTCTCCATTCAGATAGAACAATCCCTCGTGAACTTTCAGTTCGCGGAAACCGAAATGATCCATAAAAGAATCTTCATCCAGCCGGATATGTATTTCATACAAATTAGGCCGGCCAATATCCCAGAGCCGGGGGTTTTCAACCCGACCTTGAATGGAAAACGCCGGTTTTTTCAAATCAGGACTGACTGGTTCAGCAAATACAATTTTCCCGTCCGGATCTTTTACGGTTACAGATCCCCTGACGGATGTTTCGGTATTCATATGGTTCTTAACTGTAATCTGTACATCAAAATTTCCATTAATTCCCGCCGTCACCCGTGCAGATTCAATATATAACTCCGGCTTTACCGCTATTTTCACATCCTGCCAGATGCCGCTGTTTTGCACATACCAATTTTGTTTTCCATGGGGAATATGCCAATAGCTGATACCATCGGTTCCGGACTCATCATCGGTGGGGTCCATCACCCGTACATAGATTTCATTATTTTCTTCCTTTACCAAACCAGTTATATCCAGTTCAAACGGCGTATATCCCCCCTCATGCTCACCTGCTTGTTCTCCATTTACAAAAACCGTTGCCATATAATCTACAGCTCCAAATTTCAGAAGTATTCGCTTGCCCCGGGGTAACGTTTTCAATTTGAATGACGTACGGTACCAAACAACACCCTGATAATCCAGGAGATCCGGATGCAAACGATGCCAGGAACCAGGAACTTCCGTAGAACGCCAGTTTTCATGATTTGTCACCGTGTCTATGGAGAGTGTTTCGATGATATCCGGTAACAATTCCCATTGGTCGTTCATGGAATATGTAGCAGACTTTATACATGAGTTAAACGCTAGCACAATCAGAAACATAAGACTCATAATTTTTTTTACTTTATTCATGGATAAACTCTTTCACCATTTCCCGTTGATACCCGGACCAATGTTCCGCAAATTTAATTTCGGAATCCCTGTCCTCATACCCATGGGAATGACCAGTGTACCGGTTTAAATACCAATGTATTAAGTCAGGCATCCACTTACAGAAAGGGGTACTATGATAGTTAAGATCCCGTTTGATTTTGTCCAGGCTGAAAATCGCCGGGCGGCGGGTGTTAAACGGGAATACATCCCCTTGCGGACTCATGCTAAAGGGAAGGCGGTCAAAGACATCCTGGTGAACATGGACATATTCGGGGTTTTGATCCATCATTGATGCAAGTTCTGATAAATATTCATTGAGAGTAAAAATTTCTTCGGCTGCCATGTTGTATGCTTCACCGATGGACCCGGTATTATCCAGAAGGCTGGCAAAGGCTTTGGCCACATCTTTAACAGAAACCTGTTGAAAAGAAAAATCACCCGATCCGGGAACTAATAGCGGTTTTCCATCCTGGATCCGTTCAATCCAGAAAAAATCACGAAGTGTAGGATCACCGGGGCCGGATACAAAAGTGGGACGCAACATGGAAACGGGAAAATTTTCCGGGTCATGATTCTGCCAGAGAATTGTTTCACATTCCCGTTTTTGAATACCATAATCCATCCCAAAAGGATTACGGGAAAAATAGGGCATCACATCCTTTTGGTTCTGATCTTCGGTGATGGGGCAACGCACTTTATTGGAAATCATATACACCGAAACAGTGCTGCAATGTATAAATCGGCCGGTTTTTCCATAAAAGGTTTTCATGGCTGTCCGGGATTGCTCTCCTTGGTAAGCTGTCATGTCATACACAGCATCATATAAGCCATTACCCTGTATCGTATTTTTCAGATCATTGGAATTATTACGGTCACCTGTAATACGCCTTACATTTTCAGGGACTGGCAGAACAGGCCGGCTTTTCCCCCGGTTAAACAGAGTGACTTCGTGTTTTTGTTTAACCAGTTCATGACACAGGTAACTACTGATAAATCCAGTTCCGCCGATGATGAGAATTTTCATTATTTCACCACAATCATTTTTCGGTTCAGAATCTTGTCATTGAATCTCAGGCGATAAAAGTAGATGCCACTGGTCAACCCTGAACTGTCAAAGACAATCCGGTGCCTGCCGGCAGGATAGCTGCCTTTGACCAGGGTACGGACCTCTCTTCCCATCAAATCGTACACAACAATTTCTGCTCTGCCTGATTCCGGGAGTTCAAAAGTAAAGCTGGTAACCGGATTAAAAGGATTGGGATGATTTTGTGACAGGGCGATTGTTTTGGGTACACCCGTCTTGTGATGGGGAAGTGTATGAACCGGTGTCAGCGTATCCGCCAGAACGAACAAAGAGGTAGTATGCGCAGGAACAGTGATCGCCATATCGACCAGTTCTCCTGGAGTTCCGGAATATACCGACCCGGTGATGAGGTCGGACAAAAAGTATGTCAGGCTAGAATCCATATTGATCTCAGCATCTGAAAGAGAAAGGGTGATATCTCTTCTTTCCTGCGTCATATTGATAATACCCACGATATTTTCATTTTGGAATTTTCTGTGGTACGCAAAGGCATAATTCTCTGGTAAAACTGGGATTTCTCTGAAGTAGGAAGACGATATGGCTGGATATTTTTTTCTCATCCGGATTAAGTATTGATAAAAGTCGTAAAGCCCTGTTTTATCAAGTGAACGGATTGTTTTTCCCCGTTGAAATATATAAGCAGCTGAATAAGGATGTGTGTCAAATCCGATTTCCTGACCGTTATATATCATGGGAACGCCATGAAGACTCATAAAGAGCGTCGCTGCCATTTTCGTCTGTTCCAGTGTATGGTTTCTGGTAAACGGGATAAGGTCATTATTACCCATATACCTTAAAATCAAGGCGTTATCAGCATATCCTGCCGGAGCATTGAAGAGGATTTTCCTGAGCCGGTCCACTCTGTCCAACGGACTTACTGTATTAAAAATAGTATTTTGTTTATTCGTCCACCAGTCATTATACATGGTTTCATAGTACCATTGGGAGACCCAGAATTCACCGGGAGCCCATTCAAAAGCCAGATCAAAACGTTCGTCAAACACATAGTCCTGGGATGCTTTGTCCTCAGCCAGCATCAGGATTTCAGGTTTAATCCTTTTCAGGGCCAGGCGCAGTTCTTTTGTAAAATCTGGGCAGCGGGCTGTCACGCCCCAAATAGCATCAAACCGGTACCCGTCAATGTCAAATTTTTCTATCCAGTATTTACACGCAGACAGCATCCAATTTCGCACTTCAGGATTATCGTAATTCAAATTGGGGAGTTCATCCCAGAAGTAATTAATAAATCCCCTGTACCGGGAGTAATGGGTAGAATACGGCCCATTATCTTCTTCGCGCTGATAAAAGTCATAATAATGGGAAGTTTCACCATTGTTTATGCTGTGCTGTGCATACCGGTGATAGATTGAAGAGTGATTGATAACAATATCCAATATCACCCGCATACCCATTTCATGAGCTGAACGAATCAGGTCATGAAGTTCCGATTCGGTTCCGTAATCACTCCGGACAGCAAAATAATTTATGACATCATACCCGTGTTCTCCCCATTTTGTGCGACAGACAGGTTGAATCCACAGAGTATTCACGCCCAGTTCTTTCAATTCCGGTAATTTATCCCTGATATCTGGAAAGCGGCCATCAATGACAAAGGAGTAGGGTGTAATTTCATAAATAATCGCCGTATCAATCCAGGCGGCATGGTCCTTCCGTATATCGAAGGGACGGATTTCTTCCGGTGTGACCGTTACCAGTGTTCTGGCCCGGGTTGTATCCAAATTTGATGTTACCCCGGTCAGGTTGAAATAGTATTCTCCAGTGGGTGCTCCTTCAGGGAGTATGGCTGATGCTGTTGTATCTGTTTTGGATATTATTGTTGTCCCGGCAGGGTTTTTTGGATCCACAGTCCACGAAAATGTTATCGGGATTGAATCCGGATTTTCAAGAATTTTGCCAAGCAGCATAATTTCCCGGCCTTGAACTGATGCAGAAGCTTCTATGGTGGGAACCAAGGACAAGCGCAAATTGAGCCTTAGCGTATCAGACAGCATTTCCGTTCCAAGGCTGTCAAACCGGCTTACGAACCAGTTCTCCCCGTATTTTAACGGTACAGTTACAGTGAACGTAGAATCTGGTACATTCAGAGAAACGGGGATGGATCCCTGACTCCATTCCAAAGAACCATTCCTGGCAACAATCGTATCGAGTCTGGCAGATACGGTTTGATACCGTACCCAGACTTCCGCATCGTGGCGGAGCCATTGAACAGGCGAACATTCCAACGTGACACTTGTCAGGATAACAGTTGCAAGGATATACAGAATGCAGAGCATCCAAAGAGGTTTGCCGGAATAGTGTGTATCAGATATTATCATCAATATTTACCGTAGGTTTTGGCCACTTCCACCATTTTAAAAAGGTTTTCATCCGGCGTATCCAGGGCAACCTGATCCCCGCTTGACAGCACAAAACCGCCATCATACCCCACTTCATCAATGAGTCTTTTACACTTATCTTCTACTTCCTGAGGCGTCGCTGTTAATAAAAACCGGGTTGTATTGATATTCCCTTTGATGGATAATTTTTTACCAAAGCGCTTTTTAATATCGGGCAGATGAATATTTCCACCGGGGGGTTCTTCCATGGGCTCCATAGAGGTTACGTCGCTTTCTGTTGCCACAATTTCAACCAGGGGCCAGGATTTTCCACATATATGTAAATGGCAGGGCATATCTTCCGATTTACAGAGGGCTGAGGCTTTTTGAATAAAAGGGAGTTCATATTTGCGGAAAATATCGGGTGAACTGACACTCAGGCTCGCACTGGATCCACCAAGCATAATCATATCCGGTTTTGCCTGAATCATCGCCTGAATATTGGCAAGAGCCCATTCCATCCAGAGTTCATGGACTTCATCCATATATTCCGGTTCAGTCATAAAATCCATAAAGACATTTTCAAAACCGCCGTCGCGATAATTAAACCACCAATCCTGAAAAACCGGGATCATTCCAAGATAGACACCTAAATCACCAATAACATGTTTATCCCGGAACGTCGGTTCCCATTTCCAGTTTCCTTCACCCATGACCAGTTTGAATTTCTCAAAATCCGGCTTTAAATCTTTGATGGGTTTTGAACTGCGCCATGATGGTTCTCCGGCAAAGAACATTTCTTCTTCTCTCAAATCTCCCTTCGCCGTATGCCATATCCGTTTTGCCAGTTTTCCTTCGGGGATATCCATAATTTCGGACTCTAACTCTGGAGAATCAGGAGGTTTGATTTCCTTTAATCCGCCGTACATATAGAAACCGTCCATATCAAAATATTTCACAGCCTTTACATATACCTCACCATGTGTTGCAGAAGTCCAGCCGTAGTGTTCCCGTCCGTCCAGGTGAATCTCATAAAAAGGACGTCCGTCCAGACGATCCGGAACCATCACAGATATATCAGGGCTCACCGGCACATAGTCAGGTTTACCGCCACGCAATGCAATTAACAAACGTTCTTTTGATGTCATTTTATTTCCTTCTTATTCAGGTTAATTTCCATTTTTTCTGTAGTGTTTTCAACCGGTCGATGGCTGCTTTCCGTTCCCCTTCAGGTGATCGCAACAGTCCTCCGCTCTTTAAAAACGCAAAACCGTCAATCAAATCATACCAATTTGCAGCCTTAATCATAGGACGGCTGTAAGCGTAGGTGAAAATTTCCTCCAGCCAGTCTGCCTGGAGTTCTTCGTCCCAATGCCGGTGCCATTCATAGGGTTGTGTTGAATAATCGATGATATCTTTTTCAATAAATTCCTGGGTAATTCCCCTGGAAGGAGCACCGACTTCCGCCAGTTGTATCTCTTTACCAAAGACTTCATATCGCTCGATAGTACGCATAAAATCCATGGGTGTTTTAGCCGTAAAATAGACCTGTACACCCACCGCATCGAAGTCCACACCGGCATCCACAAGTTGTTTCGTAAACTGAAAGGGAGTTCGCTGAGGATATTTGGCTGGAATTTCATGCCATAGTCCTTTTTGGACATATTCACCGAAAGGACAGCAGTTGTTTATCAGAATCTTAATATGGGGATTCACATCCCGGATGACATCACAGGCAAAACGGGTCAGTTCGATTGTCTGTTCATGATTGAGTTGTAATTCATTCGCCCAGTCGTGGAGCTCATTCACCACTTCCCATCCCTGAATGCGGTCTCCATAGTGTCCCACAACAGTCCGGATATGTTTTTCCAGATATGTCATCAACTGTGAAAATGACTTTCTTTTCAGCCATTCCGGAGTAACCCAGGTATGGGTCCAGAAGAGAGGGCGGCCTTCCACAATAATCCCGTGCTTCCTCAGCTCAGCCAGCAATTTATCCCGTTCTTCAAAGTGCTTTTCTCCTTCGTGGGGTTCAAAATTGACATGGTCTCCGATAAGGTAATGGGTAATTGTGGCATAGTTAAAGACTTCCGTAAAATATTCCAAAAACAGGTCGGGATTCATCTGGTGATACCCTCTGCTGTCACATCCAAACAGGAAATCTTTCCGCACGCCGTTTCTCTCAATATCCCACCGGGCTTTTTCCATTTCCAGCATTTCTCCGGCCCAAAGGGCATACAAAAGGGTTTTTTGGGAAAACCGCGCACAGATTTCATCATCAGAAACATGCTTTGCTGCATCAAGGAGGAAATTTTCAGAGAGATCCGAAAAAGACTTCAACTCCCGGGACGGCACCCATCCCTCATTTGTAAAATGATCCTTTCTACAGCGATTGCGATAGACCCTGGATTTCGCCAGCTCATAATTCAAATTGAAGATTTGTTTGCGGGAAGTATCCACTGAATAATATTCTCCACCATTATCCGCCTGCATCAAAAGGTAACCGTAACCTTCTACATTCCAGCGGACATACAGACAGAATTTATTCACATCTCCCGTATCCAGAATGGTAATACCATCACTATTAATTTTTAATTGAGATTTAAACGTATCCCCTTCGGTGTCTGTCAAAAAGATAAAATCATCCAGATGAGGACCACGTCCTTTCTGTACAAAATACGGTTTAAAACGTATTGTTTTTCCACTCATAAGACATCAATTCCTTTTGTTATACTTTCATTGATTTCCATTTTGACTGAAGCCTGACAAGCCGTTCAAAGGCGGCTTTTTTTTCACCGGCCGGGCTCCTCAACAAACCACCGTTTTTAATCCAGGAATGGGGATCTACAAAATCATACCAATTAACCGCTTCAATCCAGGGTTTACTGTAAGCCATGGTATAGAGCCCTTCCATCCAGTCCGCCTGAAGTTCTTCATCCCAATGCCGGTGCCAGATATAGGGTTCAGAAGGGAGATCCAGCTGACCGCTGTTTATCGATTCTTTTGTGGGGCCGGAAGACGTTCCAACTTCCGTTAGTTGTACAGGTCTCCCGAATTTTTCGAGACGTTCAATAAGTAATATTGTATCCTGCAGATCCCGGTAAGGAAAATACATCTGTTGGCCGGTGATGGTAAAATCCACACCCGCATCCACCAAATCCTGCATGAACTGATGGGGAGTGCGCTGGGGATATTTTGCATCCAGATTACCCCATTTTTTTAGCTGGACATATTCGGCAAAAGGACAACAGTTATTGATTAAGCGATGAACGTTGGGATTCGTGGCTTTTGCCACATCACAAGCCAGTTTAGTCACTTCCACGATCTGATCCGGCTTTAATTGCAATTCATTCGCCCAGTCGTGGGCTTCATTCACTACCTCCCATGCATACATGCCGTCGCCATAATGGCTCACTACCTCTTTTGCATGATCTTCCACATATATAAGAAGGTTGTCGTATTTCATATGGCGAAGCCAGTCCGGAGTTGTGGAATGATAGAACCAGAACAGGGGACGTCCTTCCACTGTAATATTATTGTTTCTCAATTCTTTGAAAACAACATCACGGACCCCAAAATTCTTTTTTCCCTGTTCTCTTTCAAAATCCTGATAATAATCGATGAGTAAGTAATGAGTAATGGTGGCATAATTGAAGACCTCTGTAAAGCGCTCCATAAAGAGCTCCGGATCCATCTGGTAAAAAGCCCGGGAATCACACCCCATAAAAAAGTCCTTACGGTATCCTAATTTCAGTATTTCATCGCGGGCTTTTTCAAGTTCCATTTTTTCTCCGCCTGTCATGGCATACCGCAACGCTTTTTGAGCATATTCGGCACATGTGTTTGGGGAGGATTGAGTTTTTTCCGCTTCTTCATACATATTGTCTGAAAGTGCCAGCAATGCCGTCACTTCCCGGGATGGCTGCCATCCGTTTTGCGTCAACTGTTTCAATCGTCGCCGGTTTCGCAATACGCGGCTTTTCGCCAGTTCAAAATTGAGATTCAGTTCTGTCTGTTTTCCCTTTCCGGGCAATTGATAAAACTCCCCACCGTTATCTGCCGTGATATAAATGTATCCAAACCCTTCCACATTCCAGCGGACATCAATTCCGAATTTTTCTTTTCCTTCCGTATCGGAAATTTTCACCCCATCGGATGTAACATGAATATTTGAATAAAAAGCATCCCAGTTTTCATCCGATGCATACGCCCAATCCAGGAAATGGGGGCCCTGACCTTTTTGTACAAAAACAGGTCTGAAAAGCAATTCGCCCCCTTCAGAATTCCCTTTTATACGCTTTGGGGTCAGGATAGCCGGGCCGGCAAAGGCATTTGAGGCCACAATACCTCCCAAACCGGCATAAGCAGCGGTTTTTATGAATTTTCTGCGTGTGATTTTCGGCATTTTATTCTCCCTTAATGTTTCAAGAATTCTCGCTTAATAATGATAAAGCAAGATAACACAGCTTTTTTGGGGGTTGTTTCCCTCCAAACTGACATCAATTTCTTCTCCACTGTACTGTTTTACCTGCCATTTCAGGCTTCCGTCGTTTAGATTTTTTGATACATCATTTTGATGAATATCATAAACGGACTTTGGTTTATGACGGTATGCGCAAATAAAACATCCGCTGCACATCAGACAGATCAAAAGCTTTCTCAGAGCCAATTTCATATAATGTTCACCGTAACGTCTTTTCTGCATTGGTAAAAATTAGTTTCGCTCCCTTTGTCAGCCGGTTGTGGGATATTGTCCAGTCAGTGACAGCTTTCCCATCCAGCTGAAAGGTGAAAAGAGATGTTTGATGCTTAGATTTATCTGATTTTTCAATGACAATTTCACTGCCCTGATAGTATTTTTGATTCAATGCAATAACAGTCTGATCAAACAACGGGAAGCCGAGCCGGTAATCGTCCACGGCGGGACAATCGGGATAAAACCCCAGGGCAGAAAAGACAAACCATGCAGATATGGCCCCGGCGTCATCATTGCCAGGCAGACCACCCGGTCCGGTACCAAAATCATTCGTCATAATCTCCCGGACATAATCGGCACATCGGTGCTCAAAGCCCGGGGCATAGGTAAAGAGATAGGGATAGGCAATATCCGGTTCGTTATTGATTGTAAAATGGTCTTCGGAAAAACAGCGCTCCAGTTTTTCTGCAAAAGGGTTTGTCCCGCCAAATAGTTCCATCAGGCCAGGGATATCATGGGGAACAAACCATGTATAATTCCAGGCATTCCCTTCAACATATCCCGGACCGCCGGAACCTTCCCAATATCCGGACCCCTCTGTTTCCAAAGGATTGAAGGGTTCCATCCAGTCCCCATTTTTCAATTTTGGCCGGATAAAGTGTGTTACAGGATCAAAAAGATTCCGATAAGTCAGTGATCGCTCTGCAAAGGTCTTAGCAATTATTGTATCTCCAACCTCTTCGGCCAGGCGGCTGATACAGAAATCGGCCAAATTATATTCCAGCGTCGTCGATACCGGTCCCCAGACCCACCAGTCAGAATTCATATCCTGTTCAAAAGGTATATACCCATATTCGAGCAACTCATGATACCCCGCCCGGATGGGAGGTGCTTTTTCACCGGGGTCCAAAAATGCAGGCTTCGTAACGGCTTCCAGGGCTTTGTGAACATCAAAGTCACGTATGCCTTTGACATAACTGTCCGCTATAACAATAGGAGCCGGATCACCCACCATCATATAGGTTTCATTTCCTGCCAGTTCCCACTTTGGGAGAAAACCGGATTCATCGTACATATCGATCATGGTTTGAATCATGGCAGACTGTCGTTCCGGATAAATCAGGGTTAACAGGGGGTGCAGGGTTCGGTAGGTATCCCAAAGAGAATAGACGGAATACCGTTCTCTGTTTGTATACCTGCCGGTACCGCTTCGTCCCATGAGAGGATATTCCCCATTCACATCACTGATGATATTCGGGTGAATCAGGCAATGGTACAAAGCAGAATAAAATTTCGTAAGATCTTCATCGGACCCGTCTTTTACCGTAACACGGGATAACTGTTCGCGCCATATATTTTCAGCTTTTTCATGTACCGTATCAAAATCCCAATCCAGGATTTCATGATCCAGATTTTCACGTGCATTTTCTATACTTACATAAGATATACCCGTCTTTACAATGACTGCCTGTCCTTTATCACAGGAGAACGTCATCCATGCCCCAACGCCTGAATTTTCCGATTCCTGCTTTATCTTCTGTGTAACACGGGTTCCGGCCCACGTACCGAATTCCTGAGGTACAACACTGACCCGGCTTACAAAGTAAACAGAGTGTTGGTTGTCTTCCCCGCAGAATCCGCCGGACCGATTGTATCCTTCGATTTCAACGGGCGTTACAAAACGGACACTTCCCCCTTGTCGTTCCACTAAACTGCGACCGGCATCAAGGATAAGACTGACCGTTCCATTCTGAGTTGCGGTAAAGCGGATTATTCCGCTGTGTGTCCCTGCTGTTGCTTCTGCATCCATGGCCGGTTCATTCAGATGAATACGGTAATATCCCGGTTTAGCCTCTTCACTTCGGTATGAACATTTATAACCTTCAGGATCCGGGATTATAAGATCACGGGTAGCCGTCACAATGATGCTTCCCAGATCCGAGCAGCCTGTCCCGCTAAGATGGACATGTCCAAAGCCATAAAACCATGGTTCACCGTGAATATATCCCGAAGGGGCGTGGAGATGGGTATGGGGGCTCACTGAAACCATACCCCAGGGGACAACCGCCCCGGGAAAGGTATTGCCGCCACCGGCCGTTCCAATGAAAGGATTCACAAAATCCACAGGATCTCCGGCTGTATCCGGGCAACTCCGGAAAAGAACCAGGGAGATGATAAGCAATGCAATGCGCATGATGTACCTGTTTAAATTTTTACAAACCATTTCATTTTCCACATGAACCAGGCGGCACAATACATGAGTCCTACAAATACCACAGCAAACAAAAGTGACGCATTCACCGGGTCAGCCACTGGCATAAAAACAACGTCATACAAGGCATCATGAAGGGTTATCAATTTTCCGTCATCCGTTTGCCAGGAAACAGCCCACAATATGGCAGCCAGAAGTTCAGATAAAGTGAACACCGTGATGGCATTCATCCCAAAGATGACAAAGGGTTTTGTGCCCTTTCGATAACCTTTCACATCAATCATCCAGTAGAGAAAAGCAAAGCAGATCAAAGCCCACCCATTTACAAAAACGGCATACGAACTGGTCCACAGATTTTTGTTGATAGGAAGCCAAAGACTCAACAGCAATCCGATGACAAGAGACAGATGTCCGGCAATAAATAGATGATTGGTAATCTCCTGCCGGGTAGTCCCGGTTTTCAGCCAATGAGCCGTCTGAACTCCCAGGAGTGTGGAAGCTATGGCGGGAATCGTGCTTAAAATTCCCTCCGGATCAAAGCCACTCACGGGAGCGAAGGACCAGGTGTGTTTTCCCAGAAGCGTTGAGTCGAGAAACCAGACAAGGTTTCCTTCCGGTGCCAGGATACCTGAACCGTAACCGGGGACAGGAATCAGCTTAAGAGCCAGTCCGTACAATCCAAGAAGGCCAACAACCCAGTACCATCGATGCTGCCAACCGCTATACAAAAATATCAGTCCTGAAAACAGGTAGCACAGGGAAATCCGTTGCAAAACACCTGGAATGCGCCAGGTTTCCAGTGAAAATCCGGAACCTGGAATCAAGCCAAAGGGGAATCCATTGATAAAGAGGCCCAGAGCAAAGAGGATGGCTGATCGCCGGAAGATGTGCCAGATAAGCTGCCGGCGGGTCTGTCCTTTTTTCTGCCGGTTTTGAAAGGAGAAAACCAAGGATATCCCCATAATGAAGAGAAAAAATGGAAAAATCCAATCCGTAACAGTCCAACCATGCCATTCCGCATGAAGGAGTTGGGGATAGACATAATCATACGAACCGGCATTATTTACAAGAATCATGGCAGCAATTGTAAGACCGCGGAAGACATCCAGTGAGTATATTCGGTTTGAAATTTCCACGGGTTTAAAATCCCTCTTTCATAAAGCATTCATATCGGTGTAAGTATTCCTGTTTATACTCATCGACAGTTTTTTGGTAGCTTAATTCTGTTTCTCTTTTGAGTGGTTTCCATGAGATTTCTATCCGCCGGCTATCTGGTGGGATGAGAACCTGGTTATCCGTCATGTTGAGTGTTTTCCCATGGGATGTAATACGGCGGACTTTCATAAACCAGGGAATGTGGAGCAGGATGGCTGATGGCGAATTTTCAAAATGATTGTTCAATTCGAGAGTTGCAGATTTTTTATCAAATAAAAGCGAAAAATTTACACGGCCGAAATGTGTAGGAGCATTGTTTACGACCAATTTTTCTCCCTTTTTCACCCATTCCGGGGAAATGGCCGACAGAAGGTGCAGGGTATCATTTTGTTCCCGGACCATCATATTTCTCAAAAGGATGCGATATTCCGCAGCAAACCAACCATGGGGTGACAGATTCATCATAAAGTCCCGGTCTTTCCAGGGCAGGATGGAAAATTCAAAGCCGGCGTGGGTCGCACTGGTATGCAATAATACGGCATACAAATCCTGGATAACTGCTTCCTGTTCACCACGGATCAGGGATGTTTCAGTATTTCTCAGTGTCAGATAGTGATGAAGCCATCGGCCGTCACCGTAGGTCATGATCCCTTCCTGATATTTATCCCGGACTTTTCTGAGTGTTGCCGTTACCCAGGGATGATGGGGGTCCAATGTTCTATCCGGATACACACTCAGAAGATTTCCCCAGTCTTCTCCTTCTGCTGTATCCAGTCCGGGAGGAATATAGCCGTCTGTTTTGATTGTAATATCATCCAATATCTGCAGAAACGTTGAAAGGTAATCGTCATAAATAGCCTGCAATCGATCTGCTTCGACACTTCTTCCCAACACTTCAGCCAAATAAACGGCACTTCTTAGTCCATTCAGCGCCCAGAAATTATGGCCGGTTACGTGGCCGGTAATATTTTCATTATCCCCCGGGGTTGTAACAGGAATCAGATTCAGCAGATCATGACGCCGAGCCTTTTCCAACCAGTCTACTGCTTTCATCACCTGGGGAAATACTTTAACAGCAAAGGCTGTATCACCGGTCATTTGCACGTAGCTGCCATACGCCCAGAGTGTTTGGCCGAATCCATCATATTGGCCGCCCTGAGAAACAAAATTGCCGTCCTCTTGTTGCCAAAAATGAAAAAAATCAAGAACCTGACGGGCTTCCCGATGGTATCCTGTGAGGACATACATGTGAGAGAAGAAAGCCGCATCCCTTAACCAGAAATTGTCATACTGAAATTCGTTGACTTTCTGAACATAGTTGGTATCAATCTTGTCTCGGGCAATCAGACTGTTCACCAGTGATGCTTTAAACGTATCTGTGACCTTCTTTTCAGGAAGTTCAATGATCATTCCTTCGCCAAGCTTCTTTTCCCAGAAATTGATCACTTTATCCAGATAAAAATTGAAACGAGCACTTTGAATCTCTTTTGCATAGACAGAGTTCGTATCCACAGGCATATAGGGAAACTTGAAATCCAGAGTGACTTTTTCGCCAGGTTGCAGTGTGAGGGGATACTGCACAATACCGACGGGGGTGGTTGGTAAAACATAGAGTGTCATCTCCCCTTCCGCCGGTGGTTCGTTGTATCCCATCTTCCATGTAAGATATTTTTTCATTCCGTTACGAGAAGGAAAGGAATATAATATCTTCTCATTGTACAATACAGCATCCTTCAGATGCCGGCAGTGCCAGTCCTGGCTGAATTCGAGTCCGGCCTGTTCATAATCACCAATCCGATCCGGCATGGCAGGCCGACCAAAGCGGTTATCCCCTACTCCCCAGTCCGTGTTTGCATCATTTTGATAACGAATGCCCGTTGCAAACCAGGCTGTTTGCTTTTCTTTGTTTTTATTCTCAACGGTAACACGGATAAAATTTATCAGCGGACTTTCCGGGGTCCCGTCCAGGGTTGTGGCAAAGATGGTCCAGTGATACAGAAATCCGGATTGTATCAATGAATACTGAATAACAGGCAAATGTCCGTTCAATAAAGTTTTGACCCGTTTATTTGTAGGTATGGGTGGATTACCGGTAAAAAACATCATTTCACCGGCCCCGGCATAAAGATAACCTTCAGGTGTAATCAATGTTCCTTCCCGACCGTCCATAATTCCAATCTGATCAGTAGGTTTGCTGAAATAGCAGAAGGGTTCATTGGGATCGTCAATGGACGGGTTCAGCATTTGAGCCGGCATAACCGATATCAGAAACACTGTTAACATCAGAGAAATAAGGCATTTACTCATAACGTTTCCTATTGAGGAAGGGTCCAGTCTGACAGTGAAACACGCAATTCAACTGTATCCATTTTTTTTCTTCCCTGGTAGATCTCCCATGACAGAGTTTGAAAACCGGCTTTTTCTTCACCAGGTGCAACATAGAATGTCTGTACCGGAAGTGTTTGCCCGGCTTCCAGTGTGTACTCACCGCTTCCAGTAATCTCTTCCCAGTCCTTCGGTAGAACAGCATTTAATTTCAGGGTAATTTTTTTATTCCCGCCATTTTGGATCAGGAGGGGAACATGAAAATAGCTTCCGGCCGCTATAGCAATTTCGGGCTCAAGAAATTTGGCCAGATGATTTAGGTCATGTGCCTGCCAGAAGTCACGATAGAAGTTAAAAATACCTCCCAAGCGAAGATGAACACCCTGTACTTCCTTTTTTTGAAATCCGGAAACCCTTTTAAAAGCAGCTGGACTGTTAATCACACCGTCAAAGACATCACCTGTCGCATCACAATCCACTACGGATTTCCCAAAAATGAGCTGAAACTTATCCAGCCATTCTTTTAAAGGCTTCCATTCACCGGTTTTTATAGCTTCTTCAGCCATCTCGGCTACAAAGCCCTGTGTTTTATGAAAAACATGTAATTGAGCCGCCAGCTCGATATATGGTTTGCCTTTACTGGGAGAAACAGTCACGATATCAAATGCAGGGCCAGGTGCCTTTAAAGGTTTTTCACGGTCTGAATAAAAGTATAGTTTTTTAGGTTGCCAAGGCTGGAGTCCTTCATAGAAATTATTAATATCCTGGATTTCCCGGGGATAGGCCAGTTGAGCAGGGAAAACCGTCGGATCGCCGGAAAGGTCAAAAGCTTCCGTAGCAATCACACCGGCAGCCTGGTGATCCCCGTGATTTTCACCGGCAGAAAAGAGTGGCAACCAGGTAATGATAATTTCAGGCCGGGTCAGTCTAACAAGCCGGATTACTTTCTCCAGGGCTTCTCCATGAGGTAAATTTTGAAGGGAGTGAAGAACATCCTGACCGGGTGTGTCCATACCATTCAGGAACCAGACATGGGAAATGCCAAAAGTATTCAGGGCTTGTCGGACTTCAATTTCACGAATGGCTCCCATGGCATGGTATTGTTCTTTTCCAAAGGAATTACCACCGCTCTGACCCCGGTTGGTGTACACGGCAGATACTTTCTTTCCTTCATCGAAAACCCACCGGGCAAGCTGCCCACTAATTGCCGTTTCATCATCCGGATGGGGTAATATCAGTAAAATATCTGTTTTAAAGCGTGGGTCAGGTGATGTTATCTGAGAAAAAGCCTTGCCACATACCACACACCACATAATCACCGATAGTTTGCTTATCCGCCAGAAAAGCGTCCAATAGTTATTTTTCATTTTTATACTCACATTTTAATGATTAATCATTTCTTGCTCTGTACCGACATATTGTCTGGGTTCCCGGATACGAAAAATCCACCAAAGAGAAGCCACGAGTCCACCAAATCCTGCGATCAAAAAAACCACATAGTATCCAAAGCTGTCAGCCAGCAAGCCGCCTATCAGTCCCAGTAAAATAAAAGGACTCGTCACCATATTTGCCAGAGCGATATAGGTTGGCCGTTCCTTAGTTCCACAGAACTCTGCAATGATAGAGAAACGGGAAACCTGAACCATGCTCATAATCAAAGCATCCAGAAAAAAAATCACATAAAATACTGCCAAGGTTTGAACGGATATAGCAAGAAGTGAATTAATAAAAATAACTATAGATGCTATCAGCAAATTGATACGGTGCCCAAAACGGTCACCCACAGGACCGAAGCAAAAATTCCAGATCACCAGGCCAGCCATAAAAACAACAGTGAAAGTCCCACTCGCTTCAGGGGATAAATGAAATTTTTCCATAGCATTCAGGATATAAAACGGCTGTGAAATTAAACCGATCGTCATACAGCTGTCAGCAATTAAAAAGTTCAGAAAGTTTTTGTCTTCAGCCAGCAGACCGGGTAAAATCCGGAAATAAGCTTTGAGGGTGAGAGGGTTGTCTGCTGCATTGGGTTCATTTTCTTTCAGCATCATCAGGGCAAAATAAGATATGGTCATCATGACAAAAGCTAAAAGAAACAGCATGGAAAAATTATGTGGGAAAGAGACGTTTTGAAGGATGTGTTTCACCATCCATCCGCCCATAACGCCTAAAAGAGCCCCCGTGATGGTACGCAGGGCAAAGAGTCGCCCCCGCAGCGTAACAGGAGTAATTTTAGAGATGAGATCAAACCAGCCGGGAAAATTCATGGCGCCGGCCAGAGCTGCCATAGCAAAAACGAGAAAGAAAAGCCACAAACCACATCGTGAAGAAATTCTGTTGATAAAGAAGAAACTGATAAAGGCCAGCAAGGCCCAGGGGAGTCTCTGAAACAAAGCTGTCAGGAGCACAACTTTTTTTTTATAAGGCTGATGGCGTATTGTATTGGAAATCAAAATCTGAGGGATATTAAACCCGATAATCCATATCACCTGGATCAGAGACACTGCCAGGCTGCCCCCGCCTATTTTTTGGACGAAGACGGGCAAAACGGTAACAATCGGAACAAAGCTCATACCAAAAGCAAAGAAAGCACCATCGGTCCAATTCAAAATAAAGTTCCGGCGAATGGCCGGATTCTGAAAATGGGGATCACGAAAGATTCGAATCACAATAGACCTTCACTTCTTCAGCGTCCAGAGAAATCTTAAACACCCAGTCATCCTTACGGCATGCAGTATATAATTCTTCCCCTGAAAACTCTTCTGTCATTACCGGAGGCAGGGGCTGATGAACAGCAATCTCTATCTTTACCGGTCTCGTCTCCAAATTTCGTACAATTAACATCGTATTGGGAACATCGTCTTGCAAAATATCGACACGGATTTTTGCAGGTGGATTAATTGTACAGGTGGAAATATCAGAGTATTTTTTTATCAAACTGTTTATATACCGGGCATTTGATTCAATACCTTCTGAATACAAAGGTTGAAATATAAACGATCCGATCAAGACAGCCCGTCCTTTCCCATATTCAGATACAGTCATCGCCGGAGATCCGTCCGGAAAATGGGCAATCACTTCTGCTTCTTCCGGAAGGAGCCTTTCCTGTATAAAAGCTCCTTTTAATGTCTCTTTTTCATCATAATCCATGACACCGCCGGCAGGAATGATATCCATTAAACCTCCCGATGCAATGGGATCAACCACACTCTGCCTTGCTTTAAAGATGTGATGCAAGCCGTGCCCGGGGACCACTTTTTCATGGTGCCCTTTTTCCCGGTTCCAGCCTGCGAAATAGCTTTCACCAATCAGCAATCCACCATTATGAACCCATTTTTCCAATAAAGAACAAATCTCATCTGGTATCAGATAGGGAAATGGAACAAGAACAGCTTTATATTGTGATAAACATTTACTGTCAATTTCATTGGGATGAATAAAGTCTACAGAATAGTTGTTTTCATAAAGAGCTTTATGGGCTCCCAGAATAGCATTTGTGGCATTTTTTTCGTTGCCGGTTGAGGCCCAGGCAAAAACCTGGTTTTCTGGATTATACAGGATAGCAATTTCTGCCTTTTGGGGTACGGCATTCAGAATGAAATCCTCATGATTCCGAAGGGCTCTACCTACCTCTGCAAAGGCTTTCAACCAGGGTGTATCTTCACCGTCCAGCGTGGTTAATCCCCATGTTGGAGCTTCACGGCCGAGAATTTCAGGGCGGTACTGCCAAAAAATAAACCCTTTCAAATTGCCTGCGATGCCGCTGTAAATAAAGCGTTTTACATCATTGGCATGAATGGATTCGGGCATATCTAAAGTATACCCATCCAGCATCAACATTTCAGCCGAGATAACCGGTTTGCCTTTGGCACAGCTCCGGAGGACATCGATCATAGCCGGATCGTCCATTTGGGTAAAACCGTGCAAATCCCCAAAGCGGCCTACATTCCAGGGATCACTGGCAGTAGATGTTACCGGAAACCCCTGAATAAAAACATGGTGGCACATGAGTGGATGGCAACCTTGGTCAATGGCCTGTGTAATTTCAAACCGTTGTCTGACATTTTCACCCAAAGTATGGACAAAAAACATTCTCCAGTCAATCATATCATTGAAAGTATTTCGTGTCATCGGAATTTCCACATCTTGAAACGATCGGTAATTCCGGTTCCACGAAAGGTTCAATTGATCAACAGATTGATAGCGGGTTTGTAGCCAGTTCTTGAATTTTTTCCGGCAGTTGGGGCAATAGCAGAGCATATCACCCATTTTTTCGGCATTGTCGGCATATTCCCGCATTTCGGCCATACTGCTGGTAAGTTCAGGTTCACTGCCCACATTCCAGATTGCCAAAGCAGGATGATCTTTGTAACGCCGGACTGTTTCCTCTAAGAAATGGAAAAAGTGTTTCATAACACCATCATGGTTGAAACAATAACCAAGGCCACCGATTTGACGGTGCGGCTGAGTTTGGGGACCAATTTTTCGTCCGGAGAGGGTGATCATGGATGCATCGGGATATTTCTCATAGATCCATGCAGGCGCCACATCAAAAATCGTATTCAGCATCACTTTCAGATCAAACCGTTCAGCCAGAGCCATCAATTCATCAATATCATCAAAATAAAAACGGTTTTCTTCAGGATGATTCCATCGCCACTGGATCCAGAACTTGACCATATTGAAACCATAATCCGCCATCCGTTTCAAATCCCGTTCCCAGTCTTCGCGGTAGGGTGACGGTGCTCTGTAATATTGGGAGCCGAAGGGCATACCCGATTCTTTAAAAATCTTATTCATTTTCAATTCCTGTTCGTAAACAATCAGAGAAAAATGTCAGAGGACAAACTGTGACAGATGCTTCAGTCCCAGCTTCAAACCGGTTTGCACTTTTTCAACGGATCCTTCCCAGACTGGATCTTCATGTTCGATTGAAAGTACATCATCATATCCATACTCCTGAAGAGTGCGAATCACCGATCCCCAGTCAATTTCACCAGAGCCGGGCATACGATATCGCCACCATCCGGATTTCCAGGGGACGGGATCAATTTGCCGGCCAAAAATCCCGTATTGGTAAACACCTTCAGACAACATTTCAGTATCTTTGGCATGGGCATGAAAAATTCTGGGGGCAAAATCTTTAATAGCCTGGATATAATCGATACCCAGCCAGTAAAGGTGGGACGGATCGTAATTAAGGCCGAATTTTTCTGAAGGAACCTCATTGAACAAAGCTTCCCAGAGTTCAGGAGAATAGGCATAATTACCTGGCAGGCCGAATTGCACCCAGTTTTCCATGGGACAGTTTTCAATCATCAGTTTCACATTTTTGTCTTCGGCATATTTAACCAGTTCGCGAAAAATTTTACCGATTTCCTTCATGTTCATTGCAGGTGTTTTATCGGGCTGGGCGCCCACGAACGTACCGACCCGTTCAACATCAAGCATAGATGCTGTATCAATGACTTTTTTCAGATGATTATGATAATCACTTCTCACTTTCAGGTCGGGATGCAGATTATTATCGTAATAAGCAAATGCTGAAATTTGCAGATGATGTTTTGTAAATAATTCTTTAACCCGTTTGGCATCTTCATGTGTAAAATGAGCAGCATCAATTTGCCTGGCCTGATAATCCCGGTCCGACGAGACAGGCCATGCAGCCAGTTCCAATGCTTGAAAACCTTGTTTTGAAGCCCATTGTACAACCTCTTCCAAACTAAGTTGCGGCAGACATGCCGTTAAAAAACCAAGTTTCAATGTATCATCTCCTTTTTATTTTATGATTCAAGGTTTATCCATGTTTTTTCTCTGTGGCTTTGAAGGATTGCATCAACGATTCGGTTTTCCTGCAATCCATCCTTAAAAGTGGAAAAATTCTGTTCAGTATCTGCCGGTTTTTTATTCCGGTAAGCGGAGTAAAAATTGAGAAACAAGTTTTTAAAAGCATCGGGATAACCTTCAGGATGTCCACCTGGATAGTGGGAATACGCTGCACTCTCTTTTGTCAGCAATGCGGGATCTTTCACAAGAACCTCATTGGCTTTATCCCGGTAACCCAGCCATAGTTGATTCGGGTTTTCCTGATTCCATGAGACAGACATCCGGCTTCCGTTAATTTCCAGATCAAAACAATTTTTATGGCCGGCACTCACCTGAGAAACGGTAAAAACACCCATTCCGCCTTTTTCCAGTTTAAAAAGAATGATTCCGGCATCTTCAGTCTTTACAGCGATTTCTTTTACATCTGAAGATTTTCCAGTCTCCTTGCCTTTAAACGTTTCAACTTCTTCTTGTGGCTTCAGGCGTGTTTTGTGGATGGTCTGCAGATCGGCAAAAACAGCAGTCATATTTTGACCGGTAAGAAACTGAATCAGATCAAACCCATGTGAACCGATATCTGCTACAGCTCTTGATTCGCCACCCCATTCAGGTTCGACCCGCCAATTATAATCATTGGGATACAGGAGCCAATCCTGGAGGTAGTGTCCATGGACAAGATAAATATCCCCCACTTTTTTTTCATCGATAAGCTCTTTTATCTGCTGGGGCATGGGATAATTCCGGTAACTGAAATTCACTGCATTTAATACATTTTTCTCTTCTGCCAGACAGACCAGTTCTTCTGCTTCAGCCACGGAATTTGTCAGTGGTTTTTCACTGATAATGGCTTTGCCTGCCAGGATCGCCGCTTTGTTAATCTCAAAATGCAGATAATTGGGTGTACAATTATGAACTGCCTGTATATCAGGGTTGTGCAGGAGTTCTTTCCAATCACTATAAACCCTGGGGATATTGAACATATCCGCAAGTTTTTGGGCACTTGCCTTATTGGAATCGGCAAGAGCAAGGACCTTAATGCCAGGGACTCTGCGTAAGTTTTCAAGATGGGAAGACCCCATAAAACCGGCACCGATAATACCAACGTGAATGATTTCCATCATTTATTCCTCCTCGTGAAGGTGTTTCGCCCGGTAAATCATCCGGCGGGTTTCGGACAAGTCCATTTTTTGTGTGTGATCATTAAGACTAAGTGTAGGGATCACATTCAGGCGTTCATAAGCGGATTCCTGCAATTTAAACTGGGGGTGAGAAGGATGTTTGGTTAACAGGTGTGCCATATAGCGTGTATATCCATTAAACAAAAAAGCGGATACAGGATGAATTTCCCGCCAGGGTTTCTGTCCCTCCATACCATGCACATCGCTCAGACTATCGATGCCATGAATTTGTGCCATCGGCAGACAGGAGAGCACCTGTTCATGCAGTCCTTCCCCTGCAAAGAGTATCTTCGGAAAAGCTTTTTGTAAAGACCGGATATGTTTTCGCATCCCCCGTATAAAATCGGGACCACTCCGGACATTGAAAGCCAACAGAGTCTGATCCAGAAAAACAGCATCCACTGAAAAATCACGAATCAGCCGGCCGATGGTTTGTGTCATCCGCTCATTCCAGGCGTTGGTTCCCGGATTGATATAAGCAAAATAAGGTTCGGCCAGCCAGTCTCCGTCCATATCCATTCCCCACCCCTGCCGGCGGCCGAAAGCATCGATAACCTGATATTTTTTAAAAGCATTAAAATCAGGATGGGAATAGGTCATCCCAAGTACATTTGTGTGGATCATCACGCGATATCCCATATCATGAGCGGTTTTAATCAACTTTTTGAATTGCTTTTCACCACCCAGAAGCGGGCTTGGATTATAATCCGGAATATGGGAATCAATCCCGTGTTCAGCAAATCCCGGTAAATAAACCAGGGTTTCCCGGGGATCATGAAGTTTCTCAAATGCTTTCAAACGTTCAATCATTTGATCATAGCGATGATGTGGTGTTTGGGATTCACGGCGAGCTCCCCATAGCTCAAGAATGAAGTTTACTGAACGGGCCCAATCCGGAAAACTCGTCTGATGCTTCAGTGAATTCACATTAAATGTTTTTGCCATCCAATTCCGGTAATCTGCCACCGGTATCCGCCAGTCATCTTCAAATCCATCCAGAAACCATTCTGAGACAAAATGGGTACATTTTTTACGTGCCGGTGCTTCAAAACCGTATGTCAGGGTAAATTGCCTGTTTTCCCGCCGAATTCGGAGTAGCTTCAAATCGGTTGATGCATCCCGGGAATGGATCATCAGTCCGTCATAGCCTTTTACACCCAGAACAAACTGAGCATTTAACCAAAAGGGATATTTATAAGAGAGTGTGGTTTGTTCAGGCATTTGATTCGAAATAACCTGTCCTCCCAGAGCAGGGACAATCACCTGATCCAGATCCAGGCCACTTAAACTCCATTCCGTCAGCCAGATCGGTTCCGGTGCTGAGTATTCTGCCCTGTAATGAAGGCCCGTATCTGTGAAACGGCAATCCATCCGGCAGGTAAATGCTCCTGATGAATCTTTGAGGAGATATTGTATCCTTTCTTTTTCTTTTTGAATTACCGAAACATTCGTTAAAAGGACTGGTTCTGATACCGCCCGATAAGTTCGAACAAGAATAGACTGGATCCCCTTTTTACACAGTAGCGTCTGAGATTCGCCCAGATGCATGGCACCAAAAAGGAGAGGGTTCTCACTCGGAGCTATTTGAAGGGGACCCAATTTTTTCACATCATTACTCATAAATTTACAATTACACCTGATATGGATCTTTTTTCAACATCATCCAAAGGTGTTTTTTGGCGAAAAATGACAAAATATGTCGATTTTGGTTTTTCTAATGGTATACAGGGACCATGCCAAACACCTCTGTTAATTACAACAGCTTCTCCAACATTTACACGAAATACCTTTAATTCCTGCACACGCTCACCCTCTAAAAGAAGAGATAATACAAAGGGAGCATCGATGGGAATCAAAATTTCAGGTGTCTTCAGATGACGTTCAAGTCCGGTTATTTGATGACCGGATGGCACCGTAACCGTACAAAGACCGATTTCAGTCTGGCCATCAATGAAATAATGAGCGATATCCGACCAGAAAGAAAATGTCTCACCTTCTGCCGTGGGACGGGTTTTTGGCAGTTGCACAACCTGACCGAATCTTTTAAAAGATTCTACCGTAATCGGTTTAACTTGTACGCCTGGCTGACTATCGTAATTCATATATGGCGATTTCTCCTCCCTTTAGCTGGATATTCTGAAGCAGAATTCCCCCTGTTTGTCGTTCAAAATCGGTAAACATTTTTGAATTTCCCAGTTCATCATACTGAATTACCGTACCTTTTAATTCACAGGGTATCGTTATTGAAATGATTTCCGACCGGGTATCTTTTACTAATTCAGCGGGTTTTAACGGGCGTTTTTCCGGCACATTGACAGCGATCCATGCTGCAATAATGATTGATCCGTCTTCTTTCTCAAAAGCCCGGTACACTATATCCGAATCTTCTTTTTTATCCACTGTCACACGGGTCGTTATATTGTGATAAGGAATATTAAAAAGCTTGTTAAAAAAGACCAGTGCCTGCTCGGCCGGTTTCGGTGTATAATCGGCATAAGCAATACCCAGATGCCGATTATTATAATTATCACCAATCACCTCGTCAGCCGGTTGTAAGTCTTTAATCTCATACCATGCTATAGCGGAGAGTTTTTCCTCTGCAACAGCCAATGTTAGGCGCTTAAACAAATCTACAGCCTGATATTCAGGAGTATGTTCATAGTCGTAATAAGCATGATATGATTCCGAGACATAAGTTCCCTGACGGAAGGTGGAATATCCCACTTCCGCCATCCATAGAGCCTGGTTGTCACCAAATTTTTCAATAACGGCATACATATTATTAATGTTCTGATCAATATTTTCAACCGGGAGTTCACTCCAGGTTTCAAAGTAATTGTGGATATTTACGATATCGATATAGGGGCTCAATCCATGGTCTTTAAATAATTCTTCGAGAAAATGGACATCATAGGCTATACCGCCCAGAACGACTTTAGCTTCGGGATCAGCTTTTTTTACAGCTTCCGAACCAATTTTGATAAACTCAGCAAACGCTTTCACATCCTGAGTATCCCAGTAGATCTCGAGATCCGGTTCATTCCAGAGTTCCCAGGTTTTGATATAGTCTTTATAACGGGTGACCAGATCAAACATAAACTCTCCAAATTCCTCAAAGTCCAATGGTTGGTCATTCCAGAACCAGAGAGTATCTCCCCGTGAATTCCATAGGGGTGTGTAGCAAACATAGGGGATGAGGGTGATTCCGTATTCATCTACAGCCATTTTTACATAGTCGTCCCAGAACAGCCAATCATAATTATCTTTTTCAGCTTCAATAGCATCCCATCCAAAAGAAATCCTGAGCAGATCCACATTTGTTCTGCTCAGCAACTCCATATCTTTTTTAATAATTTCCAGGGTGGTGCTTTCTTCAGGATAATCTTCACACAATCCCACGGGGACGTGGTAAAATTCTGCATCCTGAGGTTTAATCAGCCGATCATAATCCGGTGCATTTCTTGAAGCACACATTGTTAAAACACACAGGCTGAGCATGAGCAGGCTTATCTGCACAAAACGTTTCATTTTATAACCCTTTCTTTAATTGTTGCACATGTTATCACGAAAAATCCACGCCCGAGACCAGGATAATATTGGCATAGGGTGTAGATTCACCAGTCCGCACAAAGACAGTATTATCCGATTCCCGGTATGTCCGTTTAAAATCTTCATGGGAAACAAATTCAATTTCAACCCCTTTCAGAAGTCTTTTAATTTCATCCAGCACTCCATGGTTGATTTTTTCTATTTCTACTGCAAGGATTGCCTTTTCAACCACCAGTTCATCCAAAACCGCTGAAAGAACATCAATCATTCTGGGGATATTTGTGACGAGGGCCAAGTCGACAATTTCGGCATTTCGGGGCAGAGGGAGACCTGCATCGCCAATAACCATTTGGTCTGTATGACCCATGGAAGCAATCATTTTAGATAAATGCGAATTCAATATGCCTTTCTTTTTCATGAGCAATATTCCTTTTCTTTAATAAGTTTAAAGTCTGAAAGATCTTTTTCGGCTGGCATGGATGTTTGAGCTCCATGACGGGTAACTGAGAATGCTGCAACTTTATTGGCAAATGTGATTGCTTCAGATTCAGAATATTCACGGGCAAGTCCGCAAGCAAACGTACCGTTAAAAGCATCACCGGCACCAGTTGAATCAACAGCTTTGACAGGATAAGCGGAGAAATGCTGCCAATGATCCCTGTTAACCCACAAGGCACCTTTGGATCCCTGGGTTACAATAACATGTTTTACACCTTTATGTATGAGGAGACGTGCCGCTTTAATTACACTCTCTGTATCAGTAACCGGAAGATCACTGAGCAAGGCCAGTTCCGTTTCATTTGGAGTGATATAATCTACTTTATTCAGTAAATCTGATGGCAGTTTCCGGGCAGGAGCCGGGTTTAATATCAGTTTATTTCCAGATTTCTTTGCCAGATCTGCTATGGTTGTTACTGTTTCAAGGGGAATTTCCAGTTGAGTCAATACTATACTTGCTTGTGAAAAGAGATTTTTTTTCTTTTCAATATCTTCCGGGTTAAGATTCATGTTGCTTCCGGACACAACGATAATTTCATTTTGTCCGCTAGCATCTACCGAGATTAGGGCTATACCGGTCGGTGCTTCATCATCAATGATCACCTCAGATACATTGACACCATTGGAGTTCATATTCTGCATCAATTTTCCCTGAAAGAGATCATTGCCCATTTTCCCAACAAAAAGGGTTTTTGTACCCAATTTAGCACAGGCAACGGCTTGATTAGCCCCTTTACCGCCAGGATACATTCCAAACTGATGTCCAAAAATTGTTTCACCGGGTTGGGGATACGTTTCTACCCGGACAACCAAATCCATATTTGCGCTACCTACAACCAGTACTGATTTCATAAAAAATCTCTGCCTCTTATTCGTTTCCGACCGTTATTTCATAGGTATTAAAATGAAGAATAGCCGGTGGTTTAAATACACCGGAGGGTTTCTGAACAGCTTCCAGCACATTAATCAGTGTATTCGTAACTTTTAAGTTGAAATAGTTTTTACCCGGTTTTACCAGATCTGTTATATCAACATGATACGGATGCCAGGGTAGAATGATTGGCTCATGCTGATTTACCTGAACTTCCAGGACATCCTCACCGCATTCCACATTCAAAAATAATTTACCCTGGCAGTATGTTTCGGGGATATTCACCGATACGGAATAAATACCCGTACCGGAGTAATAGGGATAACCCTGCGGACACCAGTCTCCAACACGAATCTCCTTATTCGGTGCTGCAATAACGTACTGTCCCTCTTGTTTGTCCAGAGCAAAATTTCCTATAATTTTCAGCATATCCAGTAGACCATCAGTCCGGCGTTGAACAACAAGTTGGACGGCAATAAGGTTTTCTCCCGGCTTCACGAAAGAATGAATATTGACTTCCTTTATTTCAGCATCCAAAGTACTTCGTTTACCGGGATCTGTTACTCTCTTTCCATTGATATACAGTTTGTAACTGCTTCCGCTGAATCCGTCAATCAATAAGGATGTGCGTGACGGCATATCATTAATCAGAAACTGGGCACGATACCAGACGGTTTGGGGGAAGCTCTCTTCATCCCGTTCGTACGGTAATTGCAGCTCCCAGGAACCAGGTGTAACCGTCAACCAGTCCTGATCATAAAAATCAGGTTGAAAATATTCCTTATCCGAATCTTCAGATGACACTACTTTCATTTTCCACTGTTTCACAAGTAATGTGTTATTTCCCTCCAATTCGAACATCATTTCTTCCGGAAATTGTATGGGGTTTAAAGCCTTTTTCTGTTTTACCTGGTATTTGTTTTCTTTGCCACACTGGTTCAAAACCACATATGGGTCACGACGCTCATCCTGTAGAAAACCACTCACACACCGGGTATCTGCTTTTTCAATAACCAGATTGCTATCAGTTATGTGGGTTGGAATATCCCCTTCGCGGATTATCACAAAGGAGGTTTCACAGGCTGCAAAATTCAGCTTAAATTGAAGTCTGCCTTCTATTATATTGTAAACATGGAGTGGAACTGCCTTACCCATGTCCGGATTCCAAAGCTCAGGAATACCGGAGACTTCCAGATCAACGGTCACTTCCCCGATATCTTTTTGGAGTGTATTCACCAGGAAATAAATATGCTGATCATCCTTGATCCGGTGAAGATAAAAAACGTGGGGATGGGAGATTCGTACATCCGGAGTAAGACATTTTTCCAGGGCAGCTTTCAGATCGTCATCTTGGCGGCCTTTTTCCAGACCGGTCCCCCGGATTAACATGACATTATTATCCAGTGCCTGAATCTTATCCGGATTCGTTCCCTTTTCAAAATCCTCAAGCAACTGATGGGGATCCACACCGAAAATATCCTGTACAGACCGAACATCTCCTGAATCATTTGCTTCCAGGATTTCCACAGGCAGCAGATTATTTGCCAAGACCTTCCCCCCCTGCTGCACGAAATGTTTCATCATGTCCAGTGAAGATTTTTTTATATGAGTCACCGGTGGCAAAATCATCATTGAGTATGATTCATCAGCGATATGAATTTTTCCATGATTTATGGTAGCCTCAGCAAGAACCTCCTCATCCACATAATCAAAATCGTAATGGAGCCGTAACAGCGCATCGGTTAAATAATTGAAATCCGATTCAATTAATTCACTGATTTGGTTCCTGTACTGGGGAATATAATTTGTCCAGATACTATTTATCGGATACAGGACCAGAATTTTCGCCACATGTCGTCCACCTGTAAGGACGAGACCCAGACGGGCCATATACGTTGTAAACTGGTCATAATATTTCCACCAGGTGTGATGATAAAACTGGGATGGCGGCCAGTCTCTTTTTCTTTCTCCCTCGATAGAGTAGTGATAACCATGGTTATTAAATAGATTGACGCCCAAAGAATATTCCCAATTGGCAATCCATTTCATGCGTTCAAGAGAGCAATCCCAATGGGTTCCACCCATGGATTCACACAAGAGCCTTTTACTGCCGAAGTGGTGGGCTGCCGAACTGGCCATTTTTATTTCCACATGTTCACCGGGTTCATCGGCCGAACCAATTTTTGGATAGAGGTGATCCACACCGGTTAAATGCATATTTTTCAAGTGTTTGATCACATTGCCTTCACACCGGGCGTGTCCACGCAACCAGTTTTCAAAGAGAATGTGCCCAGTAAAGAGGACATGATTTGCTTCACACCACTTTCGGAGAGCGCCATAATAATGTTCATCATATTGATCAGAGAGTGCCCGCCAAAAATCATAGCGGATCTTTGTTGTCTTTTTTCCCATATTGGCATAGAGAGCGGGTAAATAAGGTTTCAGGCTGTAACCGTTCCGTTCACGGAAAATTTTAAACATCTGGCTGCTCCAGGGAACGATAAAATTATCTGTCCCAACCTGAAAATAATGCATTGCCGGTTCATCGGTATAGAAACCAGGAACGACATTCCCAAATTCCTCTCCGACTGCATTTTTATACCGTTCATGGGTCAGTTCAATAAACCGCTGAGTCGATTCGGGATTCAGGGCATCAATGTAGTAATCAATCTCTTTTTCGAGGAAATACATGAGGACCCACTTACCTGCCGGCGCTTCCCAGGGGACAATTTTGTTAAATGACAATTGTGGGGTAAGATCAATAATATCTTTTATTTCATTTTCATATTCATCAAGGGAACAGGCATAGGCAGCAATGGGTTTGGAATCGCCGGTATTTACATAACGGGTATCGGTAGCTTCAAGATAAATAAATAAAGGTCCGGTAATATGCAGTGTGACCATTTCAAGGTATTTCTGCCCAAGATAGGGGTATTTTTTAATCACTTGCCTTTCGGCACTTCCGCTGGGCCAGTTCATTTCATCGTAGATCCAGATATCCAGCCCGATTTCTTTTCCTTTTTTTACAGCAAACTTGACCCGTTCGAACCATTCAGGAGACAGATAGGGCACTTTAAGTCCAAAACGGCCATGGATAAATAAGCCTGGGATTTTTCTAGACTTATATTCCTTTAGTTGCCATTCCATCTCAGATTCTGTCATTTCTCCGTTCCAGAACCAAAAAGGAAGAATTCCCATTTCAAGAGGAGGATTTTTAAAATTCTTTTCAGTTATTTTCTTTTCAATGAGAACAGGGTTCATATCAAGTATTCTTTTCCTATTATTTTGAGGTTAATATGTAAATGTCACCGTAAACCGGTGAGTGATATCCAAATAGTCATAATCGACATAGGCATAATCAATGTGAATATGGGTTTGATTGACGGGAAAATTCAAAGCACCGCCAAAACTGAACTTCCCATAACTCTGATTAAACCGGTATCCGGTTCTCAGGGCAATTCTGTTGAAAAACCAGTATTCAGCACCAATATTGAGTCTTTCTGCATAATCATTGGAATGAATGGCATCAACATTCAGGGCCAAGCGGTGCCGGTCAGGGTTTCCGCCCAAAAAGAGATCACTTCCACCAAGTAAATCAATAGAAGTTCCGATTCTAAAAAGAAGGGGGACTTCATATTGTTGTTTTTCCTTTTCCAATGTGGCAAGCCAGCGGGCTTTTCCGGCGAAATTCTGGGCGCTCATAGCCAGACGGATGCCTTTCCAACCCGTGTGATAATACGTTCCAATATCAAATGCCCACAAATTGGTGGAATAGGTGTGCAAATCTTCCTGGACATATTTTCCGCGAATTCCGATAGAAAGTTTATCTGTAAAATTTTTAGTAACAGAAGCCCCCAGAGAGAGATCACTTCCTGAGAAATGTTCTCCTGTCCGTGTATCCAGTCTGCCGGTTGGATGGGTCACCAGCGCTTCCGGAATATTTCCGTAATTCAGCGAAATATAATCCAGGGCAACAACTACAGTGCTGGTTACGCTCATACCTACAGCACCGGCAGTAAAATCCATGTCGGCAAACCATTTTGTATAACTGAAAGATGTTTCAAAGTGATTTATCTGACCGATTGCCGCAGGATTCCAGAATATGGCATTGACATTGTTTAAATTTGCCACACAGGCTTCTCCCATGGCAGCAGGTCTTGCGCCGACACCTATCTTGAGGAATTGCATTGCTGTTCGTCCTGCCTTATTGAAATCACCAGCCGACACGCTCAAAGGATACATGAGCAGACTGATAATAAGCGAAATCCTGAATATGATCTTGTTAGATTTCATTTTTTCCCTCGGCGTAATATTATCCTATGGGTCATCGAATGATCATCAGTTTACCCACAGTTCTTTTTCCCATAGTTCTTTCCGTTTTTGATTCGATGGCATAGATATACATTCCGGGTGCAACCATCAAACCTGAATCGGACCGTTGGTCCCAGGCAACGCTTCCATAAAGATTTCCATATTCATCCGGACCATGTTCAATCGTTTTAACAAGATCTCCGGACACTGTGAATATTTTTATAACTGCTTGTTCTGGCAGATTCCGGAATTCAATTTTATAGGGAGTAGGATCATCGAAGCTTCTTTGGGGATCTCCTTCTACGAAGGGATTCGGTGCCACAAAAGCATCCCATCCTTCCTCTATGGAAACCGGGCCAGGCCGGGCACCGATCAAATGGGTCATATTGTAATCATCACTGACCAATTCCTTTAGATTATCCACAACCGTTCCGTTGGCCGAAGTCCAGGTATTTGGATTCGTATTATAAGCCTGTACGTAGTAACGGGATTCGAAGCCAAACTGTAAATCCTTATCCAGGTATTGATAGGCACCCATTTCATCGTTCCAGTATTGGGAAACCTGGTCAATGGGAATATCAATCAATAAGCTCCAGATACCTCTGTCATCTTTCCCACGGTAAATGCGATATCCATCCAGGTCGGTAGATCCGTCATAAAATACATTACCTGAACCATCGGTGATAACAGTCGTTTCGGCAAGTTTATCCCATTGGACAGCGATAATGGCGGTATCTGAACCTGCAGAAGCATTCGAAGCATAGCACCAGGGTGCTGGTGGAGATTCAGGAACGTCTGCCACAATTTCAAAGGGATTGCCGGTTGCTCCAAAGCCCCATTTCACGGCATTTCTTGCTGCTTGGGCATTCCGCCGGATATCGGCTATGGAACTATCGGGAAACCAGTGGTCCGGATCACCCAAAATCACTTGATGCAGGTCCAGACTACCGGCGACTTCAGCTAATATAAGACGGACAGAATCGCCGGGGGCCATGGAATAGGGGCCGAAAGTTGCGGTATAGAAGCAGTACATGTCTCCGTTGTTCTCTTCAGGGATGTTGGTATGGGTCAAAAATTCGAACATTCTTTTTTCTCCCAGATTGTCAATAGAGAAATACTCATTCATATCCAGAGATTTGCCTTGAAATTGATCTCCTTCATCCGAATAAATATTGAAATAATCAGGATCAGCATCAAAGGGGTCTGCTCCGGGGTTTTCATCAGTTGGTGTACGATAGAGAAAGACAAAACCAAAGCAGGCCGGATCTTGAAGTTCAATATTATCATAAGTGGGATCATATTTCAATCGTGTTTCCCAGTTGGGTTGTTTTTGATAGGTGTCATTGGGATGCGGCTCACGACCTCCATTATAATCATAGCTGTAAAACAGCAATCCTTTGCCATCTTCATTCTCATTCTCAACAGCAAAATAATCCGTATAGGTCCCTCCATTTTCCAGCTGTTTCCATCCGCCAAAGCCTCCTGCCGGTGCTGCGGATTTCATAAAGTCCGGGTTGTAATGAAAGTTCAGATGCCCTTTGGTTGAAACCTGGATTCCACTATGGAAAGAAACGAACACAGAATCAAAAGACTGTTCATAATGTTTCACCTGTCCCAAAGAAGGAATAACCATTTCACCGGTATTAACAAAAGTATAATCATAGATAATGAAATCGTCATAATCCGGATAGCTCCAGGCCATGGAGCGCATTTTTACTGATATACCCGTCGCAGTAGGGAATTCACAATAATTGATCTCTTCCGGTAACAGTGGGTCAAAATTCGCAGAGCCGTTGAAGTTTCGGGTTTTCTCAAAAGGGGGATTATTCCAGAGTATGCCGTGATTCCCGCCGGCAAAAGAGCTGTGATAAAAGAGATATTCGGTTTGTTGAGGGCCATAATCCGGAGCAACCAGCTTCTCAGCGCCTTTAATAGCAATTGCCGGTCCACTTCTAAAATTATGAAAATTGGCATCTGTAATCCACCCATTGGCATCCATTTCATCTCTGGGGTAAGAATATCCGGAAAATCCAGGATAGAATCCTACGCCGGTTGTCTGTTCATAATCCCAAACACCCATATGACCAATAAATCCGATATTGTTTAAAGACTCCCACAGTTTCCCCCGGGTATGGGTTGTAATCCTTTGAGCTTCGAGCATTGCAGCACCGGGAAAAGTACAATAAAACAATAATCCCACAATGATCAACCAAAGGTGTGTATCTTTCTTTTTCATTTTATCGTCCATTTTTCGTGTTAAAATTCACAGCCATGCCAAAAATGATTTTGCGTGGAAGATTATTATATTTATAGAAGTCCTTGAAGGGGGCACCGTTTTTCATGGTTTCCGGATAGATTTTCAGATTAGAATTAATATATCTGGCACGATCTTCAGCCTTCAGATCTCCTTCCATGATATCTACATTATGCCATTTGTCATTGAACGCGTTCTCCAGCTCAATAAAAAACGCTGCACTGTTCCCTTTGAACAAATTCAGGTCCTTCCTCACTCTTATATTAGCATTTTTATTTGCAGGTCTTACAATATTCACAACATCCTGGAAGACATCACTTGAAATTTGTTTATGGGGATAAGAGACATAATAATCGATGGAAAATTGAACATTTGAAAGTAGTCCGCCTAAATAGGAAAAATCAGAAGGTGTGGCAAGGGTAAGATTGGCCGTCAGGTTCGGACGCATGTAGGATAGATAATCCCCAATGTTATAATCCTGGCTGACCTGAATCGTCACTCCTTCCGGATAGATTATATAGGGGTCACCGGAATAACCATTAATTCCTGTTTCCCAGGTATAGGTCAGATAACCGCCCCAAAATCCCCTTAACGGCCTTCGGAGAGAGAATTCCACCCCTTTGGCGTCGGCATAATCGGAGTTCCCAGATGTTTTATAAATCTGTTCGTTATACATCACGACTGATACAGTACGGATATCATTTGTACGGTCTTTATAATAAGCCGTCACATCCATCAGTACCGGACCTAAATCCTGTTCTATACCCAATTCATAAGCCACGGTCTTTCTGGGTTTCAGTTCCCTGTTACCCAGGCTTCTGGGTTCTTCTTCCCCAAATTCAGAAGAAATGAGATAAGTGGTAAGGATACTGTATGTGCTTCCGCCTTCGCCATATTCTCCAAAAGGGGCACGCTGGAAAAAATGACCATAATTAAAGTGCAACACAGACTTATCTGTGATAGGATGGGATACCCCGATCCGCGGAGATAGCTGGCCAAAGGTATATGTAGGTTTTATTTCAGGGTTGGGCTCTCTGCCTTCTGCTTCTGCCGTGAGTACATCCAGAGGATCAAAAGGATTTAGATAGATTTTATCGTTAGGATTATAAAAATCATATCGGAGTCCCAAATTCATAATTAGACCTTCAAATTCCAGTTTATTGGACCACCAAACATTGCCTTCGTAGGGATTATATATTTTATCCTCAACAGCTTCCCATGCCCGGGCTTCCTGATACCGGTCCATGTGATAATAGGTCAGTCCAAAACCTGACCTCATTTGCCATTTTTTATTCAACTGGCTCACCAGTTTACCGCTGAAGGTAAAGTCAGTATCGAAATCTTCTTTGCGATACCAATAACCGACATAATGCATACCCACAATTTCATCCCAGGCATTGGGAATGGCTATACCTTGTTCATCGGTGGCTCTCAAATAATCCCTCTGAATATCGGCTGAAGTCCAATCTGATGTATCACTAGGAAATTCTGTCTGGCTTTCGTAGCTACTGACTCTGGACAGATGGAGCTCATAATATGTATCACGTCTTATGTTATGGATAAATTTGAGAGTCTGTCCGTTTCGTCGGGATTCAGGATAACCGGCATAATCGTAATAGGCATATTTATTCCCATATTCACCGACAAAGTCCAGATACTCCATACCATGGCATGTATAATCCCGGTTATAATATCCTGAAAGGATAAGCGTTTTATTGCCCGTAAAATGATAGCTTAACTTATAGGTACCATCTATCCATTCCCCCATCTTACGATAGGCATTGCCGGTTATGGGAGGCTCGGTTCGGTATCGTCCGGAAACAAAAAAGCGAAGTTTATCTGTAAAGGTAGGACCACCCAATGCAAACTCAACCTGATACCCACTCCTCTCAGTATAGTCGGTCAGGGGTTGATGGGTATCCATATAGTATTGGTATGCTGCTTCCGGTGTCCAGGCACATTCCGGGTTGGTACCATACCGTCCTTCAGGATCTACCCACATATTCGGATTGTCTATCCACCATTGCAGATGCCGGGCATGGGTATTTTCCCAATATCTTTCTGTTGAATAATCATACAAGGCCGTACCCCAATGAGGCTTACCAGGCGGAATCCAGCGAAATTCCACCGTTCCAGTATAATACTCGGGGCCGCCACGTGTTATAATATTGAACACACCGGATTGAGCTTCACCATATTCAGCATCAAACCCACCGGTGATGATTTCCAATTCCTCAATAGCCATGAGATTTATATTAAAATAGGGCTGTGAATTCAGGGGATTCCGGGCCCGCATTCCGTCAATCATAAAAGCCACCTGATCCAAGGTACCCATCCGTACCGTCAGTTCACCGGAAGGATTATAATCAATACCCGGAATAGACATCATTAAATCTGTCATCTGTGATACGGGACGGGAAGCAATTTCCGCTGATTCTACAATGACTCTGCTTGATGTTTTATCCACTTCAATCAAAGGACGTTCAGCAACCACGGTAACAGCATCTCCAAATTCAAGAACTGTCTCAGACATAGAAAAATCAACCTGAGTCGTATGATTAATATTCACATTCACATCTGTCTTTGTAATTTGCTTATATCCAATCATAGTAGCGGTTACTTCGTAGGAACCGGGAGGTACGTTTAAAATATAATAATCCCCTTCTGCATCCGTCGCCGCGCCCATACTTGTATTATTTACTACGACATTGACACCCGGAAGGGGATCTCCAGTCTTTTCATCCACAATGTGGCCGACAATTTTTCCGTTTGATGCATATCCGGTTGCTGTAATCAGCAGTATAGCCAAGAGCATGCAAATAATTTGAAGGGACCTGGGGAGAATTCTCACACACATCATATCATGATCTCCACGTAGATTTTTATGAAGTCATAAACATATATTTTTAATGAATTATTCATCAATTTCAATTTTTTATCTTTCAAAATGTATGACAGCTTTCACAAAACCTTTCGGTTTATGATAAGCTGCTTCAAAAGCCTTATTTATTTCGTCCAGGGGATAAATATGAGTCATCAAAGGTTTCAGATTAATTTTTTGCTGATTTAACAATCGTATCCCAATATCCGAACCCCGTAAAATCGTATGGATATCACGGAAATGAGCGTTGACAATATGAAAAGCCATCCAGTTCCAATACCCTAAATCATGAATGACTCTCTGGCCGGGATGGTACCCAAAAATGACCAGTGTCCCTTCCATTCTGAGAATATCAGCCGCCTGATCCAGGGTAGACTGATTTCCACCGACTTCGAAAGCGACATCAGCACCCTTACCTCCGGTAATTTTATTTATATGTTCTTTTACATTCTCTTTTTGTGGATTCATTACCACATCAGCACCTAAATCTTTTGCAAGGGACAACATATCTTCACGGACATCCACAGCAATAATTTTCCCGGCTCCCTTCAGGCGAATTTGTTGTAAAAGGATTAATCCCATGAAGCCGGTACCTACCAGAGCTACAGTATCTCCCATTTCAATTTGAGCTTTCATCACACCATTTGTCGTACAAGATAGTGGTTCAGCCATTGCTTCCACAAAAGGAACAGAATCTTTGATAGGAAAAATTCTGTCGGATGGAACAACCACTTCATCTGCATATCCGGCATGGTCTGTCCATACGGCCACACGGTCGCCCGGTTGGATGTCCGAAACCGATGAACCACACTCTTCAACAACCCCGGCAACTTCATGGCCGATATACCGGGGATATTCCAACCCTTCAATTTTTGTCGCCCACTGATGTAATTCAGAATGACACACACCGCAAGCTTTCACAGCAATACGGCATTGGTTTTTTTCGACTTTTAGTGAAGGTTTTTCTTCAATTTGAAAATCACGGGCTCCATGCAAAACTGCGATACGCATTTTTTTACCTTTTTACTTACCGGTTTCAAAAAACCGGGGGTGATGTAGACCCACCACCCCCGGGATGGGATTACTTCAATAAGACCATTTTTCTGGTTTCAACCGTCTGATCTGTCATCAGCCGATAAAAATAGATACCACTGGATAGAGAAGTTCCGTTGAAGGTTACTGAATAAACACCAGGTAAAAATTCCCGGTTTTCAAACAATACCGCCACTTCCTTGCCCAGCATATCATATACTTTGAGTGAGACGGGTTTCTGTTGCTGTACTTCAAAACGAATGGTCGTCACAGGATTGAACGGATTCGGATAATTCTGATGCAATGCGAACTTTTCTGGAAGGCCATGACCCTTAGAACCTCGAATGCCAGATGGCGTTGTGACAAAATTCAGGAGTGTCCAGTATTCAGAATTAGTCTGAATATAGGTAGCACACCAGCCCAGATCACCGGGGTCGGCAAAAGGATCATTGGGGACATTGGGTTGCCAGGTATAGTATCCGTACGCATCACCTAGTGTTTCCCGGGCATGGGTGGAACCAAAACTGCCACCCATGTTGAAGCCCACGGATGCATTGGCTGCTGCATTCGGATGATATACAGCGATTTCCACATCCCATACACCGGTATCTTTATCCCAGGTCGCAGCAGACCGGAGAATATCCGACGCTTCAAAGATTAT
>LDZU01004210.1_pt1 | contig 50857 bp, 58 predicted proteins | sample 615531 | NCBI WGS metagenome assembly LDZU01 (sample SAMN03408293, study PRJNA278302) | terrestrial metagenome | isolation source: oil reservoir sample SB2 | place: USA: Alaska, North Slope, Schrader Bluff formation | collected 2011-09 | reverse complement strand
GACCAAGACAAAAGAGGGATTGAAGGTGCAAGCAGTTCTTGATGAAAATATTTATTTGCGAGGAATCAAAGTTTCTGATGATGAAATCTCGAATATCAATCTGGCACGGGATGAGTTTCATGGGGATTGGAACTACTCCATTTCACCCAATTTGTGATTAAGTTAATTCTTCACAGATCCTAAACCACTATTCGGTACGAATACCCTGATGATATTCTCAGGAGCTACATTATGTGGTACTAATACTTCTGCACACATAAGACTCTTATGTTCCCACTCTTCAAATTGGTTGTCCAGATGAGTCCAATATCTTGCACATATTTTGTCAATATCAAGTTTGTGCTCAGCTTCAGTTGGAGATAAGAAAGTAACGTAATCACTCGCCGCATTTCGATCAGCGATGACAACACCAGGAGATGTGAGCACAGTACCATCAATGAGTAGAATGCACAGCTTCTCAGAGCTATTTCTCATGCGCTCATAGAGCATCGGGTTGCGTGCATTTATATATAAATTAACATATTCGTGCAGCAACAAGCCACCTGGAACTTTTTTATTTTCCCTTCGGTTTTGAACTTGATCATTCGCTATTGAAGTATGGTTAATCCGCGATGCCTTTCGGTGTGAAAGAATTCCATGTTTGAAAATTGAAGAGAGGTTTTCTATTGGAGTAGTATAGTATAAATAAGATATATAGATAGACATAAATTAACTCCTATGATACATTATAATCAATATTCACTACTCATTCTCTGAGGCTAACAATGTTTTCGTTGATAGCTAATTATTGCTGCCCTACTCACATTATCATTCAAAATCAGGGATCGACGGAGTTTCACTCGGAGTCCTGCCTCTTTGATCTGCGCAGTAAACCCGTTCTGAGGCCACAAGCTCCTGCGCATACCTGAGGCATGAGAGGATATCCTCACGGGATATTCCGGGATATTCCTGAATAATCTGAGACGCATCCCAACCCGAAGCAAGAAGGTCAAGAACCAGCTCCACCGGGATCCGTGTTCCCCGGATAACTGGTTTGCCTGCAAGAACCGAAGCATCAAGGATGATCCTTGAATCCTTTTCCATAGTGTATCATAGGTATCATCGAGAGTATATGTCTATGCTATCCATTGGATCGGGGAGTATGAAGTCGACATATGTCGTTACTTACTCATCACCCGAACCATAGGCGATATCTATCTGGAGATCTTCATCTGTATAATGACGCAGAACCTTCCGTACTCCGAGAAGCTCCTCCCATTGCCAGCGTTTCAGACCGGCAAGTGTGGCAGCCCATCCTGAAGAGAGTACCCCTCTCATGTAGAGAGCAACAGCAAGTTCCTGATAAAGGGCGGACTCCACACTATCAGGGGGAAGGCGAAGTGCAGATACTATCTCCTTCGGGACGGTGATCGTTATATCAGGCATATCTCTTCCTCGTGGATGGGAATTAGTTGATAAGAATTGTATAGAAGCCGTATATTACTAACGGATGCTATCCGTTCCATTGACGCCAGATCAAGATTGGATCTCCCCTGGCTACATGGCAATATGATTATCATTCCGCCCGACAATATCAGGATCAAGTCGATACAATGAGCTTCTATAATGAAGTGATGAGGCAGAAAGAGAAGATCAGGCAGTTAGCCGCAGCACGTGGAGCGGTTAATATACGACTCTTCGGCTCGGTAATCCGCGGAGAAGAGAACCCGGAAAGTGACCTTGATATCCTCGTCGATTTTAAACCAGGAACAAGCCTCCTCGATCATAGTGCACTCATCCATGATCTTGAAGACCTCCTTGGACGAAAGGTGGATGTCGTAACCGAAAAGGGACTCCACTGGGCTGTCCGTGAACGGATTCTTCAGGAAGCGGTTCCGTTATGAACGATGATCCGGCTATAATGTCAATGGAAGTGAACAGAGAGATGCTGGGAAACCGGCAAAAGAACGATCCCATTATCCATCAGCTTGAAGCAGTTCTTCCCCATCTTAAGAAGCGTTTTGATGTTGCCAGAATCGGATGCTTCGGCTCAGTGATTCGGGGAGAAGATCGCCCGGAGAGTGATATCGATCTGTTGGTTGAATTTGTGCATGGAGAGGCAACCTTTCGAAACTTCATGGAGTTGGTCTATTATCTTCAAGATCTCCTTGGCCGCAATGTGGACCTTGTCACCGATCAGGGATTTAGCAAATATATCCGGCATACTGTCGAAAAGGAGGTTGTCTGGTGTGGAGAGGGAGATTAAGGAGAAGAGAAAGCAGGATCAATTGTGTATTAGGTGATCAAACAGGCTGGAAAAAAAAATCGTCGGCAATCTCATCGATTATTCCCATGATTCGCGCTCTTTTCGGATAAAGGCGTCAGCCTCCTCTGCACGTGCAAAACAACCCTGCCCTTTGCCAATAATGCTTGTGAAGGAACGTTTCTTTCTCGTATCTGATTGCGCAAGCACTATCACATCTGCTATAGTTCCGGGTTTAAATTCAGGAACATAAATCTGAATGAGCCCATCAGAATCGATTTTCACCTTTTTCCGTATGGCATGTATCATGAGCACATCCCCGTTGTGAATATCTCTCCTGGCAGAATATAAGATGCCTCCCTGCTATTGCTTTCGCTAAACTGTTTTATGCCAACTGCCTCATCAAAAAGTGATGCACCTTCACCAATACGTGATCTGACGGTTTTTTGGCGATATAAACAAGAGATCTCAGATCCAGCCGACATATGTCGTCACCCACATTCAATAACTCACTCATCACCGGGCTGAAGAACCTGATGGAGCCTGATAATGCCGGGCCGTTCATCCTCCTCAAAATGGCAGGATACGGCATCATGCACCATGGCCTTCAGTTCCTCGTAATTGTCGGCCTGGGTAAAGATAGAGTGGCCGGGTGAGTGAGCCTCATACCCTCCCTCCGGGGATTCCCAGGCAATGAATATGATTTCCTTTTCCCTGTACATTGCCTTCAACAGAGTTAGATTGTGTAATTCATCATAAAGAAAGTATCATCTCTCCATTTCAATGTGTACCCATTTGTTCCCGAAGCGGAAACGATCTGTTTCTGAAGTGGAAACATTTTTTTCGAAGAGCGAATACAATCGTGATCTCTATCTTCTCGTACCCGAATATGCACCGGATCTCGAGATGATGGCGGCAAGGATGGAGAGGGCAATCTCTGAGGAAGTGGGAGTTGAGACCCATATCCTCATCCTGACATCCAACCGATTATCAGACCTCAGGGAGACAGACACCCCATTCTATCTTAACCTGTTAAGGACAGGGTATACACTCAAAGGGAGTCAATCGAAGAGTATTGAATATCGAACCGAAAAAGTAACCGAACAAGTAACCGAACAAGTAGCCGAACAAGTAAAGAAGCACGGCCCGAGTTGCGGTCCGAGTTACAGCCCGAGTTGAGACAAGAGAGACAATCCAATCTCCACGTGCCATCATGGGCATCTTTCGAAGAGCGTTAGGGGATCAATTTGAATCGGCGAATACAGACCGCCACTTTTGTGCATTTTTACGCCGCCATGTACAACAACCAATACGACCGTTCCTGTAGTGCAACATGTTATGGAAAGCGAGGATTATTTATATAATATATGAATATTTTACATAATACGATGGCAGCATGAGCGACCTATGGTCACCATCCAGAGCATGAGATGAACGATGTTTACACTAGAAACAGATTCAGAAAGTCTATCCAGGATAGATAATGAGATATCCGATATAGCTGAGAGAATTATGGAGGAGCTTGAAACAGCAAGCTCAAAAGATCTCTCTGAGGCTAGCTATGCAAGAAAGATATTGCAGTTATCTGATCTGAATTACACTCAGACTATTTTCAATGAGATAGAGAGTGTCCCATCCGGAGCAGATCGAATCATCGAAAAACGAGCGGTTATTAAAGCATTATTGCTTTCAATATGGTTGCAGAGGCTATATTTTATCATACGATCGGCACTCATGTCCATCCTTGCAGTCGTTGTCACCTTCTTCTATGTCTCATTCTTTGGAGAGATAGGTGTTATTTTAGCTGTTTTTATGGGAGTACTCATCTTTATTATCGGGCTTATCGTGACACGATTATTTGATACGCAAACGGTACAAATAACAAACTATATCGTCAGAAGACTGGCATCTCATAAAGTACTACGGGATTTTATTATGCATCATCTCTAGAGAGACGGTGTGAGGAATCTCCCGGCAGATCAGCTCAGATCTGTTGCTGTATACGCTCACTTAAATTTGATAACACCCATCAGAACCATCACAATAATTGCTAAAATGACCGCCCCAAGCAGACCAAAGATATACCATCCGATCAAAAATGCTATCACCGCTCCAATCCCCATTGAACTCCAGTTCACTGATATTGCCATTTTCCCTCAACCTCTCTTCTTGTTTCATTCTTCTGTTCTGCTCATCCCGAGTTGCTACCCTCCTCATCATGGGAGAGCAACCTCCTGAGTATGCTAGTATTCTATGAGGATCTATTAATAATCAACTGAGAATATTCGAGATCTTCAAATAGACTCCATTGTAAACACCCTTTAGAATACTTCCTTAACCTCTTCCTCAGCGAGACCCGCTTTCCTGAAGATGCTTTCAACAGCCAGATTGTGCTCTCTTCTGACCAGTATCCATCCCTCAATTACATGCTTCAGGTTTTCCCGGCACTCTTCAAGGCTCCTGCCGGTTGCATACACCCCTGCCAGTCCCGGAACCTCCCCGTAATATGGCTCCTCATCCTCGATTACTTCATATTGTGCGTGTGACAGGACTTTTTCACGATATTCCTGGATTATGGCACAGTTCATGGCACTTTTCATGGATCTGTCATCCCCCAATTGACATAATAATTGATATCCTCCAGATCGAACTCTTCACGCTTGTACACACTCACCTATACCGGAAATACCGCTTATGTGCGAGATCTATAGGGAGAATCTCAACCACCCGGATGCGGCTCTGATCCGGGCAGATGCGAAAGATGAGAGTGTAGGTGCGGCTGACATGCATTCTATAGATGTCACCACCCAGCCGCTCGATGCCGGAGGCACCAGTGAGAGTATCCAGGGCTTCAAGTCTGCGAAGATGGCGGAGGATGATACGCCTGCTTTTCAGAGGGAGCCCGAGAACAAACTCACAGGCAGCCCTTTCGATCTCAATTCTCATTCAATCCTCATCCAGGCCCCAGGCATCCCGGGCTTCATCCAGAGAGAGGTACTCCCCTTCCTCGCTGACATGCATTGCATGCCTGATAATATCCCGCTTCTCCCGTTCTGCAACCAGATCTGAGATGAGCTGGTCGAATGTTTCGCCCGGCTTCTTGATGAGCGAGAGCTTCTCCCATGTCGTTGGGGAGACGGGGATCCGCTTATAGGTACTCTGGCTAACCATCTGAATCACTCCTTGAAATGTGTATCATATGATACATATGAACATTATGTATCATATAAACCAGACACTATAAGAATACTGTCACCCCCTCCCACCCCCTTCCCGCCACCTTTTTCCTGCCAGACACCAATCATACGATCCAGTATGCCTCTCAATCCCTCACAGGAGAAAGCCGTCACCGGCAGCGGCTTCCAGCTCGTACTCGCCGGCCCCGGATCAGGCAAGACGAAGGTGATCATTGAGAAGATCCTTCACCTGCTTGACCGGGGGATCTCCCCCACAAATATCCTCGCCCTCACCTTCTCAGAAAAAGCAGCAGCCGAGATGAGCGAGCGGATCGAAGCACTGCGGCCGCATCAGGATATCGGGATCCATACCTTCCACTCCTTCTGCCTGGATATGCTCCGGGAGAATATGCTCACAAGCGGGATCTCGATCGCAAACGGGATCATCAGCCGGACCAATGTGCTCGTCTGGGGGCTGCGGAATATCGATTCATTTGGTTTTGAGTATATCCGGATCGGGAACAACTCATCAGAGATCATCACGGCGATCATCGATGGTATCAGCGCATTCCGTGACGAGCTGATCACGCCTGCGATGCTTGATGAGTACCTGAAGAGAAAACAACAGACAGACGTCACGGATGAGGAGCGGGATTATCAGAACAAGCTCGCCGATCTCCTGAAGGTGTACAAGGCTTATGAGCAGTACAAGCAGGACGAGCACCTCATCGACTTCGATGACATGATCTTTCTGGCAGTCAGCCTGCTGCAGACAAATCCGGGCATACGAAGCCTCTACCAGAACCGCTTCCCCTACATCCTCGTCGACGAGTTCCAGGATACGAACTTCGCCCAGCTCGAGCTTGTCAAGCTCCTTGCAGGCGATCACCTCTGCGTGGTCGGAGACGACGACCAGACCATCTACCGGTTCAGGGGAGCATACCTGACCAATATCCGGGACTTCCGGGAGTGGGCGAAGGAGCATGCGGAGGTCCTGCTGGATGAGAACTACAGAAACCCCCCGGCAGTTCTTCAGCTTGCCTTCCAGCTGATGCAGAGGGCACCGAACCGGCAGCAGAAGGAGCTCATATCAAAGAAACAGGCAGGAGAGAGAGTCGTGGTTGCAGCCTGCGGAAACGAGGAGGGGGAAGGAGAGTTCGTTGCAACCGAGATCGAGCGGCTCGTGGGAACCCTGCTCCCGGCACGGGGCGGCGAGCCGTCCCGGCCGCTCCGGTACCGGGACTGTGCCATCCTCTCCCGGAGCAGGAAAGATGGCGCAAAGTTCCAGGCAGCCCTGAAACGGCACAATATCCCCTGCATCTACCAGGCCGATGTTGATTTCCTGCGGCTGCCGGTCATCCGCGACATGATCGCATACCTGCAGATCATCAACAACCCCCTTATAGCGGGCATTGCACTCAACCGGATCATGAAACTCTGCTCCATCCCCGAGACCGTGGTGCAGGCGATCAATACCGGGGCACGGAGGCGTGCCGGAGACGGGAGATCTGATCCGGATCCCGGAAACGACTGTGTGTACGAGACGATGCTTGATGCAGAGACTGTTCTCCCCGGGCATGCAACCCGGATCAGTGAGATCATCGGGATGCTCCGGCAGTTCATCGAGGAGAAGGAGAGGCAGACGCTCCCGGCACTCGTCCATACGGTGATGATGCAGGCATCAGGGCTCTACCGATCAGCCCTCAGAGATGAGGTTGCCATGACCCGGCAGTACCTTGCCAGGTTCCTTGAGATCACACAGGAGTACGACCAGATCACCCGAGATGCCACAATCGGCGGGTTCATCGAGTACCTCCAGTACTTCTCAGGCTTCTCCGTGGAGATCGAGGAGCAGGAGGAGACCGATTGCGTCAGGATCCTCACCATCCATAAAAGCAAGGGAAAAGAGTTCCCGGTCGTCTTTGTCGCCGATCTCGCCCAGAGGAAGTTCCCGCTCACCTACCGGGAGAAACAGTTTGTGGTTCCACCGGATCTCGCCAAAGGGCTCCGTGCAGGTGAGGAGGAGAAGGCACTCTTCATCCAGGAGGAGCGGCGGCTCCTGTATGTTGCGATGACCAGGGCAGAGGAGCGGCTGTACCTCACCTATGCGAAATGGTATGGGAAGAACAAGCGGGAGACAAAACCCTCCGCTTTCCTTGAAGAGCTTTCCTTCCGAGAGAACCCGCTGATCACGCTGGTCGAGCCGGCGGCATGGAATATGGATCTCCCCTTCCCTGAGGAGACGCCGGCCGGGGAGGCCCGGACCCGGCTCCAGGAGCAGGCGATCAGGGCGATTGCCGAGATGCGGCTTTCAACCGCCCTCCAGGATCTGGTGACGCTCGAGAGGGTTCGGGGATATTCCGAAGAGGGAAGAGAAGAGTTTGATCGGGACGCATTCGTATCAGCCGCCTCGACCGAAACACCGATCACCGAGATCATCGGCAGACCCCCTGAACAGGCAGTGATCCCCGGGACCATGGCGTTCTCGTACTCGAAGCTGCAACAGTACAATGAGTGCCCGCTTCAGTTCAGGTTCAGGCATATCCTGAAGATTGCAGAGCCCCCCGGTCCTGCACCAGCTGCTGCAAAAGGAACCGGCATCCATGCCGTCATCGAGAACCTCGACCCGGATCGTCCGGCAGATGAACAGATCGAGGAGCTGCTTGAGGAGCACTGGACACCGGACCAGTTCGAATCAAAGACGCAGGCAGAGCAGAATAAGGCATCAGCCCGGGACCTGCTCAGAACCTATATAGAGTGGCAGAAGGAAAACGCCAACACGATCATTGCCCCCGAGAAACGGTTTGGTTTCACCTTCGCCGGCCGCGAGATACACGGATTTATCGACCGGATCGAGCAGACCCCGGACGGCGGCTATGTGGTGATCGACTTCAAGTCCGGGAAAACACCTTCAAACATGACAAAGAAGAATATCCCGGAGAATATCCAGCTCAACCTCTACGCAATGGCGATCAGGGAGCTCTATGGAGAACTGCCGGAGCGGGCCTCGCTCTTCTATCTCGCAGACAACCGGATCATCGACTACCTGCCAACCGAAGAGAGCATCAGGGCATTCACAGAGCATCTGGAGGAGATGCTCGATAATATTCAATCAGGCGAGTTCCCCGCCCGGCCGGATTATCAGCGGTGCCAGTGGTGTCCGTATGGGGATCTCTGCGAGAGAGAAGAGGAGAATGAAAGGGGGATGTGAGATCCCAAAAGATTGTTGGGAAGTATACCAGAGAGGTTCCCGCTATGCTACCACTCCGGAGGAGATACCGGCATCTCTCACAACAGCTTTCTCATTTCGTTAAAAGGCATCTCCTTTGAGACCACTACCCGCGTGCCGGTATAGGTGAGATCCGGTGTATCCCTGAGTTCTTTATACTGGTAGATCCTTGGTCCGTACTGATATCCGGTATCATTGTACCACCAGTCCGGGTACCCGGGCTCTTCCACCGCTTCGGTGATCGGATCTGTCAACAGACCATTTGAATATTTCACGATCATGGTTGCAGTCAGGCTCTTCCAGTTCTTGATGATGGCATCACCCCGCTCCACCGTGAAGTTGGTCATGACAGACCTTGCACCGGCAGTATCACCGGCAATGAGACGATCGACTGCTTCCTGATCAGTCTCCATCAGGAGCCGTAATGATTCTGCCTCAAGACTCTGCTGCTCCTCCCGGATATCCACGATCATCATATTATACGCAAGCCCCGCCCAGTTCGTCAGGAAACCAAATGTCCAGTATGCAGTATCCGGATCATATTCAAGACGGGTGCCGGTTGTATACGAGGAAGAGAGATCTTCGGCTCCTTCATAAATTGGGGCATACACCGTCTCATATGGGACTGCCGGTCCAAACCAGAGCACACCGGCCACCTCTTCGGGGAGATCCGGACGGAGCATCGTGATATAACTATAACTACAGAATATCTCAGAGATTGCCCTCGGATAGGCTCCCGCACGAACTTCAAGGGTGGTTTCATTCTGGAAGTTCGTATGGGCATCTTCAGGCCCGAGCACACGGTATGGATTCCCAAACGGCCCTGCCGCCAGTCCTTCTGTCCTGTCAAACTCTGTCCCCTCGTAATGATCCCGGAACAGGTTCAGAGCGGTACTGAAATTCACCTTCTCATCGGGAGCAAATGAGAACGGATAGTCCCTGGTATACGTATCCTCAACATACGGGCTGAGTTTGAGGGATGGAGCGAGGGTGTCCTGGATCCTCCACACCCGCATCAGTGAGTAGTAGGGATGCGAGTATTCGCCATAACTGACCGTTTCAAGCCAGTCAAGCGGACCATCTGATGGCGACCACCAGCCTGCCCGCTCTGCAACAGAGAAGAGATTGGAGGAGTAATGCATGTCAGGCGTCCCCGGAGAGACATCACGGATCCTGAATGTATTTGCAGCAACAAAGATCTCCCCATCCTTTACTTTCTGCGCAACCCAGAGCCCGCCGTCGCCCTCCGGGTTCCCGCACATCTCGATGACCCAGATCTCCTCTGCATCTGCAAAGATGAGGGTCTCGCCGGTGCCGTAGTATCCATACCGATCAATCAGGTCTCCAATAAGGAGGACTGCCTCCTCGGCACCTGTACATCGCTCAAGAGCAACATTTGAGAGTTCTGAAGAGTAGAAGAGTCTCCTGTTCTCCTCGGCCTGGGGTTCGTACTTTGCATAATCTGTGCATTCGGCACTCATCAGGTTCTGATCATTGATCATCCCATATGAGCTGGTGTAATAGCCATAGGTCGAGGGAACCTGATCGATATAGCCGAGAACAGGATTTGATGACGAACCCTGCTTACTTCCCGCAGCATCAGATCCGCTGTTTGGATCAAAGAAGACCGGCCGTGTGTCACCGGGCTGGTGCGTTGCCGGGGGGATGTACGTCACAAAGATGTCATCCATCTCTCTCCAGTCCATCCCGACACCATCATTTGTATGGCCAAGATACACTGTGCCATCTTCAGATGCTCCGGGCGTTATTCCAAAGATTGTACATCCCATAACAGTTGCCGGGATAACAAGAGCGGTAATAAGAAGAAGAGAAAAAAGATGTCGGAAACGAACGCGTGTGATTGTATCCTTCATGGAGAGAGATTTTTTTATCTCTTAAAAGAGTTTCTAAATGATTGATCAGATCTCTTCTTACGGCAGCAATCCTCTCTCTCTTCTCCCGGAGCCACCCCTCCATCAGGTGTGGAACAGGGATCAGCCCTGGAGAGATGCCGGAAGAGATAATTACAGAAAAGATACCGGAACCTGTAGCAGACCGGCCAAGAGATCTGCTTGAAATCCGGAGATCGTGAGAAAAAAAAGGAAAAATAGTCGATTCTTCAGGGTGATATAAGGACTTTCATCGCATGGAAGAACGGACGGCCCTCCTTTGCAAGGGTCTCCAGAATGTAGATCGGCCGCAGGTAGAACTCCCTGTAGGCTTTTTTCTGAATATCCCGTATATCTTCAAGCGTCAGGCTCAATGTCCCGACAACCGGGGAGAAGAGATCAAAGTTTGACCAGTTCTGCGGCAGGTTTCCGTTCTCCCTGACAGTGTTGTAAAACTCTGTTCCCGGATACGGGGTTGCAATAGAGAAGAGGGCATAGCTGGCATGAAGTTTTTTTACGAATGAAATGCTCTTTTTTGCTGTCTCTTTCGTCTCACCGGGCAGTCCGAGTGCGATGGACGCAATGGTTCTCATCCCAAAGTCACGTGCAGTTGAAAATACCGTTTTGATCTGATCGATCTTTGTTCCCTTCTTAATACGGTCCAGGATCTCCTGGTCCCCTGACTCCACCCCGATGAAGAGGGTTTCGCATCCTGCCCGCTTCATCAACCTGATCAGATCAGAATCGATCCTGTCAACACGTGCCGTACAGCCCCACTCGATATGCAGATCCTCTTCAATGAGCAGATTGCAGAATGTCTCCACCCACCCCGGCATCAATGTAAAGGTATCATCCATGAACGCGATCATCGATATGTCCAGGGTATCGCGGATATGCCTGATCTCCTCTATGACATCTTCTGGTGATCGCTTGCGTATTGTTCTTCCATGGATTGCCGAGGATGCACAGAATGAACATCGCATCGGGCATCCCCTGCTGCAGATCACCGTTGCAATCGGCATATTCACATCAAAGATCCGGTAGTTCTCTTTTGGGAGGAGATGCCGCGCAGGATATGGCAGGGTATTGAGATCAACACAAACCTCTCTGTCCGGGTTCTCCTGTATCGCCCCGTTCGATCTGAATACAAGACCTTCAATTGTCCCCGGATCCCCCCCGGAACGGAGTATCTGGTACAGCTCAGCGAAAACATACTCCCCCTCCCCCTTTATGACGAAGTCGATTGCAGTGTTTTCGGTAAGGATTTCATGATGCAGAAATGTGGCATGGGGTCCTCCAAGGACAATATACGGATCTCCCGCCATTTTTACTGCCTCTGCCGACATCACTGCTTCATTGATGAGCGGTGTTGTGGAGGTGATGCCAACCATAAATGGCCGGGTCCGCTCGACCCGTTCCCTGATATCAGCATATGTCGTATCTTCTGCTGCACAATCCATCACCTCGACAGATATGCCGTTCTCTTCGAGGACTGCTGCTATATAGAGGATACCAAGTGGCGGGATCCTGATATTGAGGTACTTCTTGTATTTGGATTTCTGGTCAGGCGGATTGATCAGGAGCACATCGAGAGCCATTAAGGCAACTATTGATCGAATAGTAGTATTTAATCGTTTGTCCCTGTCCTCTCTCCCCTGTTCCCGGGTGTTTTGCGGTATACCATACCCTGGAAGAGTGCAATCCGGGTGTTGTTGTCATCGGTGATGATGACAGTGTATGAAGCGAGCTTTGGATTTTTCGCAAACTCTTCTGCAACCGCTGTAAGGGTGCCTTCCCGTGCGGCAGTGAGGTATGAGATGGACGCATTGATCGCTGCTGCCGGCACGCCATCTGCATTGGATGCAATGGCAAATGCACAATCTGCAAGGGTAAAGAGCGCCCCTCCATGGACTGTGCCATGGCTGTTTCTGTGCCGTTGCCGGATCTGCATGGAGACGACCGCCCGGCCCGCTCTGACCTCTATGAGTTCAAGCCCGTTCTCCCGGGCAAAATGATCTCCCCTGAAGAACTCATATGCATCATCCGGAGCAATCATACGGGGAGATGGTGTCTGCTCAAAGAAATAGGTGGTGGCACCCTGTACGGATCTGTTCCATCTTCACGAGGGGGGCCTTTCCCTTGGGGTCCTGATAGGTATGGCTGCGTCTGGCAGTTGACGGGCACCTGACACCATCAAAACTATTATCCGGTGTTTTACCAATTGAGATAGCAAAGGAGGAATACAGAATGAGCTCATGGAAATGCACAATCTGCGGACATATACACAATGATGAGAAAGAAGAAAAAAAATTCGAAGAACTCCCCGAAGACTGGGTATGCCCGGTCTGTGCAGCTCGCAAAGCCCTCTTTGTGAAGAAGGAGTGAAAGAGACATGGTTGCGCGATCGATTAAAGATGGAATCTCCTGGGTCGGGGCAATCGACTGGGACCGACGGCTCTTCGATGCCCTCGTCCCGACACCAAAAGGGACCACCTATAACAGCTATCTGGTGCAGGGGAGTAACAAAACAGCTCTCATCGATACCGTTGACGAGATGGGCGAGGCCGAGCTCATCACCAACCTGATGACCGAGACGGTCGATACCATCGATTATATCGTCGTCAGCCATGCCGAACAGGATCATTCGGGCTGCCTTCCATTGATGATGGAACTCTATCCCGGCGCAAAGGTCCTGGCAACCCCAAAAGCCAAAGAACTGGTCGTCGAGTTCTTCGGTATCGACGAAGAGCGGGTGCAGGTTGTTGAAGACGGGGAGGAAGTGGATCTTGGTGGAAAAACGCTCCGGTTCATCCACGCCCCCTGGGTGCACTGGCCCGATACCATGTTCACCCATGTACCAGAAGATCGGATCATCTTCACCACCGACTTCCTCGGGTCGCATCTTGCTGCATCAGATCTCTATATCAATGACCCCGAGCGGCTCTATGAATCGGCAAAACGCTACTATGCCGAGATTATGATGCCCTTCGCAGGAAGCATACCGGCATACCTTGACAAAATCGAGAGCCTCGATGTTGAGATCATCGCCCCAAGCCACGGCCCCCTCTATAACAACCCTGATCTGATCGTAGGATACTACCGGCAGTGGGCAACAGGCGAGCCAAAGAATACCGCAGTGATCGCCTATGTCTCGATGCACGGGAGCACAAAGAAGATGGTTGATATCCTCTCAAACGCACTCATGGCCGAGGGAGTGGATATCGAGCGGTTCGATCTCAGCGTAAGCGATACCGGCCTCCTGGCAATGAGCCTTGTTGAAGCCAAAACGATCATCATCGCCACCCCGACCGTCCTCTTCGGCGCCCATCCGCTTGCCGTCTATGGCGCATATCTGGCAGCTGCCATCAAGCCGAAGGCAAAATACGCAACAGTCATCGGATCATTCGGCTGGGGCGGCAAGACCGTGAAGCAGATCAGCGATATGATCGCTCCCCTGAAATGTGAGATCATTGATCCCGTCTATATCAAGGGCCACCCAACTGAGAAGGATTTCACTGCACTGAAACAGCTTGCAAAGACGATTGCAACGAAACATGCGGAATAACCAAATCCCTTCCCCAACCTTTATTATTCTGAAGTTATGTAGTATTGCATATGACTACAAAGGGTCAGATTTACAAATGTAGCGTCTGTGGAAACATCATCAATGTCGTTCATGCAGCTGACGGCAAACTCGTCTGCTGCGGAAAAGAGATGGAACTGCTGGTCGAAAAGACAGCCGACAAAACAACAGAGAAGCATGTACCGATCATTGAAAAGTCAGGGAAGGGATACCTCATCACCGTCGGCTCGACCCCGCACCCGATGGAACCCAATCATTACATCGAATGGATCGAGCTCCAGACAAAGAACGGCACATGTGTTGCACACTTACAGCCAGGTATGGCCCCGACAGCGTACTTCGAGACCGATGAAGAACCGGTGAAGGCACGGGAGTTCTGCAACATCCATCTGCTCTGGGCCGACAGGTAACCATTCTGTATCACCTGACAACCAGGTCGTCTCCAGGCTCCCTTGATATCTCCTCAAGACTCCGAAAGCGGCCGGCCTGGATATCAGCTTCACTCACTTTTATTCCCTCAATCTCCTCCCTGGTGAGGGGCTCGTCATCATAGATGGAATCAATGAGGCGGCAGATGATTGAATCGCAGGTATCGGCAGGATGATCTTTCAGATCATCAAGTCTCGCTTTTGTCTCCTCCCGTACCCGGATGGTTCGCATCGCCATACCATTGATCGGTTCTTCATGGGAAGTATAGCTTACGGGTGGAAGAGAAGAGAGATGACAGGCGACAATCAACTCATTCTTTCACTCACTCCCACATAACCCCTTTATATTCAGACCACGACTACTCTTTCATGAGCGCACAACCCTATCGGATTGGGGAGAGATTCAATCCCGATCCTGCCCTGAAAAAGTACTACTATCTCACCTACGCAATCGTCCTCATCCTCCTTGGGGGTTTCGGCATCAGCATCCTCGCCGTGACACCGGATATCACCGCACTCATCATCACCATACCGATCGCAGCAGTCCTCCTCTTCATCCTCTACTGGCTGCCGCTCTACTACCGCTCAATCATCTACGAGTTGACACCGACAGAGATCAGCTGGAGGCGGGGTGTCTGGTTCCGGCAGAATGCGATCGTCCCCTACTCAAGGATCACAAACGTCGATATCCATCAGGGTCCCGTCATGCGGTTCTTTGGGATCTCCTCTCTGAAGATCCAGACCGCCGGATACTCAGCCCAGCCAAATTCCGAACTCAGTTTAAATGGCATTACCGCCCCCGAAGAGCTCCGCGAACTGATCATGGGATATGTCAGGTCCGGGCCTGCCATCGCAACAGAATCCGGCGGCGAAACCGCACTGCCACAATCAAAGGATCCCGTCCTCGATGAACTGCGCCGGATCAGATCAGTCCTCGAAGAGATCGAGAAGAAGCGCTGAATGTCCATCCCAGATCTTCAGGGGAGAGATCCAGGTCCTCCCCGCCTCATATCATGGAACATCACCCTCCGCTGCCCGCTGAAATGTGCCCACTGCTATGTGGATGCACGGGAGAGCGAGCCGGAAGGCGTCCTCTCCACAGCCGGGGCAAAGGAGGTAATCGATCAGATAGCAGACATTGGCAGTCCGATCCTTGTCCTGAGCGGGGGCGAACCCCTTCTCAGGGAAGATATCTGCGAGATAGCAGCGTACGGGACAGAGAAAGGGCTCAGAATGGTGATGGGCACCTCTGGGTACTATCTTGACGAAGAGATGGCACTCCGCCTGAAAGAAGCCGGAATAAAGGCAGTTGCAATCAGCCTCGACTCGACCGACCCCGCCATCCATGATGAGTTCCGCGGGGTGGAAGGGGCATGGGAGCGGGCGGTGCATGCAATCGATGCCTGCAATGCAGCAGAAATCCCGGTGCAGATCAATATGACGGTGACGAGGCCGGTGATCGGGGATATCGAATCCGTAATCACCTATAGCAAAAGCAAGGGAGTGAAAGACTATCACCTCTTCTTCCCGGTCAGAACCGGCCGGGGCGAAGCGATCAGCCTCAGCACACCGGAAGAGTATGAGGGGATCATCCGCGAGGTCCTGACCAGGTACCACGACAGCAAACTGAATATCCGGCCGACCTGTGCCCCCCAGTTCAGGAGGATTGCAGATGACCTCGGGATAGAGAACCCACGGTGGGGGAGGGGATGCCTTGCCGGGATCACATACTGCCGGATCTATGCAACCGGCGAGGTGACGCCGTGCCCATACCTCACGGTCTCTGCCGGAAACCTGAAAAAGACGTTATTTGCCGATATATGGTACAGGTCAGAACTCTTTGTAAAACTCCGTGACCTGGACAATATCACGGGAAAATGTGCCCGCTGCACCTATAAGGCCGCCTGTGGAGGATGCCGGGCCCGTGCATACCAGAACCTCACGTCTTCACCCCGCTGGTGTGACGGGCTTGCCGCACCGGAAGGCCAGGCAGATGAGATATTCGGAGAGGATCCCTGGTGTTCCTACCAGCCACGAGAGGTGATATCATAAGAACAGAGAACGAGTTGGATCAGATCGATCTCCTGCTCCTTGATGCCCTGCAGGACGATCTCCCCCTCATACCCCGCCCCTGGAAGGATATCGGGGATCAGATCGGGGTCAGCGAAGAGGAGTGCCTGCAACGCATCTCCCGCCTGAAAGAATCCGGGATCATCAGGACGATCTCACCGATCCTTGAATCCCGGAAATTCGGCCTGAATGCCGGATCACTCATCGCTTTTCAGATCCCGGAAGAGCGGATAGATGAGGTTGCCGGGATCATCAACAGCTATCCTGAGGTCTCCCACAACTATCGGCGGGATCATCACTATTCCATCTGGTTCACCATCGCCGGAGGAACAGAGGAGGAGATCGAATTGATCCTATCAGATATTCAGAAGAGAGCCGGCATATCAGATGAGGATATGATCAACCTTCCCACCATCAAATCCTACAAGATCGATGTCAGGTTCAGGTGCATCCCGGAGGGATCAGATGGACAAGACTGATTGGGCAATCCTGAGGGAACTTGAAGAGGGCCTCCCCCTGATGCAGCAGCCATTCGCTGAGATGGGAGTCCGCCTCGGCATCCCGGAGGAAGAAATCCTCTCCCGCATCCGGAAGATGAAAGATACAGGAATCATCAGGAAGATCCGGGCACGGATCAACCAGCGGGAGATCGGAATTTCAGCAAACGCACTTGTCGCCTGGAATGTGCCGGAGGGATGGGATGGTTTTTCACGGCTCGCGAATCTTCCCGGAGTATCGCACTGCTACCTGAGAAAGCCGGTTCCCGGAAAATGGGAGTACTCTCTCTATACCGTTCATCATAACCGTACTCAGGACGAAGTATATTCCATCGTACGCAGGTTTGCGGGGGAGGAAGAGATCACCGGATACCAGGTGCTCTTCAGTACCGAAGAGTTAAAGCGCGTCCCGGCAGTCCGGATCGATCAGACAGGAGAAGGAACCAGATGAACAGGATCACACAGTGCCTCCATGGAAAAGGGACAATCAGCGGTATGATGCATCAGAGGAAGAATGGAGGAAACGGATCCCGTGGAGAGTACCTCGCCTATGCAGCCGATTACCGTCCGGTCATCTTCTGGAACCTCACAAACCGCTGCAACCTGAACTGTATCCACTGTTATAATCGGTCGGGTCCAGGAAACGGCACACCTAACGAGCTGACAACAGAGGAAGCATCAGCAGTCATCGATGACCTTGCGACAATGGGAGTTCCCCTGATCCTCTTCACCGGCGGCGAGCCGCTCCTCAGGGAGGATATCTGGATCCTGGCAGATCATGCCCGGAGAAGAGGCATCATGACCGCCCTCTCGACAAACGGCACCCTGATCACACCAGATGTTGCAGAAGAGATCAAGGCGACCGGGATCGGTTATGCAGGGATATCGCTTGATGGTGCAACTGCAGAGACCCATAACCGGTTCCGCGGAACACCTGATGCATTTGAACGAGCCATCGCTGCATTTGCACATTGCAGGGAGGCGGGCGTCAGGTGTGGTGTCCGGGTGACCCTGACAACAGAGAACTATGCCGAACTCCCCGCACTCATCGATCTCGCAGAAGAGAACGGGGCATCCCGCTTCTGCCTCTACTGGCTCGTCCCAAGCGGGCGGGGCATAGACACCTACAAACAGCTCCAGCTCTCCGGCGATGAGGTAAATAATGCGCTCACACTCCTCTACACGCGGGCAAAAGAAACTGACCCGAAGAAGATGGAATTTCTCACCGTCGATTCCCCACAGGATGCAATCCATCTCCTCGCTGCAATGAAACGGGACAATGCCGATGATATCACCGAGGCAGAAGAGCTTGTCGCATCTCTGAAAGGCGGATGCAGTGCAGGGACACGGGTTGCCAATATCGATCAGGAAGGGAATGTCTATCCCTGCCAGTTTGCACAGGCAGACGAGCTCCGGATCGGCTCTGTCAGGGACCAGCCATTCTCCCGGATCTGGGATACAGCCGATCATCCGATCCTCTCGATCTTCAGGCAAGCATCACCCCCCCTCACCGGACACTGTGGAAATTGCCGATATATCGCCCTCTGCGGCGGCGGATGCAGGGTCCGGGCGCTCCGGCTCGAAGGCGATATCCATGCAGAAGATCCCTTCTGTTTCCTGAATGGGGATGATAGATCCCTCCATTCATCTGATATGTGATCAGATGAAAAGAGAGGGGTTTTATTCAACAGGCTCAGATACTCTTCATGGCAGAACGTACATACCCGGGAGTATGTCTTGTGGACGGTACAGAGACCACAAAGAGGAAAGCAAAGAACGACATTAAAAAATGTCTTACCAAAGAACGGGGCCAGGATCAGGATGCAACATCCTGGCTTGTCCAGTTCCAGGGTAAATACCGTCCCGGATACTGGATCGTCCTCCTTATCAGAAAGGATGTTACATTGAAGGCAATCGATTCAAAACTGAGATACCTCTGGCTTGAATGCTGCGGGCACCTCTCGCAGTTCACCATCTATGGACATACATTCCAGTCAAATCCCGATAGAAACTACGGCGACAATGAAGAGGGTATGAATGTCAGCGTAGACAGTCTCTTCCGGGTTGGTCTTTCAGGCGAACACCTCTATGATTTTGGCGACTCCACATATCTCACCTTCAAAGTCTTAGATTTCCTACCATTTGCTCCCAAAGAGAGAAACGGTATCGAACTCGTTGCACAGAACCATCCACCAGATATCCGCTGTTCATCCTGCGGCGCTCCCGCAGACATAATCTGCCTCGAATGCTTCTATGAGGGAGATAGTGAAAAAGCATTTCTCTGTGAGGGTTGTCATCAGGAGCATGAATGTGATGAAGATATGACACTGCCTGTTGTCAACTCGCCACGGATGGGCCAGTGCGGGTATGAGGGATAGTATCACAAATAACAAAACATCTCTTTCTCCACAGATACACATAATGCATCTCTATGAACAGTCAGATTGGCCTGCATCAGATCAGATAAAAACCTCATTAATATGGCACGACTGAACCCGGAAAAAACCACCATCCTCTTCTTCGACCTTGAGGCATATGTCCCGGAACCGCTCCGGATCAGGCCGAGGGTCCCCTCACTTGCCGCAAACCCGCATCTTCCGGGAGTGTATCTGATCGGGGGTGCATTCAGCTGCTGCAACCCGTTTCAGATCGACTCACCCGAGATACAGGGAGACTGGGTCTGGGAATATGAATCCGAGCGGGATCTCCTGGCAGCAATCTATAGTCTCTTTCAACAAGCGTGGGCGACACTGGAAGGGAAAGAGAAGCACGAAGCAGATCTGATCATAGCAGGTGTTGGGATCGGAACCTTTGACATTCCCTTCCTCTACTCGCGTGCACTCATCAACAGCATCGCTCCTCCAGAAGACCTCTACGAGACCTTCTGCTGCTGCCGGGTGCTCGACCTCGCATCTGCCGGGATCGGGTACCTGAGGGAGCGCCATCCGATCCCGCACCCGGTCACCCATACCGATCTCCTGAAGCGGTTCATCGGCGATGAGACAAAAGCTGGTGGCGGTATTGTCTGGGAGATGATGGACTCCGGCAGGACCAGAGCGATTGAAGAGCGGACCGTCCTTGAGGTGCAGCAGATCATCGCCATCTACCAGGCGATGATCACTCTGAACGGTTCAGCTCCCGCCAGACAAAACGGAAACGCTGGATTGCGGTGATATGGCCGAGGAAGCCGAAGAGCAGGAGCATTATTCCAAGGAAGGTCCATGAGAAGAGTCCTGCCGGGAGGAGAATATCCGCAATCCCAGCAAGCAGGATCAGCACCAGCCGGTCGGCCCTCCCGAGGAGCCCGCCATAGTACCGGCCCACCCCGACCGCCTGAGCCTGGGTTCCAAGATATGAGGACATCAATACACCGGTGAGGGCGAAGACGCCGACCTCCCAGGAGGCAAACCCTCCGGCAAAGATCCCGATGATGATGATGATATCGGCATACCGGTCCAGCACATGATCCAGGAAATCGCCCTTCACACCGGCAGATCCGGATTCGCGGGCAATTGCACCATCTATAGCATCAAAAAAAGCATTTACGGCGACGAAGATGACGCCGAGGCCGATCTCGCGGTACCAGAAGGCAGTTCCGGCAACCATTGCCGCGATAAGTGCGAGTACCGTGCAGGTGTTCGGGGTGAGGCCGAGGCGTATCGAGAGCCGTGCAACCGGGGTGACAATCCCGGTCATCTGAGGGCGGAGTTGGTCCAGGGTCATGGCATCCGGTTCATGAGATAGAGGGACCAGTCACAGGTGCCATGTGAGGGGGAGGCATCTCCCGCCCTGACATCCAGAACAAAGTCAGCAACTGTCTCGCTCGTTGTATCTGTCGTCTCGAACTCATAAATCACTTCTGGATCATGGTTCTCGAGAGCCTCGATGAGGGTGCTGTCAAGCGCTTCTGCAAGGGCATTCTCTTCGGCTTTCTCAGGAGAGTATCCCCGCAGAATCAGCCGATCGACAAGCACGTCCGGATCGCACCTGAGGATCACCACCTGGTCACAGGGGAGGAGATGGGCAAGATGGCCTTCCACCACGCCATCAACCGGCCGGAACTCCTCTGCCCATAGCTCTTCATCGATGATTATCGTATCACGATCGGGATCCCTTCCGAGGATATAGGGGGTGATTGTGTCGTTGATGCGGACGACATGAACCCCTCGCTCTTCAAGGATATCCGCAACGGTTGTTTTTCCGGTTCCGGGAACGCCGGTTAAGCCGATCATCATAGTGACACAATCGCAGAGAGGAATCGTTCACATTCCCAGTCAGCACCGATCGAGACCCTGATGAAGCTCTCTCCAAGGCCGGGGAAGCTCTCGCATGACCGAACCAGCACACCCTTCTTCGCCAGTGCATCCATCGCCTCCCTCCCGGTCAGGGGGTCAAGATCGATCATCACAAAGTTCGCCCCGCCCGGTGCAACCGGATAGGGGATCTCTTCACTGAAGCGTCTCCGCCACCGTGTAACATGGGCGATGTAGCGATCAGCATAGGCAGGATCCGATAGTGCACCAACGGCGGCAGCCTCAGAGACCGCATTCAGTGCAAACGGCGTCTCCGCCCGCAAATAGCAGGGTCTGAACCATTCAGGAACAAACGCATACCCGACCCGGAACCCGGCAAGCCCGTAGACCTTCGACATCGTCCTCCCGATGATCAGGTTCTCATACCTGCCCAGTAACGGCAGGTAATCAACATCTGAAAACTCGACATATGCATTGTCGAGGAAGAGGATGCCGTTGATATTCTCGAGGATGTACGCAATATCCTCAGGCGGGCTCACCGTTCCCGTGGGGTTATTCGGGGAACAGATGAAGGAGAGTTTCGCATCCCATGCAGCCGCAATGAATGATTGTGGATCGACTGCATAGGAGGCACCCCTCGGCACATATTCGACCATCCCTCCCTGTGCGGTGACGGCAAGACCATAGAAGGAGAAGGTGGGGGAGGAGACAACCACCGAATCGCCATAGGTGACGAGTGCCCGGACAACCGTTTCGATGACACCATCCATCCCCGCACCGGCGACAACCGGGTACGAGCCATAGATCTCCTGTAGTTTTTCGATCAGTTCTTCATGCGTGGTGCCGGGGTAGCGGTTGCAGGAGAGGATGGCCTCTGCTGCTGCTGCCTGTGCCGCATCAGAAGGAGGGGAGGGATTTTCGTTTGAGGCGAGTCGTGCCACCTCGGAAAATCCGTACTTCGCTGCAATATCCTCTGCTTTTTCAGCAAAGACATATCCCCCGTCCAGAAAGCAGGATCTAACCAAGGACCTCGGTGAGGGCTTCATTGACAACTCCTGCGGCATGATCGATCTCGCTCTCCGAGATGATCAGGGGTGGGACAAGCCGGAGATTGCCGTTTCCGGCACAATTGACCAGCACCCCGCGATCGAGACAGAGCTGCTGGATCTTCGGACATTCCTCTTCGCCGACGGTGATGCCGATCATCAGCCCACAGACACGGGGATTCCATTTCGCCAGTGCTTCAGCAAACCGCTTCCCCTTCCCTGCAATCTCCGGGAGGATCGGCTCGATGACATCCATCGTCGCCATTGCAGCAGCCATCGCCAGGGGGCCGCCCGCAAAGGTGCTGCCATGCTCGCTCTTCTTAAATGCAAGATCCTCACGCGCAGCAATTGCCCCCATCGGGAACCCGGATGCGATCCCTTTTGCCAGTGAGACGATATCGGGCATCACCTTCGTCTGGTGCATCCGAAGCCAGGTGCCTGTCCGGCCCATGCCGGTCTGCACCTCATCTGCGATTAAGAGGGCACCCTTCTCATCGCAGATCTCCCTGACACCCTCGATGAATCCTTCCGGCGGGATGATGACACCCGCTTCACCCTGGACGGGTTCAAGGATGACTGCGGCAGTATCGGTGGTAACTGCTTTTCTGAGTGCATCGAGATCGCCGTACTCAACAAAGCTGCATTTCGGCTCAAGAGGGCCGAATGGTTCGCGGATTGCAGGCTTATGCGTAACAGCAAGTGATCCGATCGTTCGTCCATGGAATCCATGGATAAAGGCGACTGTTTCTTTTCGCTTTGTTGCAACACGTGCAAGTTTCAGTGCGGCGTCATTTGCTTCTGCACCGGAGTTTGAGAAGAATACCTGCGCCATCCGTGTAGCCGTTGCCAGCCGCTCTGCATACTCTGCCTGGCCGGGAACATAGTAGAGGTTTGAGCAGTGGATCAGCTCCCTGGCCTGCCCGCAGATCGCCTCGACAACATGGTCATGGCAATGGCCGGTGCTACAGACGGCAATACCAGCCACACAATCAAGATACTCACGTCCGTCAGCATCCCATACAGTACATCCCTTCCCACGCCGGATCATCATCGTCCGGGAGAAGGCAGGCATGTAGTACCGGGCATCAAGGCTCTTGTAATCGTTCATAGGTACTCACTCATATTCTATTGTTGCGGGGGGTTTTGGAGTCACATCATAGACGACCCGTGCCACCCCGGGTATCTCCGAGGTGATGCGGGATGCGATCCGATCAAGGGTCTCATAGGGCAGGCGGAGGGGATCTGCGGTCATACCATCGCGGGAATTTACCGCACGCACCGAGACGATCCAGCCATGGATACGGACATCACCTTTCACACCGGTTCCAAGCCCGATAAGGGCGGCAAAGCACTGCCAGGGGGAGTAGGTCTCGATCAGTTCTTCCTCGACGATGTTGTTTGCCTCCCGAACAATCGCAACCTTCTCGGGCGTTACCTCCCCGAGCACCCTGACAGCAAGGCCCGGTCCCGGGAACGGCATTCTGTGCTGGATCTCTGGAGGCAGGCCAAGCGCACCTGCAACAACCCGCACCTCATCCTTATATAAGTCGCGGAGCGGCTCGATAACTCCTTTGAACCGGATATCAAGCGGCATTCCTCCGACATTGTGATGGCTTTTAATTCCGCCTTCACTCTCGATCCTGTCGGGGTAGATGGTTCCCTGGAGGAGATATTCGGCTGCGGTCTCCTTTGCTTCATGCTCGAATATCCTGATGAACCGCTCTCCGATCGCCTTTCTTTTCTCTTCAGGATCGATGATCCCTTTGAGCGCGGTGAAGAACGTATCTGAAGCATCCACGGTCTTGAGGTTGATTGACCCAAAGAGCTGCTTTATCCGGGCACTTTCACCCTTCCTCATCAGGCCGGTATCCACATAGATCGGGATCAGACGATCCCCGATTGCCCGTGCCGCAAGTGCTGCACAGACCGAGCTGTCGACACCGCCTGAGAGTGCCATGACAACATGGCCGTCCGCTGCAGCTACTTTTATCTCCTCAACTGCCTCTTCGATGAATTTTTGTGCATTTACCATGGTTGTCACCTATGTTGTCTTTTTTACTGCCTTACATGCTGTTACAAACCCGAGGAACGGGGGTGACGGCCGTGTTGGCCGTGACCGGAACTCGGGATGGAACTGTGTCGCAAAGAAGAACGGGTGATCGGATATCTCCAGGATCTCCATCCGGTTTCCGTTTCTCCCCGAGAAGATAAGGCCATGTTCTTCCAGCACCGGTATATACTCCGGGTTCACCTCATAACGGTGGCGATGCCGCTCGATCACTTCAGCAGCATTATAGATCCGATCCGCAATGGTGCCCGGGGTGATTGCAACCGGATAGTCTCCAAGCCGCATCGTTCCACCGAGATCAACCTCATCCTCCTGTTCAGGGAGGATCGTGATGACATGAGTTCCCTCACCAATCTCTGCGCTGATCGCGTCACTGATCCCTGCGATATTCCGTGCATATTCGACAACTGCCAGTTGGAAGCCGAGACAGAGGCCGAGGAGGGGGATCTTCTCCTCGCGGGCGCAGCGGATTGCGGAGATCTTTCCTTCGATACCGCGTGTCCCGAATCCGCCGGGGATCAGGATGCCGTCAACCTCATTGAAGGCAGAATCTTCACAATCCTCGGCATCGATCCACCTGATATTCACTTCAGTCGAGAGGGAGCGCCCTGCATGCTTCAGTGCCTCCTTGATGCTCATATAGACATCCTCAATCCCGTACTTGGTGACGATGGCAACGGTGATTCTGCTGGTATATTCCCTGGTTACAAGACGGTACCAGTCAGTTGAGAGGGAATGCACCTCCAGCTGGAGGAGATCCATCAGGACATCTGCAAGCCCCTCTTTCTCAAGCTCCATCGGGACATGATATGTGTCGGGTGCGGTTGTGGCACTGATCACCGCCCGTTCCGGTACATCACAGAACGCTGAGATCTTCCGCTTGGTATTGACCCCGACCGGCAGTTCGCTTCTCCCAACGATCACATCAGGATACAACCCGAGTTCCCTGAGCGCCTTCACCGAGTGCTGGGTCGGTTTTGTCTTGAGATCACCCATGGAATCTGCCGGGATGAGCGTGACATGCACGAGGATAAAGTCACCGGGTGCAGACTCGCCATGCATCTGCCGAACCGCCTCCAGAAACGGCATACTCTCGATATCGCCGACGGTTCCCCCAACCTCGACGATGCAGACATCTGCCGGGTCGCCGTTTGTCCTCCAGTTTTCAGCAGCAGACCGGATCAGGCTTTTGATCATATCGGTGATATGAGGGATGATCTGGACCGTCTCCCCGAGATAATCCCCATGCCGCTCTTTCTCGATGACGGTCCGGTAGATTTTACCGGTGGTGATATTGTGATCCGAGGTGAGTTCGATATCCATGAATCGTTCATAGTTCCCAAGATCAAGATCGACCTCCGCACCGTCACGAAGGACGAAAACCTCGCCATGCTGTGCAGGATTCATCGTGCCCGCATCGATATTGAGATATGGATCGATCTTCACCGCAGTTACGATATAACCCCGGTTCTTCAGGATACGTCCAATTGAGGCAGCAGTGATACCTTTTCCAAGGCCACTCATCACCCCCCCGGTAACAACAATATATTTCAAGAGAGATCCCCGCTTTAGATCCGTCTCTTCTCTCAAACTATTATCCTTCGCATCTCTTGGTAAGAGAAGGGATATCTGTGGGATCACATTTTTGAGACGATGGCAAAGGATGCGGTCGTCCTGGCAAGGACTTCACCTGATTCATCGCCTCTCCGCACTTCAGCTTCTGTAAAAGCAATCCTCCGTCCACGCCGGACCACCCATCCGCGCGCAACAATCATTCCATCCCGTGCTCCCCGGAGAAAACTGGTCGATTCGGAGATGGTGGCGATCCCTTCGGTTTCGGTGAGCACCGTATAGAGGGCAAGCGCCATCGCTTCATCGGCAAGTGCAACGAAGATGCCTCCCTGGAGCCATCCGACACCATTATGCATCGTTGGTAAAATCTCCATCGAAAGATTGGCATGCCCTTCTGCAAATGAGATGACAGTGACACCCATCATCTGAAAAAACGGGTTCGCCTGATCTGAATCGAGTTTCAGGCGTTCAAGATAATTCATCATCTATGAGTCGCCTTCAGCCTGGCATAAGTATTTCGACACCATATTTTTATATATTCAACACCTTCTGACAAGATGGGAATTCAAATGGTTACAATCAAGCATTTCCTGGCACTGATCATCGCAATCGCGGTGATCCTCCCTGCCGCCTCGGCGATGGTGGGAGGAGACAAGGCGTGGTTCCTCATCAGCAGCAATGTCGATGGAGCCGATGTCTATTTTGGAGGAGAATACAAGGGGCAGACGGTGGATCAGAAACTCTATGTTGAGTACTTCACCACCGGAACACCAGTAACCAACTTCATGGTGACAAAAGAGGGTTATACACCCTATACAGGACAGATTACACACTATCCAGCTATGGGCGAGACGGTGACACTGTATGCCACCCTGCAGCCTGCCCAGCCAACCCCGACCTCCCCACCGATCGGCGGAAGTATCGGCTGGTACACCGTCTATGCAAATGTCGATGGCGCAAGCGTCTACTTTGACAATGACTACAAAGGCACCATTGCAAATGGTGAGCTGACCGTGCAGGTCTACACAACAGCCACCCCCTATCAGACATACCGTGTGTCGATGAGTGGGTATTCTGACTTCACCTCACAGATCACTGACTGGCCGGCAGCCGGAGAGACCGTCAAACTTCATGCAAACCTCCAGCCGGTTGCAACAACGCAGCCCCAGCCCTCACCGGTATCGATCCTGGCAGTTCTTGCTGGCGCAGTCGGCGCGGCAGTGCTCATCGCCTACAGGCGGAGATAATTCACTTCTCTTTTTTCATACAGCTACCATCAATATACTATGATCACCATTCGCAGGTTTGAAGCGGGAGATTGTGAAGAGATCAGCCGGATGGAAGAGCGGAGTTCAGGCTCTCTTTATGGCGCATATGTCTTTATACGGCAGATGCAGGCGATTGCAGGCGATACATTCTTCATCGCAACGGCAGATGACGACATCGCCGGTTATACCATCGGATCCATCGTCGGCTCTTCCCCTGATACAGGATGGATCCTCCGGCTCCAGGTAGCAGAACACAATAAAAGAAACGGGATCGGGCGGAGGTTGATGGATCAGCTCCTCACAACATTCGAAGAGATGGGTGTTGCGCAGGTACTTCTCTCGGTCTCACCAGAAAACCATGCGGCTCTCCCCCTCTATCGCTCCCTTGGATTTATTGATGATTCATTTGAGCCCGACTACTTCGGGCCGGGTATTGACCGCCTGATCCTCAGAAAGCAGATGGATGCTCCTTCCGATCAACCGGAATTGTAAACTCTGAAATGCTTGAGGAACCGGTCCGGTCTGCTGAACGGTGAAAACCCTTAATGTGATTGTTTCTGATACCAGTATACATGAAACTCTTGGTAGCAGTTGCACCTGATCGGTTCCGTGATGAAGAACTGAGCGAGCCGATGAAGATATTCCAGGCAAAGGGAGTAGAAACAGTCATCGGATCCACACAGATCGGTGAGTGTGTAGGGATGATGGGGGATCGTGTCGAGGCGACCGTGACATTTGAAGATGTATCCGCTGCCGAATTTGATGGTATCGTGATCATCGGCGGACTCGGTGCTCAGGACTTCTTCTGGAGCAGCAAGGAGCTGATTGCGCTTGTGAGCGACTTTTATGAGAATGGAAAAGTCGTGGCCGCCATCTGCCTCTCCCCGGCGGTTCTTGCGCTTGCAGGTATTCTTAAGGGTAAGAAGGCAACGGTCTTTGTGAGCCCCGCCTCAACCTATGCGATGAAGGAGGGGGGTGCATCCCTGCAGAATGATCCGGTTGTTGTCGACGGGAAGATCATTACTGCCAATGGACCGACTGCCGCAAAGGCATTTGGTGAAGCGATCGTCTCGACACTGAATGCATAACACCATGGACAGGGTACCTGAGAAGGATTGCAGCCTTATCATTCCGGCATATAATGAGGAGGAGAGAATAGGCAACCACCTCAACGATCTCATCGGATTTGGCGGTGAGATCATCATTATTTCAGATGGGACCGATGCAACAGCCTCGATCGTCTCCCGGTTCACCATGGAGAATCCTGACTGTGACATCACCTGCATCTCTTCTCCTGATCGGCTCGGCAAAGGTGGTGGCATAGCCAGGGGCATGAAGCAGGCCACACGAACGTATATCGGTTTTATGGATGCCGATGGCTCAACCAGCATTGAAGAGATGAATCATATCTTCTCACACCTCGACCACGCAGATGGCGTGATCGGATCACGATGGATGCCTGAATCAATGATCCCGATCAGGCAGGGGATAGTGCGCAGGGTTCAGAGCAGGATCTTTAATATCCTGATACGCATCCTCTTTGGCCTGCCATATGCAGACACACAGTGCGGTGCAAAGGCATTCCGGCGGGAGTTGATCGAGACCATACTGGATACAATGCAATCCACCGGCTTTGAGTTTGATGTGGAACTCCTCTGGAGAGCCCGTAATGCCGGATATGAAGTCATCGAGCTGCCGATCAGCTGGACTGACCGGGGTGGATCAAGTGTCAGGATGACCGATTCGATAGCGATGATAACCGGCCTCCTCAAGGTTCGTTTTTTATGAAAGATACGGCACCGGAAGATCGGATTCAACAGGCATTTCTCCTCCACGAGACAGGAGCATATGAAGAATCGTTAGCACTCTGCTCGGGATCAAAGGAGATTGCGCTTGAGATTCTGGCTGCTGAGAACCAGCTTGCACTCGGGAGGCTGGGCGATGCCGAGGCTGCCTTTCGGGATCTCATCGCTGCTATCCCCGGCTCATCAAAGGCACATCTCGGGCTGGCTGAGGTTTTACGAAGCAGAGGAGATATCCCGGCAGCGACGGGTGAATATGCTGAGGCGATCCGCCTCGACCAGCGTAACCCAAAGGCCCTCCGGGAGTATGCCCGGATTCTTGCCGGGAAGGGGGATCACCGTGGTGCCATTCCTGTGCAGAAGGCCCTTGTCGGGATCTCACAGAATCCCCTGGATTGCCTCTCCCTTCTCAGGTCACTGGTTGCGATCGGGGAGGCTGATGAGGCGATTGCTATATACTGGCAGATGAAACCGTCAGGAGAAGGAAATCCAGGGTACATCGAGGCATTGATCGCTTCAAAACGATATACCGAGGCGGCAGAAGAGGCAGAAGAGGCATGGGTCAGGGAGAACGATCTGATCTATCTCCGCCTCTGGCTATCTGCCCTCGCACGGATTGATCCGGCAGAGGCCCATGATCGCTATAGAGAGTATATCCGGGAGTTTACTGACATCGAACTCCTCTTCTCTGCAGTGCTGCTTGCAAAACAGCTTCACTCCTATGATGAGGCTATTACAATGCTCCACTCTCTCAGGAAGCTGCAGGATGAGCCGATTTACCACCTTCTTTTCTGCGATCTGCTCAGGGCGAAAGGTGAGATGGATGCGGCAGGCGAAGAATATGCAGAGCTCCTTTCAGAACAGCTCAGGTCATTTGAGCACCCGGAGTCGCTGAAGGTGATCATCGGGAAGTATATCGGCTTCCTTGAGTTGACAAAGGGGCAGGATTCCGTCATCGGGGAGATCCGCACCCTCCTTGAACCCCATACGTCATGGGTCTGCCTGGTCTGCCTTGGAGAGATGTATGAACGCTATGGAGATCTCCCCCGTGCCCGTGATACCTTCTACCGTGGATACCGGAGCCACTATCTCCGTGGTGGCATCCCTTATGCCGCATTTTCTGCCCGAAACCATGAGTGGCGTGAGGCTGAGAAGGTGATCCTCTATATCCTCTCCCATATCCGGAAAGGAGAGGATCTCGAGATGGTGGCAGGGGAGATTGTGCATGGGGATGAGAAGCTGTACCAGAACATGAAGATCACCCATGCCCTCATAGAACGGTTCATGGATATGATCCCGGATCTCACGGCAAACGGAAGAGAGATCCTCGCAGTCGCCTCCCTCTATGCGGCATCCGATGCGCTTGAGAGAAGAGATTACCAGGCATGCAAGGAGCACTGCCTGACCGGGCTTGATATGATGCCCTGTTATCCCTCCTCGATCAGAATAGGGGATTTTATCCCCCTCCTCTCGCAGGCAAAAGATCATGCACTCTCTGAAAGGCCGGTGATACAGCGGATGCAGGAGGATGCGGTTCCTGAAGAGGTGCCGATCTGGGAGAGGCTGATGCTCACCGGGAATGAAGAGAAAGCAGCAGCCTTCATCCGGGAACATTCAGAAGCAAATGAGATGGAACTCAGATCTCTTCTCGGCACGAGGCGTGTTGCCGGGATCATCAATGAGATTATCAGGAAGGCAGGCGAAGAAGGGATCAGCATAATCGAGAAGCGTGGCATCTCAGAGAATGGGGAGATATATGCCTGGGTCTTTAGATAATACACAGAACGACCGGAAACTGCAGAGTGTCGGGATCATCAATGCCCTCCGGCGGGGCACCGTCCCCGCAGAAGGGCTTGAACGGCTTGCAGTCGGTATCGCAACCGAAGAGCATGTGATCGCCGATCAGCTCGAGTATGTGGCAGCCGGCCGATCAGACCTGAAGTTTGTCAGGGGCGACTTTGGGAGCGGGAAGACCTTTCTGATCTGCCGTGCCCTTGAGATTGCGAGAACACGCGGGTTTGCAACAGCCCATGTCGTCATCTCGCCCGATACCCCTCTCCACAAGCTTGCCGCCCTCTATCGTGCGATAGCACAGAACCTCAGAACCGGAACCGGTGAGGCTGCGTTAAAGAGCATCATCGACACCTGGATCTTTGGGATCGAAGAGCGGCTGATCGAGTCACTTGGCGAGGAGGATGAAGAGCGGCTGGCAACGGCTGCTACGGCGGAGATCGAGGCATCCCTGCTCAGGATATCAGAGGAGAACTCCGGACTTGCCGCAGCAGTCAGGACATACTACCAGGCAAACAACCGGGGCGACTTTGCTATCGCACAGGCTGCCCTCGGCTGGATATCCGGGGAGGAGACGGTCGGCAGGAGCTTCAAATCCGAAGCGGGCCTGAAGGGTGCGGTGGATGAAGGATCCGCACTCCCCTTCCTCCGGGGGCTGACAAGGATCATCGTCCAGGCAGGGTACCGGGGCCTGGCAATCGCGTTTGACGAGGCGGAGACGACACAGGGGTCTTCCCGGCCCCTCCGCGAGAAGGGGTATGTGAACCTGAGGCGGATCATCGATTCGGTCGACAGAAACGAGATGCCCCACTCTTTGCTCCTCTTCACGGGGACGCCATCCTTCTTCGAAGGGCCAAAAGGGATCAGGTCGCTCCCCCCGCTCTATGACCGGTTGCAGGTGATGGAGGATGACGGGTATGCAAATCCACGCCAGACCCAGATCATCCTCCAGCGCTTCGACGAAAGACGTCTCTTTGAAGTGGCCTCACGCGTCCTTGAGATCTACAGCGAGGCATACGCGGAGGTGGACCCGGAGCGGGTGAATCTCAGGTTCATACGGGCGATGATCGACCGGATCACACTCCGGTTTGGCGGCCGCATCGATGTGATCCCCCGGATATTCCTGCGTGAGTTTGTGGATATCCTTGACAAGTGCGCCCTCCACGCTGCCTATGATCCGATGGAGAAGTACCGGTTCGAAGGGGCAGGTATGCCTGAACTGAAGGAGGAGGAACGGGCAGTGATGGAGGTTGAGTGGTGATGGGAAACTTGCGAACACCCTTCTCCATCACATGTTGATGGTATGTAACCGGTCAGCGATACCTGAATACCACCATTCGCATGAAGGATTCTTTTCTGAATTGAACCTTTATGGATGAAAATAGCAAATAATTCCCGATTTGAGCATATTCTCAGAAATGTGGTGTTTTGGAATGATCTATAAAGGGCGGAGGAGAAGAATCTGCTCACCCATAACAATATGTATATGTTTAACGTAGATTGTCATTATAGGTATATCATGAATTCAAAGATTTTAATAATTGGAATTTCTATTTTAGTAATTGGGACCGCGTTGTATATGATTGCATTAACCCAACTACCAGAATATGAAACTCTCATTGGCTCTCTTACACGAGCGTTTGATAGTGATGTTCAACAAAAATACGACCTTCTCAAATTATTCCAGGTTATTGGTCCGGTAGCCGGAGTTGCAGGATTTATTATTTCTATTGCAGGTCTGGTTTCTTCCCCAAAGGACAACTAACCCTTTTTGTAACCGGTTAACTATGACTGGAAACCGCCATGAACATCAGGTTTTCTCTCCAGAATATTTCTTGTTGACGGCTGTTACCTCCCATCTGGCCCATCGAATGCGATTAATTATTAAGGGATTTTGAAGATTTGGATCGAAACAGTACATAAATGGGGAGGAGAATAGTACTGTAGCAGACAAAACCAGGATCATCACCATGCCACTCTTTGACTTTCTCAGGAAAAGCGATTTCAACAAGGGGGTAGAACTCTCGGTCGCCGGGCACTATGCCGAAGCGCTCGAGTATTTTGACCGGGCACTCGCCCATCACCCCGGCCATGTCGACACCTGGAATAATCGGGGTGCGGCACTGAGCAATCTCGGGCGGCACGAAGAGGCCCTCAGATCCTATGATATGGCACTCAAGCTCGAGCCGGGGCATTGCATCGCATGGATAAACCGGGGCAGTGCTCTTGAGGGGCTCGGCAGGTACGAAGAGGCGATTCTGTCATATGACCGGGCGCTCGCCATAAATCCTGAACATGCAGGTGCCTGGAATGACCGGGGATCGGTCCTCAGTACTCTTGGGAGGTATGGTGAAGCTCTTGAAGCTTTTGACAAAGCGATCCGGCATGATGACGGTTTGGCTCCGGCATGGACCAGCCGTGGCCGTGCCCTCTATGCCCTCGGCCGGTATGAGGAGGCGATTCTGTCATATGACCGGGCAGAGAAGATCGAGCCCCGGTATGTGGATGCATGGGCACTGCGTGGGTGTTCACTCTACTCACTTGGCAGATATGCTGATGCCATCGAATCATGCGATCAGGCGATAGCCATCTACCCGGATTTCTGCATTCCATGGTACATCCGGGGTGCTGCCCTCGAGGCCCTCGGCAGGCATGCTGAAGCAGTGGAAGCATGGGAGAAGGTACTCGGCTTTGTGGCAGAAAGCCGGTTCCAGTGGTACTACCGTGGGCTGGCACTCAACAGCCTCGGTAGAAGCAAAGAGGCGAGAGAGGCTTTTAAGAAGGCACGTGACTCTGCAAGGCTCTGTATCCTCGATCCCTCTGATGAGGAGATAGGGGAGGCAGGGGAACGGGCGGATCACTCGTAGCTGGGAGGAGAGAGACAGAGTATCCGGGTCACCGGCCTGTCAGGTGAGCTTGATTGAGAATGTGCGTGATCTTTTCTCATTCCGATGATTCTTAACCAGAGACGTTGTGAGAGCCTCATATGGATACACCATTCTTTAACCTTTCTTTGCCAATGATACACTCTATATAAAGAACCATCTCAATGGGAAAGAACGGTTCGAAATGGGGAGAACTGACAATACCATAAACATTGAGAGAGATATCACGGGATATATCCTCTACTCCGATCTGTATCCATAGAGGAACTCAATAATCCTGCATCATTTCTTCGGGATTAAAAGGAATAAATTCACCAACTCTATCGATCTCGCTAATCCTCTTCCAATCACGGAGATCCCGCTCCCTTTGGATCATCACTGAAATCAGATCATCAATAGTCTGTTCCGGATCCTTGAGAGGTATAGAGGTCACAGAAGGTTGATTTGCTTACTGGGATCAGCCTCATCTGGTGGATAGCCTGTTTATTGAAACCAGTTGGCATCATTAATACGAGGGATTCACAAAATATAAAACTCACCCACAAGGTATCAATCGATACACAAAATACTTCTCAGCAACCAGATCCACATACAAACAGCCCGGACAAAAATACCATACATCCCCCTTCAGGTGATCCCATGCCAAAAACCCAGACCATAACTGATATACACGACGGATGCGAGGTAGACTCACTCTTCCTCCTCGAACAGATCGATATACGCAAAAAGAAAGATGACGGCAGGTACCTCTTTGCCACCCTCGCCGACAGAACCGGCAGGATCTCCTGCAAGATCTGGGGTCTGCCGGCACAATCGGCTGACGAGATCGAGGCACTCGGCAGGAGCCTCCAGCAGGGAGAAGTCTACCGGATCCGGGGCTTTGCCAAGGTCTTCAATGGGGAATGCGAGATCAATATCAATGATGGGATTCTTGATCTCGCCGCCCCGGCTGTCATCCCGGCATCAGAAAAGGGAGAGTACGTCTACTCGCCCGTTGATATCAAAGAAACCGCTATTGCCATACAGAACCTCGCCGGGACGATTGGAAACGGCCAGCTCAAACTGGTCGTCTCCCTTGCCCTGATGGATGCGGGCGGCTTCTACGAGAAGCCTGCAGCCAAGAAACGCCACCATAATTACCGGGGCGGCCTTGCAGAACATACCCTTGAGACGGCGACAATTGCTGTTGCCATGGCGTGTGCGAAGAAGAGCTACAGAATCGACCGTGACATCCTGATCGCCGGTGCACTCCTCCATGATATCGGAAAAGCCCTCTGTTTTGAAGAGAAGGGGATCGGATATGCTGCCCGCCCCGAATATGATCTGATCGGCCACATCCCGCTTGGGATCACCTTCCTCACCCGGTTTAAGGACTACCTCGATGATGCCACCTACCTCCACCTCCTCCATATCGTCCAGTCACACCACGGAGAATACGGCGAGGTCATGCCACGGACATCTGAAGCCTGGGCAGTCCACCTCGCCGATCTCGCAAGCTCCACCCTCCGCGAGGTTGCAGACGATATCGCACCGCTTGAACCCGGAGAGGGGAAGTGGAGGGGAGAAAAGAGCGGAAAAGCGGTGTATAGGATATAGGAGAGATTCTAAGGAGGGGGAGCCTACCCCCGCCGCCTCACCCGCACCGACTCAGCATGTCCATAGAGCCCTTCTGCCTCGGCGAGCGCTTCCACCACATCGCCGATCGCCGCAAGCCCCTCTTCAGTCAGGATCTGGACCTGTGATCGGGTGCAGAAGTGGTGGACATCAAGCCCGGAGTGAACCCTCGCATACCCTGCTGTCGGGAGGACATGGTTTGTCCCTGATGCATAATCCCCACAGGCAACCGGCGTCCAGGGGCCGACAAAGATCGAGCCCGCATGACCGACCTCCTGAAGGAGTGCCATCGGGTCAGCCACCTGGAGCGAGAGGTGCTCAGGCGCAATCTCATTCATCATCCGGACTGCCTCACTCCGGGAGGATGCAATCACATACCCGGACTGCGTGAGGGCTTCTTCGATGATCTCCCGCCTTGGGGAAGACGCAACCATCCGGGCGATCTCCTCACCGACACGCTCAGCAAGCCCCGCATCAGTCGTCACAAGCACACTTGCCGAGTGGGGGTCGTGCTCTGCCTGGGCGAGGACATCGGCTGCGATATAGGAGGGATCGGCAGTCATATCGGCAATGATCCCGATCTCAGACGGTCCTGCGGGAAAATCGATCTCGGCACGATCCCGGAGGATCATCTTCGCCGCGGTCACATAGACATTCCCCGGCCCCACGATCTTATCGACCGGCCGGATCGTCTCTGTCCCGATAGCCATTGCCGCAATCGCCTGGGCGCCACCAACCCGGTAGCATTCCGTCACCCCGGCGATATCCATCGCAACAACTGTCAGCGGATCGGCCGGGGGCGGTGTGCAGCAGCAGATCTCAGGCACCCCTGCCACCCTTGCAGGGACAGCCGTCATCAGGACTGTTGAGGGATAGGCCGCCCTTCCACCGGGCACATAGCAGCCGACCCGGTCAAGAGGGCGTGTCCGGACACCGAGAGTGATGCCCGACTCAATCTCCTCGAGCCAGAGGGAACGGGACTTCTGGAGTTCATGGAACCGCGTGATCCTGGCTTCTGCTTCACAGAGTGCTTCAACGAGGCGATCATCCACCTCTTCGTACGCCTCTTCCACTTCCTCTGGAAGGATTCGTGGAGTATCCAGCCTGATCCGATCAAACCGCTCTGTCAGATCGAGAAGGGCAGCATCACCATCCCGTTCAATCTGATCGACGATATCCCGGACAGCACCCAGAACCCCGGAAATATCACCCCGCCGCTTCTCCTTCCAGCCGGAAATGTCACATTGGTTCCACATACGTACCTATACACCCGGAGATCCATTGAATCTTTCCAAATACAGACAATCCCAGAGAAATAGATGCTCATTTTATATAGTCTGAGGTTAAAAAGTGCCCATGGTGATGAAATGAGTGATCTCCTGCTGAACCTCTCCGCCTATGTCGCCATCGGGGCTCTTGCATTTGGCATAGGACTTGTTGGAGGATATATCGCTCTCTCCAGGTATTATACGAAGAGATTTCTTATCGTTGGGAAGGAATGTTCAGACAAAGATTCTCTCATTCCCCTCCTTGACGAAATTGAACGTGAATCATAAGGTGTTTGTAGTATGGTTACCCTCAGCGACTATAGTCTGATAGTCATCGTCTCGCTCTGTTTTGGACTGATCGTCAGTTTTCAGCTGGCCCATATCCAGTATGTCAGGTACCTAATCACGCTTGCAAAACGATCAATTCTAAGCGGAACTCTTGCTCCCGTCTTTTCAGAGCTGGAGCAGCGTGGCGGTGAGATATAAGGGATCAGGGAACATAACCCCGCCTGTTATCTAACAGGAGCAACCAATACGTACCTGATGGAATGCACAGTGCTTGCAAGCGGGAGCAGTGGCAACTGCATCTACGTCAGTAACGGCAGAAGCGCCCTGATCATCGATGCGGGCATCGCAAAACGGGACATCATCACAAAAATCTCAGAATCGGGCGGAGATCCAGGCATTGTTGATGGGATCCTGCTCACCCACGAGCATACCGATCATGTCCGGAGTGCCAATGCCCTCGCCCGTGCTCTCTCCCTCCCCCTGATCGCAACCGGCGGGACACTTTCGGCATTCTCTTCTATCCGGCAGCAGATCAAAAAACCTCCACCCCATATCGCCTGCCGGTACAATACCCCAATGACAGTCGGGGCATTCGAGGTCACTCCGTTTGCCGTCTCCCACGATGCAACCGAACCCTGCGGCTATTCTATACGATCAGATGACCTGACACTCTCGATCATGACCGATACCGGGATAATCACTTCCCGGATGAGGGAAGTACTTGCAGAGAGCGATGGAATTGTCCTTGAATCAAACCACTGCCCGAAGATGCTCGCTGAGGGACCATACCCCGAGTACCTGAAGAAGAGAATCCGGGGGAAGACCGGGCACCTCTCTAACACGATGGCAGCAGAATGCCTCAGGGAACTGAACGGCTCAGTCTCCACCGTTATCCTCGCGCATCTGAGTGAAGTGAACAACTCGCCCTCAGTTGCCTTCGCCTCATCACAGGAGGCGCTTGGCCTCGATATGACCTATACCGATCTCCGGGTGGCCTCTCCGGGGATCGACTGCTCCTGCCTCTTCCGACCGATAAGAATCCATTGAGCGAACCTGCCGATAGAGAACTGATACATTCGATTACAGATCTCTCCCCCAGAAGAAGGCTACATCCGGTGTAGTGAGACGGTTGCACCGATGATCACGCCGGAGTGATCCCGGAATGGCTCGACTCTGATCCGAACCGGCATTCTCACACTATCACGCCTGAGAAGGATACAATCCATCTCCACAGGCTCCCTGACACCACCTACAACAACCGAACGGATCTGTTTTGCGATTGCATCTTTGGAATGGCCTTCAAGCGAAAGAATTGCAGATAGCGGCTGGTTCTCGGCATCTTTCTGCGTCCATCCGATCATCTCTTCTGCCGCATAGTTGATCAGTCTGACATGGAGACCCGAATCAACGCTGATAAGGCCATCCGGCATCCGGGGTTGGGCAGTATAGCTGCCGGCAACTTCTGAGACGAGTGAATCTTCGACCCACTTCTTCTCTATCATATCAATATGATGAAGTGTCTGTTCAAGCCGGGCATTCACTTTTCGAAGTTCCAGTGTCCGTTCGGCAACAAGTTCTTCGAGGTGTTCACGGTGTCGGCGAAGCTCCTCTTCAGTCCGGACGCGATCGCTGATATCCCGGAATATCAGCACTGACCCTGTGAGATGTGCCTTCTCATCCATAATCGGGGTTGCAGTATACTCAACAAAACGCCGGGTACCATCCAAAGAGACAAGAACCATCAGCTGATCTGAATAGACTGCTCTTTGATCCCTGAGTGCCTGTAGAACAGGATCAGCACCCCGGTTTCCGGCACCGTTCTCAATCCTGAAGACAGCGCCTGAAGGGCTCCCAGCCGCCTGTTCCTCGCCGACGCCGGTGAGGCTGGATGCAACCGGGTTCATAAACCTCACAACCCCCCCGGTATCTGTTGCGATGATCCCCTCACCCATGCTCTGCATCGTTGTCTTCAGCCACCGTTCGCTCGCCCGAAGCCTCCTCTCCATCGAGGATTTATACACTGCTATCTCGATGGCGATTTGCAGATCACGTTCGTTGAACGGTTTGAGGATATACCCATACGGCTCGGTCGTCTTTGCACGTGAGATCGTTCCTTCTTCTGAATATGCCGTCAGGTACACAACAGGGATCTCCAGTTCCTCCCTGATGATCGCTGCTGCTTCGATCCCATCCATCGTACCTTTCAGGACGATATCCATCAGTACAATATCCGGAGGATGCAGACGGATCTCTTCTATTGCTTCCTCTGCATAGCCGGATATCCCGGTAACAGAATACCCCATCTTCTGAAGACGGGCCTTTAAATCCATTGCGACGATAGATTCATCCTCGACGATCCAAACACTGGTTTCTGCCATCTCTTTACTCCCTCTCTTTATATTGCAATGGATTGAAGACGATCCGAAACTCGGTTCCATTATCTGTTTTCAGCTCAAGCGTTCCATCCAGCTGTGTCACCAGGGAAGAGACAAGAAGGAGACCAAGCGACTGGATCTTCTCAATCCTGATGCCTTTTGGCATCCCGATGCCATCATCCCTGATAACAAGAGTATAACTTCCATTCTCGTTCGGGTGCATAGAGATCATAATCGTCCCCTCACGCTCATCAGGGAATGCATGCCTGAACGCATTCGAAACAAGTTCATTGAGCAGAAGCCCGAGGGGGACCGAGGTGTCCGGGTTCAATACCACATCATGGATATCAAACTGCACGGCCACGTTCTGTGCATTGGCGCCATATTCCCTCCGAAGACTCTGGGTGATCCGGGTTGTATATTCAGAAAAGTCGATCATCCCGAGTTCCTTTGACCGGTAGAGATGTTCATAGATATAGGCAAGGGCCCTGACCCTGTTCTGGCTGTCAGTCATGTAGCCGAGGATCTTTGGATCGCTCACAAACTGGGACTGGAGCTGGAGGAGACTTGAGATCACCTGGAGATTGTTCTTCACCCGGTGATGGACCTCGCGGAGCAGCACCTCCTTCTCGGCAAGCGCCTCTTCCATCAGGAGGTTCGATGAGAACGTATCTGAGACCTTTGATATTGAGAGCAGGATATATTCACGATAGTCAAGGTTGATTGCACGTGGCCTGATCAGGTATTCAGCACTTATCCCCGAAGCATCGCGGAGCATCTGGGTGAAGCCGTCCCTCTCCTCCATGACCGCATTCCGTATCTTCTGTTCAAAAACCCCTCGTGAGGTCTGGGAAGATGCGCCGGTCTGAAGAACCGCAGAGAGAGGAAGGGAGAGATCAAGGCCACTCCTGCACCCTAGAATTTTTGAAAGGGATAAGTTAATTGCAACAACAGTTCCTGTCCTCTTTTCAAGGACAAGCATCCCACAGGGAGAACGCAAAAAAACCTGAACACTTAGATCATCATGCATAGGTCACTCTTCTCCAATCTTTAATACACTCATTGCAAATCTGTCAACTATCGGCAGTAGTGCCTGCATACCCCTCTTCTGACGAACCGGATCGCCAGAGAAGACATCCTCTTCAAGGTATGTGAAGAGATCCATAATATAACCAATGCGGGGATACGATGCCGAGAAACGCTGCCTTGTCCCCACCGCTCCTTCGTGATTTCTCCGGAGTATCTCAAATATATACTCGATGAGATGGATGAGATAGAGAGGAATACCCCGGATGATCGCCTGCTTTCTAAACCGGTAGAATATCTCCGCCTTTCCGGTGATGGTTGCCAGCTTCAGACCATAATATGCCGGCTCCATTCCATCCGGCATCACCCGGATCATCCTCTGGAGGATCACTGCTGCGGATTCGAGCGATTCCCTCTCAAGCGCCCTCTGAAATGCACGCCGCAGAAACCTGATATCATCAGGAAACAAGGTGAGTGCGTCTGTCAAAACCGAATCATACCGGCGGGAATCGCCATCTTCCCCGGCTTTACACAATGCAATCTCAGGGAACCATTCATCATGGGGGAACCATTCCCGTGCCTGCTCATAGACATCCCAGAAGAGGGACGAGAGGAGATCATTCTCATCTTCTGTGAGGAGGGGATGTGAGACAAGAGGCGGACGCTGTTCGCTCATCGCCATTAACTGCTCCCTTGCAGATAGGAGAGGATCAGATTGCTGGCGATCCGTTTCTCCCTCCTCACTGCCCGTCTGAATATAACAATAGGCAATGGCCGATCCGATCAGCGGATCGATGAACCGGTATTTCTTCAGGAGAAGAACGGCATTGCGGTACAGCCCTCTCCTGATGGAATGCAGGCCGGAGACGAGATCAAGGCCACCTCTCCCGCCATTACGTTTATATTCTGCAAGGATGGCACCGAGTTCCTGATCGAAAGCCGGATCATTCATTCGGGAACTGTTCCTGAAGACCTCACAGGCGATCTCATCCAGAAAAAAATTATAATCGGGATCGGGGAGCCTTCCATCTCCTTCTTCAAGAGCAGAGACGACATGGGTGAAGAAGAGTGGGAGAGAGCGATCTATTGCATCATTGTTTTCCCGGATATACAGACGGAAGCGTTCTCTGATCTGGTCTGGATCATCATGCGGCATCAGATCCAATACAGTGCCCACTCCCATACAAGAGAGATCGCATCACTCAGGTATATGACTATTGCTCTCTGGCCGGATCATGAGCAGGAGCCAACCGGCTCTCAAACCGCCGGTACCGATCCTCAATCTGTGCAAGCGTCTCAATCTCATCCATCCGCTTATCATCACGTATCCTTATAAACCGGGGGAATCGAAGGGCATATCCGGAATCATAATTTGTACTCTTCTGGATCTCCGAGTATCCGACCTCAAAGATGATCCCCGGTTCAAAGGAAACCTCTTTACCAGTTGTACTGATCACCCGGTCTTTGAAGAGGTCGTGAAGGAGGGCGAGCGTCTCGTCATTGATACCGGTTGCAACACGGCCCACCGGGAGGAGACTTCCATCATCATCCTGGCAGGCGAGGAGGAAGGAGCCAAAATGATGGGCACGCCGCCCTTCGCCCCATTCACCCCCGATCACCGCCAGATCGATCGTCTCGACTTTTGGTTTGCATTTCACCCAGTGCTTCCCCCGGTTGCCGGGGATATAGGGGGAACCTGGCACTTTCAGCATAATTCCCTCGTGCCCCTCCCCAAGTGCCGTATGATAGAATTCCAGGAGCTCTCCAGGATCAGATGATCGGATCTGTGGAGCGATACACCCGCTCATTACCTCTTCGAGATGTATGCGCCGCTCTGAAAGGGGGAGATCGATCAGCCCTTCGCCATCACGGTAGAGGATATCGAAGACGAAGGGGATCATCTGTATCTGATCCACATGGGCAGAGACATCATGTTTCCTCCGTATCCGCCTGAGCACCGTCTGGAATGGCATCGGCCTCCCATCCCTGATGGCAACCACCTCGCCATCAAGGATTACATCGCCTGAGATGACGTTTGAGAGCTGATCGGCAATATCAGGAAGCGCAGCGGTCAGATCTTCGAGTCTCCGGGAGTAGATGGCAACACGGTCTCCTCTCCGGTGGAACTGGAACCGGCTGCCATCATATTTGTACTCCGCACAGACCTCGCCTGTGCCTGCAACCATCTCCGGAATCGATCCCGTCTGGGCGAGCATCATCTTCACAGGCCTGAAGAGCTCGATCTTCACGTTCAGGAGGGCATCCGGATCAACAGACGCGATCCTTGCCACCTCACCGAGATCATTCATCACCTGATGTGCCCTGTTCACAGAATCGGGGCTCACAAGGAAGGCGATCGCAATCGCATCCCGGACACTTCCTTCCCCGACACCAATCCTGAGCTCCTCAAGCATCAGGCGGGTGAGATACCGGCCTTCGAGCGGCGATGCATTCGAATACAGGAGCTTTGCATTCCTCAGTTTCTCCTTCTGTGACTTTGAACCGGCGGTATCGGCCATCCTCATGAATGTTGCATAGACATCGCCAAGGGTGAGCTCTTCGGCAAAGAGATTCATCTGGGTCTTCTCTTTCAGAAGGAATTCAACAGCTGTCCCGGCGTCTCCGGTCCGGTTGACAAGAGCGATCACGTCACCCCGTTTCCAGCCCGCCACATAAGCAACTGCATCATAGAGGAGATTGGGTCCGATCCCAAGATGTGCAGAGCTCCAGTCTGGAAAGATCAGGCCGCGGATGAACCTGACAAAAATCGGAAGATCATCCGGTGCAAGGCCGGGGAGGATATCTGCGATTGTATCCCGCATCTCAAGACGGCTTGTGAGCGATTCTATCTTCTCACATAAGAGGGAAAACTCGGAAAAGAGCATTTAATCAGATATACCTCTTCCCTGATCGTGAATGAAGGTATTGTTTTGTTCTCAAAACCATTTCAGAAAAAGTCGGCAAATGTCCGTTGGGATCGGAGATCCCGGATCAGATCCGATCGGCTCCGCCAGAATGATGAGCCAAGCAGTGCCGTGACCATCGCCTCCCCTGAATGGAGATCGGGACAGGGGATGGCAGGAGATTTCAGTGCAGCCCTGGTTGCCTCCCGGATCACCCAGGTACCAAGCGGCGCCCAGTAATCCCCGGAAATATCCCGGACCACAACCACCCGGGCAGTTCTGCCAATGTTTTCCAGATGCTCGAGAACGGCAAGGCGGGCTGAGTAATAGGCGCCCGCAATCGGAGAATACCCCTGTTTCTTCTTCTTCTCTCCATCGACTACAACCACATCTTCATCTCCACCCCAGAGGGAGTTCCTCTGCCATCGCTCGATCATCTCAAACCGAAAGTCCGGGGAAGGGATGAAGAGGAGAACAATCCTGTTGCCATAGAGGAGAGCAGAGTGGACGAGGATATCCTGAAGGGGTACCAGCCGGCAAACCCGCTTCCTGAGATCTGTTGAGATCATATCGTCAACGGCTGTGATCGCCCACCGGGTAGGCACAAACTTCCGTTTTGAGCCAAGGAGCCCTGCTGTGAGAAGGCTTGTAATCCGGTAGACATCTATTCCATCCTGAAAGAGGGCAGATGCCGCCTCGGTTGCCCGTACATCAGTATCCGATGTGTACCGATCAACGGCAGGCTCCACCACGGCATTATCAAGAACAGAGACTTTTGAGAGTCTTCCCGAGAGGCCGATCGGCGCCACGGTCCCGTCAAACGAGAGATCATAGCGGATCGGTTTTTCAAACCTCGCCTCGACATCAAGGGGCCTGCTTGAGAGAGCGACCTCCTGCGCTTTATCAAGGACCGTTTTTACCGGCTGTGAACCCCGGATCGTCCTCGACCTGATACCGACGATCTCCTCCATACCAAGGCCGCGGGTGATCCAGTCTGTTGGTGTGTCAGACTCACGGAGGAGGAGCGGACCTCCGACGACACGGGGGTACCCGCTGCTTCCGATGAAGACGGATGGAGACGGGCCCATATATTCAGATTGCGGCTTCTCATTTGTCAGCGCATAGAACCGCTGCATGATCGGGCATTTCGGGAGGCCGCAGAGACCTTTTCCCTTGCATTCCGCACACCGCATCACCGGAGATCCCTCACCACGCGGATGGAACCGGAAAATTGTTCAAGGAGGAAAGTAACAAGCTCATCCCAGCAGATCTGATCCCCCTGTGGGAGAGATGCAGCAATCTTGCGACCAATCTGATCATCTGTTCCAGAGATTGTACGGACAATAACGGATCCCGGAGCATAGGCTTCAGGAACAATGCTATCTCCATCTCCGTCGGTGATCCCAAAGACCGGTACGCCCAGCACAGCCCCGATATGGCCGCAGACTGCGGCGGTGTCATCCCCGATTGCGAGAATACCACAGGTATCGGGGGTAATCATCCTGTACGTGGCAATCCCCATATGATCGATCGTCTGCACCCTGCCGCAGGGGGGAGAGGTTCGCCTGATATTTGCGGGTGTAGCAGTCCTGATCCAGCCGCTCTTGCACCATGCCCGATCCAGGGGAGGGCAGCCGATGGCGTTAAGCTTCTCGATCCCATGGAGCTTCAGGCGTATGCCGCTGATCGGCATGATGATGCCATCTTTCCTGGAGATGACCGCCTCTTCCGCAGTCGCATACCCGATCGTGATCCCTTCAATCATCACCGGCTCACCAGGAATGCAGCCGCAGATCCTCCGGATATCCGGTTGATCGTCCCGTGACGAGTTCAACATAACGAGATGGGACCCGATCAGATCGCAGATCCCCTCTGCAATTGCCCGATCCCCATTATTCCAGAGGTAACAGATCTGATCCGAACACTCGATATGGATCAGTCCACCTTTGACTCGCGAGGCGACGATCTCTCCAAACCGCCTCCCCGAGGCGGGCGTCTTCCCCCGATTAACCATCACACTAACACCCTCCATCCCATTGATAACAACAGAGGGGGGTGCATCTGCATAGGTGACAGGCAGACCGCTTGCAGCAGCGGCCGTCCTCCCCATCACTCCGGCAACAATACACCGCTCTGGGAGGAGCGCACGGTAGATCCGGGATGCATCCCCTTTGTCAAAGACAAAAGGGCCATGAAAGATACAGGTTACCTGCAGGGATTGCATCTGCAGAAGTATCACCCTGAAAAGAGATAGGATCTTGGTTTAGTATTACACATTTTATGAAAAATATTAACTAATACAAAATTTAACACTCTGTTGTCCCATCAGGACACACCATCCATACCGGGCGCGTCAATTCATGGCACGTCCCACACCTTGGCAGAGGGAGATGCCGCCATCCGGCTGTATCATCATCTCCCGAACATCAGTATGAGCGCACCCGGTACCACTTCTTTTTCCCACAATTGTTTTCCGTCTCTGATGATACATAGAGATCGAGAAATCCGGGAGGCTCTACAGATGACAGTCGATACGCTCAGGAAGTTTGTGATGCCGGAAGTGATCTTCGGGGAAGGAGCACGGAGGCAGGCAGTCCACTATCTCAATAATCTCGGGGTTGCCCATGTTCTCATCGTTACGGATCCCGGAGTTTTCCGGGCAGGATGGGTAGCAGAGATTGCATCTGCTGCTGAATCCACCGGGATATCATCCACCATCTTCAGCCAGGTCTCTGAGAATCCCCGCACCACAGAGGTGGATGAAGGCACAGCAATGTACCGAAAAAACGGCTGTGATGGAATTCTGGCAATCGGCGGGGGCAGCCCGATGGATTGTGCAAAAGGAATCGCCATACTCTCAACAAATGGCGGCATAATTCAGCAGTATGAGGGAGTAGACCAGATCCGCTATATGGGCCCCCCACTCATCTGCATCCCGACGACTTCCGGAAGCTCTGCCGATGTGTCACAGTTTGCTATCATAAGCGAGGAGGAGAAGGCACGGAAATTCGGGATCATCAGCAAGACGATCATCCCGGATGTCTCGCTTGTCGATCCCGATCTCCTGTCGACACTGCCTCAGAAGTTCATCGGATACTGCGGCTTTGATGCCCTCACCCATGCGATTGAGGCATATGTATCAACCGGCAGCTCAAACCTGACCGACCTCCATGCGCTTGAGGCGATACGCATGATCGCTGCTGCGCTGCCCGTTGCATACAGGGAGAGGGGCAACAGGGAGGCAGCCCACCTGATGATGCTCGGAAGCCTTCATGCAGGACTTGCCTTCTCAAATGCCAGCCTCGGGCTTGTTCATGCGATGGCTCATCCAATCAGCGGACTCTATGATCTCCAGCATGGCGAGACCAACTCCCTCCTTCTACCGGTGGTTATCCGCTATAATTATCCATCCGCACAGGAGCGGTACAATACCATCGGCAGGATACTCGGTGCATCTGAAGATGATATCCGGAAAAATGGTGCAGAGGCAATCATAGGTGTGGTGCGCGAACTTGCCGAAAAGGTTGGAATCAAAGGGACCCTCGGTGAGCGGGGGGTGCTCAAAGAAGATATCAGTGTACTCTCCAAATATGCAATGGTGGATGGATGCATCGTCACAAACCCGCACCTGCCAACAGTTGAGGAGGTTATGCAACTCTATGAATCGGCGCTCTGAAAATACGCGGGAAGAACAGCTCAGGCTCCGTGAGAAGATCCTCGGGTTGGGAGAAACATCCTTTCGAAAGAGCTACTACCCGGAGCTACGCATCAGGCTTCTTGAATTGGAGCGGTTCAGGTTCATCCTTGACCAGGTCAATGTCGGGATTATGATCATCGATCCAAAGACAAAATCAATCGTTGATCTAAATGAAGAGACCTGCCGACTCCTGAACAAACAGCAGAAAGAACTCCGGGGCATGCGTCTTTCCGAATGTCTGGACAGGACATCGGTTCTGCACCCGGAGATGCCGGATATTGGTGACGGGGTGGCAATCATCAGAGAGCTCCCCTCACCCGATGGAGAGTCGATAACACTTGAAATAACAATGCACCATGTGATCTTTGGTGGGGAAGAGTACCGGATCGCAATCATCCGCGACATTACCAGGCAACGCGCAGCTGAAGAGGCAATCATCCGGACAAAAGAGATGTTCGAGTCGGTGATCAGGATCAGCGCCGTACAGGATGCCGGGGAGGAGGAGATCCTCTCTGCAACACTCAGTGAGGTAGCAAAACTCACAGAGAGCACCCATGCCTACTGTGCCATCCTATCCCCTGATGAGAGCTTCTTCAAAATCTCCTCATCTTCAGATGATATCCCTGCAATGGCAAGGCTGTCTCCGACAGGCAGGGGCGGGCCATGGGAAGAGGTGATCAAAAGGAAAGTGCCGCTCATCGGTGGAAGATGTGGCGGCATCTGCCTCCCAATCTTTGAAGGGGACAAGGTGGTTGCGGTCATTACACTCAGGGGAAAGCCACGTTTGTATGATGAATTTGATCTCCAGGTTGCAACATATCTGGGCGAGGCACTCTGGCAGATTATCCTCAGGTACAGGGCCGAGGAGAATCTCAGGCAGCTGAATGAGGAGCTTGAGAGACGGGTAATGGAGCGGACACGCGAACTTGCCAACCTGAATAGTGAACTTGAAGCCTTCACCTACTCGGTATCCCATGACCTGCGGGCGCCACTCAGGAGCATCAATGGATTTTCTCTCGCGATCCTGGAGGATTATGGAGATGAACTATCAGACGAGGCTGTTGAATATCTTGGACGGATTCGATCGGCATCAGAGAGGATGGGGACACTGATCGACGATCTCCTCCATCTATCAAGGATATCGAGGGCAGAACTCCACCGTAAGGAATTCTCGCTCTCCGATCTGGCACATGAGGTGATGAATGAGATTAGAGAGCAGGAACCGCGTGAACATGCCACGGTGACGATTGAAGATGGGATGGTCGTCTCAGCAGACCGGGGACTTATGCGGAGCGTCCTCTGGAACCTCCTCTCGAATGCCTGGAAGTTTACCAGCAGAAAGGATTCGCCGGAGATATCGTTCTATTCGCAGAAGGATGGAGAGAAGACCACCTATATCATCTCCGATAATGGAGAAGGGTTTGATATGGCATATGTAAAACACCTTTTTCTCCCCTTCTCCCGGCTCCACACAACAGATGAGTTCCCGGGAACCGGGATCGGCCTTGCGACAACAGCAAGGATCATTTCAAAACATGAAGGTACAATCCATGCAGAAGGAATACCCGGTCAGGGTGCCACCTTTTATTTCACTCTCGGTTCAAAAGAAAGAGCAGGAGTGTTGCAGTGATCTCAAAAGGCACCATTCTACTTGTTGAGGATAACAGGGATGACGAGCTTCTGACCCTGAGGGCTTTTCAAAAAAACAGGATTGCAAATCCAATCAAAGCTGTCCGTGACGGGCAGGAGGCTCTTGACTATCTTTTTGCCACAGGTTCATATGCGGAACGGGACAAGAACGAACTCCCGGTGATCATCCTCCTTGATCTCAAACTCCCAAAAGTCAACGGGCTTGAGGTGCTCAGGGAGATCCGTAGCAACGAGAGGACGCGTGTGATCCCTGTGATCATCCTCACCACCTCAGTTGAGGATGAGGATGTTATCGGAAGCTATGCACGTGGCGCAAACAGCTATATCCGAAAACCAGTTGATTTCACCGAGTTTGTCGAAGCGGTCCGAACCCTTGGAAACTACTGGCTGCTTCTGAACACAAACCCACAATCGAGGATATAGATGATGGACTTGAAACTTCGTGTGCTTATCGCTGAAGATACCGAGGATGATGCGCTCCTTCTCATCAGGGCACTCAGAAAAGGTGGATATACCCCGGATACCGTCAGGGTATGGAATGCAAAAACATTATCTGAAGCGCTTTCAAGGGGTGAGTGGGATATCATCCTCTCGGATTACTATATGCCGGGATTTGGAGGAGACCAGCTGATCCAAATTGTCAGGGATCAGGGAATAGACACTCCAATCATCATCGTCTCCGGCGCAATCGGCGAAGAGGCGGCGGTTGAACTGGTGAAATCCGGGGCCCAGGATTACGTGATGAAGGACAATCTCATCCGTCTTGTTCCATCGATATCCCGTGCATTAAAAGAGGCTGAGGATCGGAAGGAGAGGAGGCGTGCAGAAGAGGCACTGAAAGAGTCCGAAGAGCGTTACCGGAACCTTATTATGCAGATATCCGAGGGAATTATCATCTTCGACCAGAGAACGGGTAAAATCATCGAATCTAACGAGAAGATATCGGAGATCTTTGGTTATACAGAAGACGAGATCCATTCCATGACCATCGATGAGCTCATACGAGGATGCATTAAAAGAGATGCGGGACATCTGGTTATCCCTGAAAATACCGGTCTTGTTGAAGGGAGAATACACCAAAAAGACGGGGATAAAAGAGATATTGAAGTGAGTCTCAGCCGTATTTCCCTCAAAGAAAACCCGGATGCGGCATCTGCGGTGATACGAGATATCACAGATAAAAAAGAGGCAGAACGTACCCAGATACAGGCATTAATTCAGATTGACCGAAATATCGAGCAGTTTGCAATCCTGGCGGATAATATCAGAAACCCGCTCCAGGTGATCGTCGGCTATTCCGCCCTCTCAACCGACGAGATCACAACTGAGATCGTAGAACAGGTGAACAGGATTAATGAGATCATTAAACAGCTCGATCAGGGATGGATCGACTCGGATAATGTCCGGAGGTTCTTACGGAGGAACTACAGTATCGGCAGTTTTGAGAAACCCGATTATATCACTCAATGAGGAGGAGGGCGACCGATCGGATCTCTCCATGCTCTATCTTTCCATATTCATATCCTGCACAGGGGATCGGCTGAATATCCCATCCCACCTTTTTTGCCGTGGCAAAGACATCCATCCCGACAGATTCCATACTCGGCCGGACACGATCCATCTTCCTGCATGATCTCCTGATACTCTCATCAATCGGGCCCTCCCATTCCTCTGCAACACATTCATCACAGAAGATGCAGGGATATGCCCCAAATCCAAATGCCTTGTAATAGCCATCATAAAATGCCATCTTCTCAAGCATCCAGACCGTATCCCAGATCCAGAGGATCATCTCCCGGTAGAAGGGATGGAAATCAAGTGGTATATCTTCTGGATGGATCGTTGGATGGGCGGGATCACCATCAAACCTGAGGAGGAGTGCAGTCCTGTATCCATGGAGAATACGCCGTATCTCTTCGGGATTCGGGGTATATGGCGGACAGCTCAGGTGCTTGCCGTATCCTTTGCACCCGAACCTGCACTTCATTCGAACCCAGTCTGAAACAACAATATCCTCAGCCGGGATAACTGCCGGAAGAACACCCTTATCTTCTGCAGATGACGAGAGGATCGCAATCTCATCGTCAAGGCTTCGTACTGTCATCTCACTTCACCTGAGGTGGACTTTGCTGAAAAGACAGTACCTCCGATCAAAATTGAGTGAGCGGCACAGTGCCCTCGATTCATGGCACGATGGCAGTCAGTTACGACCTATCCGATGGCTCCCTGATGATCCA
>LDZU01008744.1_pt1 | contig 50892 bp, 44 predicted proteins | sample 615531 | NCBI WGS metagenome assembly LDZU01 (sample SAMN03408293, study PRJNA278302) | terrestrial metagenome | isolation source: oil reservoir sample SB2 | place: USA: Alaska, North Slope, Schrader Bluff formation | collected 2011-09 | reverse complement strand
CATTTCACTATATATATGGGATAAAAAAAAGGAAAAAACAACTGCAGTAAGGGTTTAGGAGAGTTTAAATTGAATTAAATGGCGAAGTTGACTTGACAAGAAGGATTGTCTTATTGTAAAATATAGTTGCCTGCAATCGACTGCATAATTATAATAACGCTTCATAAGTTTTCTACATATTTTCTTTGGACTTATAATTTATCGGCAAATATGCTGAAACATAAAAAGCCTGGATACTGAGCCAAGAAATTTTTGGCTAAATTAAAATGAAAATAAGTTGAAATAAATTAATTAAATATAGTGCAAACGATTGCACAAATATTAAAGACGCAGTTAGATTATAACTAAAAATTTCCAAACGATACTTTTTCAGATTATTAGTTAATGTAGTTTTTGACTAAAAAAATTACCAAAATTAGCTTCTTAAAAAATCAAAACACTCCCTGTGGCATGTCCCGAAAAAAAGAGTTTTCCTCTAAATAACAGGGAACCAACAAGAGGAGGTGAGATATAAGAAGAAAAATATTCTAATTTCCTAAATGTTTTTTAAAATTTAAAAATATTTTTTGGAGGTAAAAAATGAAAAGTAATTTGAAAGTTGGTTTATTAATCTTTATCGTAATCTTCTTGTTTTCAAGTATCTTCCTATCTTCTTTTGCAGCTGAAAAAGAATACACCATTTATGTAGTGGTTCACGGAGGAATTGCAGACCCATTCTGGAAAGTTTGCGAGAAGGGAGCACTTGATGCAGGGGCTCTATATCCGGATTTAAAGGTAGTTTATACTGGTCCCACGGTATTTAAACTTGAAGAATTTATGTCATATATAGAATCAGCATTAGCAAGTAAGCCCGATGCTTTAGTCTGCACTTTAACTGCACCTGATGCTATGGATGAATCTCTTCGGGCAGCTATTGCACAAGGGCTTCCTGTAGTAGCTATCAATGCCCCAGACCTTAGAACACCTGAAGATGCCAGAATACCTGTTTTAACCTATGTTGGAGAGGATAGTTATTTCATAGGAGTTTCTGCAGCCAGGGAAACTTTAAAGAGATTTACCCCTAAGCGGGCGATATTCTGTAACCATCATCCAGGTGCTACCCATATAGAAGCAAGAGGGAGGGGTTATATTGATACTCTTAAGGCAAAAGGAGTAATTGCAGAAGCTTTGGATATTACCGAAGACGCAGTTAAAGGAGCAGAAATGACAGCTGCCTATTTGAAAGCACATCCAGATACTGATGCAATTTTCTGTTCGAACACCCTTCGTACTGAGACGATTATCCCGCGTTTGGAAGCAGATGGCATAAAAGTTGGAGTAGATGTAAAGATCGCTCAAATGGATTGCTCTCCCAAGATACTCGAATATATTCAGGAAGGTAAAGTAATGTTTACTATGGATCAGCAACAATACCTGCAGGGTTATCTCGGAGTAGTATTTGCTTATTTAAACGCAAAGTATGGTTATATTCCTCCACCGGCACCAGTCTCCACAGGACCAGCGGTGATTACCGCAGATGATATTCCTTCCTTAGAAGAACTGGTTAAAGAAGGATATAGGTAAACATTAAAATAGGGAAATGCGATAATCGGGTGTCGGGTAGTGTTATTTATTAAGCACTACCCGACACAATATAATAAAAAAATAGCGATGGTTAGGAGGAATTAATGAAAGAAGTATCAGATAACCTAAAAACTGAAACTAAAGGGCAGGTTTTAAGTTTTTCTCAGATACGCAGGTGGCCTGAATTTGGAGTAATAATTGCTTTCATAATATTGCTTACTATTTTTTCTATTTTTTCCTCAAAATTTCTTACCTTACGCAATATTACCGGGATACTTACTATAGTATCAGAATTAGGAATTATGGCTATTGGTATAGCTTTTTTAATGATTGCTGGAGAATTTGATCTCTCGGTTAGTAGTGTTTATGCTTTATCAGGCTTTCTCTTTGTAACCCTAGCAAATAAATTTAATTCACCATTAGCCTTTATTATCACCTTAGCTCTTGCTGCTTTTATAGGATTTTGCAATGGAATAATTACCTTGCGCTCCCGCATACCCTCATTTATAGCTACTTTGGGAATGATGTTGTTTTTAAGAGGAACACTTTTGGCAGTAACTGGAGGTGAATCGGTTAGTTATAAAGCTGATGCTATTATGCCCAGCCTATTAACCCGATACATAGGTTATGGTTTTCGTCCTTCCCACATTTGGTTTCTTGCTCTCACTCTGATTTTTTCAATGGTACTTACTAATACTCGTTACGGAAACTGGGTATTTGCCACGGGGGGAAATAAAGAAGTAGCAAGGGCAATGGGAGTAAATGTAAATAAAGTCAAAATAATAAATTTTATGTTATCATCTCTAATGGCCTCATTATCAGGTTGTATTGTAATTAGTAGATTTAATTTAGCCAATGCCTCATTTGGGACAGGAATGGAATTGGAAGCAATCGCTTCAGCGGTTATCGGAGGGACTTTCTTAACCGGGGGTTATGGAACAATTATTGGAGTATTTTTTGGAGCATTCCTTATGGGTATGATGAGGACTGGTCTGGTAATGATGGGGGCACCTGCCTATTGGTATCAGGCATTCGTAGGAGCAATTTTGATAATAGCAGCAACAATCAATCTTAAGTTAAGACGATTAGAGATGTAAATGTGTGGAGGGACAAAGCAATCTCGACGAGATTGCCACGCTTCGATAAATCGAGGCTCGCAATTATCTAAGGGGAAGGAGAGTTATAGCTTATGCAAAAAATTACACCATTAGTAAAAATGGTTGATATAGAAAAGAATTTTGGAGCAGTCCAGGCATTAAAAAAGGTAAATGTTGAGGTTCAACCTGGAGAAATTTTAGGTTTATTAGGGGATAATGGAGCAGGTAAATCTACACTTATAAAGATTCTTGCTGGTGTTTTTCCCCCAGATGCGGGCGAAATCTTCTTTGAAGGTAAGCAAGTAAATTTTTTGTCTCCAAAAGATGCGCGTGCCTCAGGGATTGAAACAGTCCATCAAGCACTATCGTTGGTAAATGTAATGAGTATCTCTAGAAATTTTTTCTTAGGAAGAGAGCCAACTAAAAAGATAGGTCCGGTGAATTTACTTGATAGAAAAAAGATGGATGAAGAATGCAAAAAAGCTGTTACTGGATTAGGTGTAAGAGTAAGGTCCCCTCATGAATTTGTATCGATTTTATCTGGGGGAGAGAGACAAGCAATATCCATAGGAAGGGCTATGCATTTTAAAGTTAAACTCCTTATCCTTGATGAACCTTTAACTGCTTTATCAGTAAGAGAGACTAAAGAAGTGCTTAGACAGGTAGAAAAAGCAAAAGAGTCAGGAGTTTCAGTTATTTTTATTACTCACAATGTATATCATGTTTATCCTGTTGCAGAAAGGTTCGTGATGTTAGATAAGGGAATAAAAATAGGTGAGGTTTATAAAAAAGATGCCAGCCCAGAGGATATTATAGAGATAATAGCTACAGGCAAGATGCCTCAAGAATTGAAATCTTAAAAATTGGAATTATAATTTTTAATTATTCTCATAATTTTAGGTAATGTGCTAATGAAGTCTCGAGAAAGATTAAGGAAAGCTATTAATCATCAAAAAACAGATCGTATCCCCCTTGATTTAGGTTCAACTTTAGTGACGGGGATTCAGGCAAGCACTTATGCGAAATTAAGAAGAGTGCTTGGTTTGAAGGATCAACCAGTAAAGATAATTGATCCTTTTCAAATGTTGGCGGAAGTCGAAATGGAAGTGATTGAGAAATTAGGGGTTGATACAGTTGGATTATGGCTTCCCACCAATGTTTTTGGATTTAAAAACGAAAATTGGAAGCCCTGGAGGCTGTTCGACAGTACCAAGGTATTAGTACCAGAAAAATTTAATACGAATAGGGATGATAAGGGGGATATTTATCTCTATCCTAAAGGGGATAGCTCGGTTCCTCCCTGTGCAAAGATGCCTCAAGATGGTTATTATTTTGACCTTATAGTACGTCAGGAACCCTTCGATGAAAGAAAGTTAAATCCAGAAGAATGGGCAAAACAACAATACTCCATCTTTTCAGATGAAATACTAAGATATTTAGAGAGTAGAGCTGATAAGCTTTACAAGAGTACAGATCTTTCTATTGTGGGAGAATTCATAGATGCAAGTTTTGGAGATATTTCTATGGTGCCAGGCCCGGCTATTAGAAACCCTAAAGGCATAAGAGACCCAATAAAATGGATTACTGCTCATATTGAATATCCCGATTATATCAAGGGAATCTTTGAGCTACAATGTGAAATAGCCCTGAAAAACCTGGAACTCTCTTACCAGGCAATCGGAAATAAAATAGATGTAATTATGATAAGTGGAACAGATTTTGGTACCCAAAATGCTCCCTTTATATCTCCTGATATGTATCGGGAGTTTTACAAACCTTTCCACAAGAGGATAAATGATTGGGTTCATAAGAACACTTCCTGGAAGACTTTCTATCATACCTGTGGTTCTATTGCTCTATTTTTGGATGACTTTGTGGAAGTTGGAGTGGATATTTTAAATCCTGTTCAGACTTCCGCTAAAGATATGGATCCCAAAATGTTAAAGGAGAAGTACGGAGATAAATTGGTTTTCTGGGGTGGGGGAGTAGATACCCAGAAGACACTCCCCTTTGGTACGCCTGAAAATGTAACAAAGGAAGTAAACGAACGTTGCCAGATATTTGGAAAAGGAGGGGGCTTTGTATTTAACCCTATTCACAACATTCAGTCAAAAGTTCCCATAGAAAATGTTGTAGCAATGTTTCAAGCTGTAAAGGAATTTAAATATTAACAAAAACATTTAATTAGTTTAAGGAGAAAAAGATATAAAATTTCTCAAACCAATTATTTAACTAAAGAAGGATAAAAAATGCAATTTTCATTATGCATTGATTCAATATATCCTGAAGAAAATCTAAAGGAGAAACTTAAAAAGATTAAACAGGCAGGATTTAGTTATATTGAGTTCTGGGATTGGAGAGATAAAGATCTTAATTTAATTATAAATAGCGGGTTAAAGGTTACAAATTTTAGTGGGAATAGAATATCATCTTTGATTTTGGATGACAAAGAAAAGGTTATTGGGGAGATTAATGTCTCCCTTAAAATAGCGAGAAAATTAGAATGTAAGCAGATTATGTTGTTATCTGATGTATTAAAAAGTGATGGGAGTGTTGAGGCAAGCCCAAAGAATAGGGAAGAAAAATTATTACATCTTTATGAAAATTTAAAAGAAATTATTAAGATAGCAGAAAAAGAAAAGGTATTATTTGCGCTTGAACCACTGAATACTATAAAAGATCATAAAAATTATTTTTTGGATAGTTTTCAAATAACTCTTGAATTAGTTAAATCAGTAAATTCTGAGTATCTTAAAATACTTTATGATATATATCATATGCAAATTATGGAGGGAAATATATTAGACACTTTACAAAAATATCACCAATTTATAGGATATATTCATATAGCAAATGTTCCTTATAGATGTGAACCTTGGATTGGAGAACTTGATTATAATTTCATTCTTAAAGAGCTTTCTAAAGTATATTCAGGGTTTGTGGGTTTTGAATTTTTTGTGAAAGAAAAAAGTTTTTCTTATGAAAAACTCTACGACTGGGTTCAGTCAATTGATTTATGAAAAGAATATATTATAAATGATTACTTAGATTATCAGTGAGATTACACAGATTTTTGATAAAGTATAGAATTTAATCTGTGCAGTCTGCTATAATCTCCATAATCACTTATTTATAGATTTAGAAATAATAAGAAAGGAAATAAAAATTATGGAAAAAGTTAATATAGGTGTAATTGGTGTAGGTAGAATTGGAAAATTACATACTCGCAACTTAAAATATCAGATTTCCGGAGCAAAGGTATTAGCGGTTGCTGATATATTTGAGGAGAGCGCCCAGCAAGTTGCCTCTCAATTAGAAATACCGATTGCTGAAAAAGATTATCGGACTTTATTAGAAAATAAGGATATTGATGCAGTAGTAATCTGTTCCTCTACTGATACCCATGCTCAGATTATTTCTGAAGCAGCTCAAGCAGGGAAACATATCTTCTGTGAAAAACCCATTGCTTTAGATCTTGACAAAATTGACCAAGCCATAACTGCGGTTAAAAAAGCAGGGATAAAACTACAGGTAGGATTTAATCGTCGTTTTGACCCCAGCTTTAAGAAAGCCAAAGAACTGGTGTCAAAAGGGACAATCGGAACACCTCATTTAGTAAGAATAACCAGCAGGGATCCAGAGCCACCACCAATTAGTTATGTTAAAGTATCAGGGGGAATCTTTTTAGATATGATGATTCACGATTTTGATATGGCTCGTTATCTTTTAGATCAAGAAGTGGTGGAATTGATGGCGGTGGGCAGTTGCTTGGTTGACCCGGCTATTGGAGAGGCAGGAGATATTGATACTGCAATAGTTACTCTGAAATATGAAGGTGGGGCCTGGGGGACTATAGATAATAGCCGTAAAGCTGTTTACGGATATGACCAGCGCATAGAAATTTTTGGTTCAGAAGGATGTGTATCAGTAGGGAACCCCAGACCTACAGAAGTAATTATTAATAGTGCTAAAGACACTATAAGTGATAAACCTCTTTATTTCTTTATAGAACGTTATCAAGAAGCTTATTTAGCGGAAATGGAAGAATTTATCCAGTGTATTAAGGAAGACAGAGAGCCATCAGTAGGTGGTTTAGATGGTAAAATATCTGTTCAAATGGGTTATGCTGCTAAAGAATCTCTAGGCAAGAGAAGTTTTGTAAAATTGATAAGATAAAAAATTATTAAACGGGAGAGAAATAATAAGAATCGATTATGAATACAACTAGTAAAGATGTAGCGGAATTAGCGGGAGTTCACCCCTCTACAGTATCTCGGGTAATAAATAATGACTCCCGTATAAGTGAAAAAACCAAAGAAAGAGTTCTTTTGGCGATTAAAAAGTTGGGATACACTCCCAATGCTATTGCTCGTGGGTTAAAGACCAAAAGAACTTATACTCTTGGGATGCTAATCCCGGATATTACCAATCCCTTTTTTGCCGAGATAGCTCGGGGGGTAGAAGATGCAGCAAACAAGAATAATTTTAATGTAATATTATGCAATACTGATGATAAACCAAAAAAAGAAAGGACTTACCTGGAGATATTAAGAGAAAAAAGAGTTGATGGTTTAATTTTAGGGACTGCTCATATTAAGGATAAGAGCATCTTAGAATTAGAAAAGAAAAAATTTCCTTATATATTAATTTCCCGAAATATAGAAAGGTTAGATAAAAATTGCATAATTATTGATGATGTTGCAGGGGGAATAATGGCTACTGAATATTTAATTAAATTAGGTCATCAACGAATTGCTCATATTACTGGTCCTCTGCAAACAAGGTCAGCACTTAATAGACTAAAGGGCTATAAATTAGCTTTAAAAAAATATGGAATTGACTATAAGGATGAATTGGTAGGAGAGGGTGATTTTAGAATAAAGGGTGGTTATCAGGTAATGAAGAGATACTTGAAATTGGCTAAGCCACCTACTGCTATATTTGCTGCCAATGACCTGCTGGCCTTGGGAGCTATGCAGGCTATTCAAAAAAAGAATTTTCTCATCCCTGATGATTTTTCGGTAATAGGTTTTAATGATATTGAGTTAGCCTCTTTTGTTTACCCCCCTTTAACTACTATTCGTCAACCGATATTAGAGATGGGAAATTTAGCAGTGAAAATGTTATTAAAAATAATAACTGATAAGGAATTCAATCAAAGAAGAGTCGTGTTACAACCTAAATTAATAATAAGGGAATCTTGTAAAAAGTTAATAAGTTAAAAATAAAATAAATAGGAGGAAAAAAGAAATGAAAGCTGTAACTTTGTATGCTGATTGGCAACCTAAGCCAGATTTTAAATTAGGGGCAAAAGACATTGATGGAAAACTTACTTATTTGGGGAGTAAAGTATGGAGGAATCCAAAACTAAAAATAATAGAAAAAGATATCCCTAAAATTGGGTCTTCCGAAGTTTTAATAAAAGTTAAAGCCTGCGGGATATGTGGCAGTGATGTCCATATGGCTCAACCTGATGATGATGGTTATATCTGGTATCCAGGGCTTACTGCTTTTCCCGTAACCTTAGGACATGAGTTTTCAGGAGTAGTAGTGGAAGCAGGTGAAAAGGCTATTAATAAAAGAAATGGAAAGAAATTTGAAGAAGGTGAGGCAGTGACTGCTGAAGAGATGTTCTGGTGTGCTTCTTGCCGACCCTGTGCGGATGGCTATCCCAATCACTGTGAGAAATTACAGGAGATTGGTTTTAGTTGTGATGGGGCTTTTGCAGAATATGTCAAAGTTGATTCTCGCTATATTTGGAGTCTGGAAGAATTAAAAAGAGTTTATAAAGGTGATGACCTGTTCCTGGCTGGTAGCTTAGTCGAGCCTACCTCAGTAGCCTATAACGCAGTAATAGAACGAGGAGGAGGGATAAGACCGGGAGATAATGCAGTAATTTTAGGTGGTGGACCTATTGGGCTCGCGGCAGTCGCCATAATGAAAAAAGCTGGGGCCTCAAATGTAATTCTATCTGAGCCTTCTGAATCAAGAGCGAAATTAGGTAAGAAGATGGGTGCAGACCATATCATTAATCCTATAAAGGAAAATTTCACGGAAAGAGTGTTAGATATAACAGGTGGATTGGGAGCTAAGTTGTATTTAGAAGCAACTGGTTTACCCGATAGAGTTTGGCCAGATATTGAACAAGCTATCTGGAATGGTAAGATGATTAATAGCACCGTAGTAATTGTAGCTCGTTCAGATAAAAAGATACCGGTAACTGGAGAAGTATTCCAGGTAAGAAGGGCTTCGATCGTAGGTTCTCAAGGTCATTCTGGTCATGGAACATTCCCCAGAGTTATAAGCTCAATGGCCTCGGGAATGGATATGACTCCTCTAATTACTAAAAAGATAACTTTGGATGAAGTCCCAGAGAATATAGTCCTCCTGCGGACTGATAGAACAGAATGTAAAATTACCTGTGTGTTTAAATAAATTGACAAAAAGGAGAAATTTAAAATGTCTGATAAAAAAAACGATAAATGGCTTACCACAGATTACCCGCAGATAGTATTTGAAAATAGTAAGGTGGGCAGATTAAAAAAAGAAATATTTGATGCTCCGATGAGTAAAATTGAGGAGATACTTAAGGAATATGAAATTCCTTCTCCATCCGAATTAGGGAAAGCAGGAAGTTACATTCAGACTACTCCTCGTATGCATGTTATTGAAAATCGTCGTAAAAATGATATTGTATTTGTTCCAGTAGGTTGTACTGAGTGTCATGGTGATTATGCCAATAGCGGTCTGGATACCTTTATGGTGACTCAGATCTGTGAAGGGATTCGTCGTTACACCTTAAAAAAGGGGGCACCGGTAAATTTAGCCTTACCTCCTTTAAATTATGGTGGGCATCCTTATCATCATTGTGGTATGGCCGGGACTATTATTATGCCTGAAGATGTAGTTAGAGAAAGTGTAATTAATGTTATGTTAGGCCTTTGGAATGATGGTTTCCGAAAACAAGTCTGGGTAAACAATCATGGTCAATTATGGATTTTAGAATCTGCACTTCAGGAATTCTTTAAACGTTATCAATTACCCGCGATTATCAGAGTAATTGATTGGCACCGGGCAATTAGAGAATTCTTTATTCCTATTGACCGGGAAGATAGTTTGACTACTGATTTTGTTCATGCTGATGAGGCAGAGGCATCAGTGGCTCAATTGTTATTCCCCGAGATGTTAGATATGAAGTATGCAGTTGATACCGAAGGCGAGCCTTTGTTACCAGGTGGTCACTTTGATACTTCGGTTGACCCTTACCGACGTCCTCAATTATGGCAACAGGGAGAAGGGCAGGCAGCGATTGAGAGGGCAGCAGTCCCGGAAGGAGTGGTGGGTTGTCCCACTCGGGCCAGTGCTAAAAAAGCAAAACGTCCCATTGCAGCAATTTTAAAATATTTGACCTTAGTTCACGATGAAATTTTAGAGACCTATCCTGCTGGTAAATTGCCTCCAGTAGAAAAAATTTGCTTGCGTGACCCTAAGGAGATGGAACCATTCTTAAAAGAACCAATGAGCAAAGGTTGGAAATCTGTATTTGAGTTACCCTATATAGGACAAATAAATAGTTTATAGTGAACAATTATTTGTCATTACTAGCGACCACCTCTTTTTCGTCATTTTGAGTGAGTGTAACGAGCGTGGCAATCTCTAATTGGTATATATATTTAGCATATTTGTAGAGGGCAGATTCATCCGCGTCAGGTTATTTGGTTTATTAATTTTAATCATAATGGGAGTATATAAAACAATGAAGAAAAGTATAGTAGTTTCAACTCAACCTACCAAATTTTCCGCTTTAGCCTTTAAAGAGGATTTTGAAGAAAGTATTAAAAAAGTTGCAGAATTAGGTTTTGACGGTGCAGAATTAGCAATTAGAAATCCTGAAGATTTAAAAGTAAAAGATATTATTAATATAATTAAGGAAAACAATTTAGAAGTCCCTGCCATAGGTACCGGTCAGGCCTATGGAGAAGAGGGTTTAAGTTTTTCTGATCCCAATGAAATTGTGAGGAAAATGGCAGTAGAAAGAATAAATAACCAAATAATATTTGCCTCTCATTTTGATGCTCAGGTGATTATTGGTTTAATAAGGGGAAAAATTAATGAAAGTGTGAGTCGGGAGGAAGCTGAAGAATGGACCATTGATTGCTTAAGAAAATGTACAGAATTTGCGAAAAACTATAATGTCCGACTTACTTTAGAGCCGGTAAACAGATATGAGAGCAATTTTATTAATACCCTTGGTGAGGGGATTGAATTTATTAAGAGAGTAGGAGCATCAAATTTAGGATTATTAGCTGACACTTTTCATATGAATATTGAAGAGGTTTCGATTTATGACAGCATTATTCAAGCAAAAGATTATATTACTCATATCCATTTTGCCGATAGTAACCGTTGGGCTCCCGGTTGTGGCCATCTCGATTTTATAAAGATAATCCAAACTTTAAAAAAGATAAATTACCACGGTTATGTATCTGCCGAGATTCTTCCTTTACCTGATCCGGATATTGCCGCCAGAAGTACTGCTGAGACATTAAGTAAAATTATAGATTAGATAATTATTTAAATAAAGGATCTTTTTATATTCTTGTGAGAATGCTTCACCTATTAAATAGATTGGTGGTGTAATAGCGGAAAACGAATATTTATACGGAGGTTTTTTGATGAACAACCAGAATATTTTGCAATTATTCAATAGATATTATGGTGATAAATATAAAACATATCCTTCTTCTATAAAATCCGAAAAAGAAAATTATTTTTTTATGGCGAAAGATGATAGAGAAAAATATTTGATAATTATAGCATCACCCAATCTTGCCAATAAATTTGAAGGGGAGATTTTAGAAGAAAGAATTATAAATGGGAAAAATATGATTATAAAGAAATGTTTTTTAAATCATTCTAATCTTTCTCTATTACGAGAAATATTTCCCCATCTCAATCCTTCATTTTGTGGTCTAAAACCATCTTTTGGTACGGGAGATCGTTTAGGTATAGCTACTCCAGCTCACGTTAGAGCTTTTAAAGAGAAAGATATTTTTCCCATTTTAGCTCAGCAGTCAGTAAGGGAAATGGAGAGAACTGAAAGAAATTGGCAGAAAGTATTAGATGACGCCATTTGGGGTTGTTTTGAAACAGGCTATATTGGTCCTTTTGGGGCAGATGCTGATCACGTAAAGAAAATTGAAGATCTAAAAGAAGCAGTAGACTGTGGCTATACTATGTTTACTTTAGACCCTTCTGATTATGTTAAAAAAGATTTATCAAAATTAAATAAAAAAGAGATAGACAATCTCTATGAGCAATTATCTGAAAAAAAAGATTTAGAAAGATTGTATTTAAACAAAATTTACAATTTTGGTGGGCAGAGATTGATGTTTGATGATAGTTCTTTGCCCGAAATTATATTAACTTATTCTGAAGCTATAAATTATGTGGTGAAATGTTACGAGTTTTTGGGGAGTTATAAAAAGGATGATTTTGATTTAGAGATCTCGGTAGACGAAACTCCCACAGTAACCTCTCCTTTGGCTCATCTATTTATTGTTCTGGAACTTCAAAGAAGAGGGGTAGATTTTCAAAACTTAGCCCTTCATTTCTTAGGGGATTGGCAGAAAGGGATAGAATATATAGGAGATATAAAGCAGTTTGCTAGGGAATTTTCTTTTCATGCAGCTATTGCCAAAAATATTAGAGGGTATAAACTTTCTCTTCATACCGGGAGTGATAAGTTTTCTGTCTATCCTATTTTTTCTCAAGAAACCGAAGGACTTTGTCATATTAAAACTGCTGGGACTAGCTGGTTAGAGGAAATAAAAGTAGTTGCCATGAAAGATCCAGATCTTTACCGAGAGATTCATCGATTTGCTTTGGAGAATTTTGAAAAAGATAGAGCATCTTATAATTTAACTACTGACCTTTCTCGTATACCCGATATAGATACAATTGCGGATGATGAATTAATAAATCTTTTCAAGCAGAATGACTCTCGGCAACTTATCCATATAACCTATGGTTCTATTCTAATGGCGAGAGATAGCGAAGGAAAACATATCTTTAAAGATAGAATTTATAAAATATTATTTGATTATGAAGAAGAGCATTATCGAGAAGTATCTAATCATATTAAAAGACACTTAGAACTTTTAAAATAGTAGATAAATACAGTAACAAGTAATGTATAATGAGTAATGAGTGGGGGTTCGATTCATCGGACCTGCTCGCTAATCATAGGATAGGTGTCTCACCTGTTAAGGATAGATTCCCGCTTCCGCGGGAATGACATAAAAGAGAGCGGGAATGACATAAAAGAGAGTGGGAATGACATAAAAGAGAGTGGGAATGACATAAAGGGGAAAAACAGGACAAGGGAATGACCGAGAGGGTAATGAGATTGTCACGCTCGCTTCGCCCACTCGCAATTACAGAAAGAAAATTCGCAATGAATGGGCAGGTCGGATAAATCCGACCCCTACATAAAAAAATATGTTATACACTAATAGTTGAGATTGCTACGGATGGCAAAAATATTACATAAGTACTATCCTTGCAATGACAGAAAAATAGAAAATTTTGATAAAATGATGAACTTAAGGAGGAAGAGGTAATGCAAAAAAATTTAAATATGTTTAGTTTAGAAGATAAGGTTGCTGTAATTACCGGTGGTGCAGGTGTTTTGGGCTCTGCTATTGCCCGAGGGCTGGGTAAAGCTGGTGCTGAAATAGCTATATGTGATATTGTAAATGCTGATAAAGTAGCAAAAAAATTACAAGAAGAGGGGATAATAGCAAAGGGGTATTATATAAATGTAATGGATATAGAAAAGATAAAGTTCTGCAGAGATGAAGTAATTAAAGATTTTGGTAAGGTAGATATTTTGCTTAATGCGGCAGGTGGGAATATGAAAGAAGCAACTACTTCAGAAGAACTTAAATTTTTTGACCTTCCTCTTTCTGCACTAAAGAAAGTGGTTGGACTTAATCTATTCGGAGGGGCTGTGCTCCCCTCGCAGGTTTTTGGAAAAATTATGGTGGAAAATAAAGAAGGGGGTTCAATTATTAATATTTCTTCTATGAGTGCTTTTCGCCCTCTTACTAAAGTATCTGGTTATTCTGCAGCTAAGGCAGCGGTAAGCAATTTTACCCAGTGGCTAGCAGTTCACTTTGCTCAGGAATATAATAAAAGCTTACGAGTTAATGCCCTTGCCCCCGGATTTTTCCTGACTACTCAGAACCGTTTTTTACTTACTAATGAAGATGGAAGTTTGACTCCTCGAGGAAAAACTATAATTACCCACACTCCTATGGGCAAATTTGGTGACCCGGAAGATTTAATTGGAGCCTGTATCTGGTTAGCTTCTGATGCTTCCAAATTTGTAACTGGAATTATTGTTCCGGTAGATGGAGGATTTAGTGCGTTCTCGGGAGTCTAAAAACAGTAATAAGTAATGAGTAATAAGTAATGAGTAAAGAGCTGGATAGTTAGTTGGTTACCTGGTTAAGAGATAAGTATATTGAAACTAATATTAATAAACCAATTAACCAACAAACCAGTTAACTAAACAACTATTAATACAGGGGGGAAGATAAATGAAAAAACAAAATATTGGATTAATTGGTTTAGGTCCTATGGGACAAAATCTAACTTTAAATATGGAAGATAAAGGATATTCTGTAGCTGTTTATAATAGGACCAGTGCCAAGACAGAAGATTTTGCTAATGGGGTGGCTAAAGGTAAAAATATATTACCTACCTATTCTTTAGAAGAATTTGTAAATTCTTTAGAGGTTCCTCGGAAGATAATCCTATTAGTAAAGCAAGGCAAACCGGTAGATGAGTATATTGAAAAGCTCGTCCCTTTGTTGGAAAAAGATGATCTGATTATAGATGGAGGTAATTCTTATTTTAAAGATACGATAAGGCATAATAAAAAGTTGAGCGAATTAGGATTATTGTTTATCGGGACAGGAATTTCTGGAGGAGAAGAAGGGGCTTTAAAGGGCCCTGCCATAATGCCTGGTGGACAAAAAGAAGCTTATAATCTAATGGAGGATATCTTTAAAAAGATTGCTGCTAAAGCCTATGATGGTGTTCCTTGTGTATCCTATATTGGTCCAGATGGAGCTGGCCATTTTGTTAAGATGGTCCATAATGGCATTGAATATGGAGATATGCAGTTAATTGGAGAATGTGTTTGGATATTTAAGAATGCTTTGAATATGAGTTCAGGAGAGATTGCTCAAATTATGACCGAATGGAATAGTGAAAATGATGTCCTACGGTCATATCTAATAGAAATTACCGGAGAAAGTATGAAAGAAAAGGATAAAAAGAGTAATGAATATTTGGTTGACTTGACAGCTGATATTACCAGGATGAAAGGCACAGGGACCTGGACAGTGCAAAGTGCTTTAGAGTTATTAGTTCCCATTCCTACTATTGCAGCTGCAGTCTTTTCCCGAGAGATGTCACAAGATAAAGATTTAAGATTAAAATTATCAAAAGAATTATCAATTTTTAGAGAAAGATACATAGGGGAAAAAGAGCAATTTATAGAGATTGCCCATAATGCTCTATATCTTGCCAAGATTTCTTCTTATGCTCAGGGTATGGCCTTATTGCAAGCTGCCTCGAAGGAATATAATTGGAATCTTAATTTAGGGGAAATTGTAAAAGGATGGCGAAGTGGGTGTATAATTCGGGCTCAATTTTTAGACGAAGTTACTAAGGCCTATAAGGAAAATCCAGAATTGCCCAATCTTCTAACTGCTCCTCGATTTGCCGAAGTAGTGAAACAAGATCTTAGAAAATTAGCCAACTTTATAGAGATTGCTCATTGGGTAAAGGTACCTGTCCCAGCTATGGATAATGCCTTTGATTATATTCTTCAGCTGGCCAGTCCGGTGATGATTTCTGCCCAGGTGTCTGCCTTGCAAAGAGATTATTTTGGAGCACACGGTTATTTTAAGCTTAAAGGTATAGATAACCCAGAGATAATGACTACAAAAGAAGGAAAGGTAAGAGAATTTCATACCGAATGGATGTTACCTGGACGGCCGGAAGAGGAATGGACAAAATAGTATATAGTCGATAGTATATAGTATATAGAGAAAAACGAAAAGCGCAAAAAAATTCGTATCTCGTATCTCGCAAAGAAAATAGTAATGTATAATATGTAGGGGCAGACCTTGTGTCTGCCCGTAGTTGACTAGTTAAGGGAGGATTAATGTGCTGTTAATCGAAAATCTCGATGGAGAATTAACGAATGAACAATTAAAGGAAATTGTAAAGGAAAGTCTGAAAGATTTTGGTTCAGTAAAAAAAGCTCTACTAATTCATCCTGATTATACCAGAACAGATTTTACCGATAAATTGGCTCCTCTTATTTATCAAGAGTTAAAAAATAAAGGAATGACTCAGATTGACTCTTTAAATGCCGGTGGTACTCACCGAGCAATGACTGATAAGGAAATTCGGATTAAGTTAGGACTTTCCAACCAGATTAATTTTACCCACCATTATAATCACGAATATAATAATACAGAACAATTGGTAATCGTGGGGGAAATTCCCGCCTCTTTTGTAGCAGAAAAAACTCAAGGTGAACTCTTTCAATCTATTCCGGTAGTGGTGAATAAATTAATTACCGAAGATTATGATTTGGTTATTGCTTTAAGTGGGACCCTGCCCCATGAAGCTGCTGGTTATGCAGGAGGGCTGAAGGTCTTTTTTCCGGGAATTTCAGGCCCCGAGGTGATAGATTTACTGCATTGGGCTGCAGTACTTATTGGTATTCCTCAAATTATCGGTACTGTTGATAATCCAGCCCGTGATGTTATAAATAGAGGATCTTCCTTTATATTTGATAAAATAAAAGCACCAACAATTTCTTTTAATATGGTCTTTGAGGAAACAGGACATCAGGTGATACCTAAAGGACTATATATAGGGACAGGTTTTAATGGTTTTATTGAAGCCTATAAACGGGCAACAAAGGCAAGTTCTCAGCTCCATATAGTTTATATAGATAAACCTCTTGAATTTGCTGTTCAAGTTATTGATAAGAGTTATGATGAGATTTGGACTGCCGGAAAAGGTTCTTATAAACTACAGAGTCCCGGAGTTATGGCGCCAGGTGGGGAGATCATTATTTACGCCCCCCATATTAATTGTTTTCATTCTCGACCAGAGATGGACTTTGCCTTAAAGCAAATAGGTTATCACTGCAAAGATTATGTAAAGAAATATTTAGAATCAAATCCCGAGTTTAGTAAAAATATTGCTGCCCATATGATAAATGTTCGAGGACCGGGAAGATTCGATATCAATTCTGGGAAAGAAGAATTTGACTTTAAAGTCACTTTAGCTACTGGAATCTCAAAAAATGTTTGTGAATCGGTAGGATTAGGTTATCGTAACCCTGATTTAATCCGTAAAGAAGATTTTATCGGGCAAAAGAAACTCTGGATCGAGAATGGGGGGAAATATCTCTATAAAATAAAATAAATATAATTATATAGGAATTTCCTTTTTGCGTAGGCCCTAATTTGTATCTTGTATCTCGTAAATAATATTTTGTGAAGATGGTTAGCCAGTTTGCCAGTTACCCCGTTTAAGAATTAAAATTATTTTGGTTAACTGTATCAATTATTAACTCTCATCATTTAACTTTGGAACTTGTATTTGAAATTAATGATTGGAATTAACTGGTTAACTGGCAAGCGGGATAACCGGGTAACTAACTAAAAACTAACAACTATACACTATCGACTAAGTTAAAAGGAGGAAACGATAGATGAAAAATGTAGTTATTGCTCAATCAGGTGGGCCAACTTCGGTAATAAATAATAGTCTTAGAGGAGTTATTGATGAGTTAAATCTATCAAAAAAAATTAATAAAATATATGGTGCAAAGATGGGTATTCTCGGAGTTTTAAAGGAAGAGCTAATAGATATTTCTGCTCAAGATCCCCATCAAATAGCTCTATTAGCAGAAACTCCATCTGCTGGGACAATCGGTAGCTGTAGGTATAAGATAAAGAGTGATGAGGATTTAGCCCGCATTGTAGAGGTCTTTAAGAAACACGAGATTGGATATTTCTTCTATTGTGGTGGCGGGGATTCAATGGATACTGCTAATAAAGTAAGCAAATTGGCGCAAAAAGAAAATTTAGAATTGATTTGTACTGGCATACCCAAAACTATTGATAATGATGTGGGAGGACCCTTGCAAGCTGATGGAACATTTGCTGTTTGTGACCATGACCCGGGATATGGGAGTGTGGCTCGTAACCTGGCTATTAATATACTGGAAGCAAATGAAGAGAATAAGGCAAGTTATACCAGTGACCCGGTTTTGGTTATTGGAGTAATGGGAAGAAAAATTGGTTTTATTCCAGCAGCAGCTCGTTTAGCTGATCCGGAAAGGAAAATACCATTACTGATTATACTTCCCGAAGCTTTGTCAAAAGATGATTATTTAGGAAATTTGGAATTTATTACTGAAAAGGTAAATAAAAAGTTGAAGGATTTCGGTAGGTGTATAGTGGTTATTGGGGAAGGAGTAGAATTAGGAGATCTGGGGGTACTTAAAGATAGTTTTGGTCATGCCCAATTTAGTGCTTCCGAACGGACAGTTGAACAACTGCTTATAAATTATTTGAACGGTACAGATAAAAAAGATGAGAAAGGACAAGCCCAGAGCCGTTTAATAGTTAGAGGTATTGCGCGTTCGGAAAGACCGGGGACTCGCCAGAGACGCGAGATTGCCTATGTATCCGAAGTAGATAAAGAAGAGGCTTATCAAGTGGGAGTATATGCTGCTCAAATCGCCTTAGCTGGAGAGAATGGCTTTATGTCAACAATATCCAGAAAACCTGGTGGGATTTATAAAATTACCTATGATAAAATTCCTTTAGATATAGTGGCTAACTCGGAAAGGAAATTTCCACAAGAATGGATTAGTGCTGATAAAGTAGATGTAACTGATGATTTCGTTGAATGGGCCTTACCTCTTATTGGGAGTCCGCTTCCTCAATTTACCCGGTTTAAAGAGGTTTATGTTTCCAAAAAATGCAGAGAATATGTGCCAGTAGGGTATAGGACATAGAAAGGAGAGGAAATAATGGCTTTACCAAGACTTACTGAAGAACAGATAAAAAATGACCCAGAGCAACAGCTAAAGAATTTTAAAAGGACTAAAGATTTTTTAGTAGCAATCGATACCGATGGCTGTGTTACTGATAATATGAATGGAAAACAGATGTTAATTTTTCACCCCCAATTTATGGAATTTTATCAGTTATGGGGGATCGAATCTTACTATAGGGAAGTTGCTGAATACTACAATCTTTTTTCTGTGGATAGAGGATGTAATAGATTTATCTCTATCCAACTTACTTTAACTGCTCTTCAGAACAGAAAAGATGTTCAGAAAGTATTACAAGAAAGACATATAAAATTACCTGATATAAAACCTTTAAATGAATATATTGCCTATGCCAAAGAGAATAAGTTAGGGTTAGGGAATCCAAGTTTAGAGAAATTTCTCAATCAGAATCCTACAGATTTAGCCATATATAAACTTTTAGGATGGAGTGAGGCAGTAAATAGGATGTTCCCTCATATTTCCGCAAAGATTCCCCCCTTTGATAAAGTTAAAGAATGTTTAGAATTAATGGCTCAATATGCAGATATATTAATTGTCTCTAAGACCCCCTATGCAGATTTAGCAAATTACTGGGAAGCTCAAGGGATTGCTCAATACGTCCAGATTATTGCTGGCCAAGAAATGGGGTCAAAAGGACACCATATTGAGATGGCAAAAAAAGCAGGTAATTATGAAGATGATGATGTATTAATGATAGGTGATGGTGGTGGTGATTTAAAGGCAGTAAAAGCAAATAACGGACTTTTTTATCCTACCCCCCCTGGCCGAGAACAGCAAGCCTGGAATAATTTTCCCGAAGCCTTTCAACGATTTATAAAAAGGGAGTATAAAGGAGAATTTGAAGATAAACTTTTAAAGGAATTTGACAATGCACTTCTTACTTCTCCACCGTGGCAGGAAGATAATTATGATCACATAAGATCTTACAGGGAAAAACAGGAGATAAGAAAAGCCCTGTATGCAAAGTTTAATCCCCAAGGCAGGTTGCTAATATTATAAAATATCAAATATTTTTAAAAGTTATGATTTTTTAAAAATATTTGGTAAAAAAGAAGGGAGGTTGATAAAAATTGTAGTATAATATAAAAAGAATATAAAATTATATATTCTATATGGTTAAAAACCATAAAATAAAATTAGGAGGTTTTTTATGAAAAGGTTAACTTTAACATTATTATTGGTTATAGTGCTGGTAGGTAGTGTGTTTATGACGGGTTTAGCAGCAGGTAAAGTGCTTCATATTTATACTGCATTTGATACAGAAGAAGCTAAGTATTATATTGATGCTTTTGAGAAAGAAACAGGTATTGATGTAGAATGGGTAAGAATGTCTTCTGGGGAAGTCCTGGCCCGGATAGAGGCTGAAGCAGCAAATCCCCAAGCCAGTGTCTGGCATGCTGGCTCCAATACCTCTCATATAAATGCAGCATTAAAAGGATTGCTTGAGCCTTATAAACCCAACACAGATTTTGAACTATCAGAAATACTACATGCCAAAGACTGGGCTTGGACTGGATTTTATACTGGTGCTATTGGATTTGTTTCTAACATTAATTTTTTAAAGGAACATAATGTAGAAGCACCAACTTCTTGGTCTCATCTTTTACACCCAGCTTTTGAAAAAAATGTTGCAATGGCTTACCCTTACACTTCAGGTACTGCTTATACTACCTATGCTACTCTTGTCCAGATGATTGGTCTGGAAAAAACCCTCGACTGGTGGGAAGATTTTGATAAACATAGTATTTTACAGTATACAAAATCAGGAACTGCCTGTATATCTATGGTAGGATTAGGCGAAGTAGCGGTAGGGATTGCTTTTTCCCATGATATTATGGCTAAAGGTATAAATGCAGGATATCCAGTAGTTATGACCTTCCCCTTAGAGGGAACTGGCTATGAAGTAGGTGGTCTTTCTTTAATTAAAGGTGGACCAGAGCCCGAATTAGGTAAGCAATTCATTGATTGGTGTTTTACTAAACAGGCACAAGATCTCTTCCAGAAATATAATCGTTTACCGGTTAATCCCAAAGCCACAGTTGCCGAAGGTTCTGTAACTTTAGATCAGGTTAAATTAATCGATTATGACCATATCTGGGCCGGAGAGAACAAAGATGCTTTAGTAACTGCCTGGAGAGACAGAATAGGAAAATAGTTGAAGCTTAGAAGTTTATTATTTAGATGAAACAATTGAGATAAAATGAATATCTATAGTGATCCTTGCTGTAAATGGATTGTTATAATAGCAAGGGTCACTATATTTTATGTCTCAGGGTTTTATCCCTTGAAAATCTTGAAAAAATTTGAGGTTGAGTATGACTGGTACCCAGAGAAAAATACGAGAGATAACAGAACAGTTTCGGTTAATATGGAAGGAACCGTTGTTATTTATATCCATACTTGCTATATTCTATTTCTTATTGACTTTCGTGGCATTTCCCATATTTCAGGTTTTCAAAACTAGTTTATATATTAATAATAAATTAGATATTTCTAATTATTTGGCTATTTTTTCAAAAAGATACTATTTTCAACCTTTCCTAAACAGCATGATTTTAGGTGTATGTACTGCAACTATTGGAACTATAGTTGGATTTATTTTTGCTTATGCTCTTACCAGAACAACTTTACCTTTTAAGAATTTCTTTCGAATGACTGCAACGTTTCCTATTATTTCTCCTCCCTTTGTAGTTGCTCTGGCGGCTATTCTTCTTTTTGGAAGATCAGGAAGCCTTACTCCCTATTTAACTAAAATTATAGGCCGTTATTCCATATATGGGTTGGGAGGATTGATAATTGTTGAAACAATTGCCTATGCGCCAACAGCGTTTTTAGTTCTATATGGTATTCTTCAAGCAATTGATCCAGCATTAGAAGAAGCCTCTATGGATTTAGGAGCTTCTGATATAAAAGTATTTTCTACTATTACTCTTCCTTTAGCTACTCCCGGAATTGCCAGTGCCTGGTTATTAGTATTTATTCAATCTATAGCTGATTTTGGAAATCCAATGGTTATCTCTGGAGATTTTAGGGTTCTCTCGGTACAAGCTTTTTTGCAAATCACTGGAATGTATGATCTTTCCAGGGGTTCAACCTTAGCAATCCTTCTCTTGCTACCTACATTGACAGCATTTTTTGTTCAGAAGTATTGGGTATCAAAGAGATCCTATGTTACTGTGACTGGAAAACCCACAGGTGCTATGATAAAAAAAATAGAATGGTATATAAAAGTACCAGTTTATACTTGTTGTGTCGTTTTTACAGGGATTATTTTCTTATTTTATGGAATGATTGTATATGGTTCTTTACAAACTCTCTGGGGAGTTGATTCAACTCTTACCTTAAAGAATTATGTAGAAATGTTTCAGGTAGGCAAAGATTATCTTATTGATTCTTTAACCCTTTCTACAGTAGCTACTCCTGTAACCGGAATTTTAGGGATGTTTCTGGCATTTCTTATTATCAGGAAAAAATTTATGGGTCGTGGTCTAATGGAATTTATTTCTATGTTGACTTTTGCTGTTCCTGGAACTGTTGTAGGAATAGGATATATTCTTGCTTTTAACCAAAAATCAGTCTTATTCCCCTTTATACTAACCGGAACAGCCTGGATTATTATCACCCTTCTTATCTTCAGAAATATGCCTGTGGGAATACGTTCTGGAATTGCTTCACTTCAACAAATTGACCCATCTATAGAGGAAGCTTCTACCGATCTTGGTGCAGATAGTAATATTACTTTCCGAAGGGTTACTCTACCAATGATAGCCCCTGCATTCTTCTCTGGTTTAGCTTATAGTTTTGTAAAAGCTATGACTGCTATTAGTGCAGTAATTTTTGTTGTATCTGGTAAATGGAACCTAATTACTGTTGCCATATTAGGTTTCGTAGATAACTTTAAATACGCTCAGGCAGCAGCTATGAGTTTAACGCTAATATTTATTGTATTAATTGCTCTTGGAATTATTCAGTTAATCGTAAATCGTATTGGTAAAGGAGCGAGAACTATAGAAATTGTTGGCTAAAAACAAACAGATTTAAACGAAAGGATAAATTATGAAAGAGGATTATCTTGTTCTGGAAAATCTTACTAAGGTTTTTGGTAGCGGAAAAAATACAGTTACCGCGGTAGATAACGTTAACCTTCGGGTAAGAAAAGGAGAATTAGTTACCCTACTGGGACCATCCGGTTGTGGTAAGACTACTACCCTAAGGATGATTGCGGGTTTTGAGTTTCCTACATCTGGTAAAATATTTATTGAAGATAAAGAGATAAGTACGGTACCGCCTAGTCAGCGTCCTACTACTATGGTATTTCAGAATTATGCTTTATTTCCGCATATGACTGTATTTGAAAATATTGCTTATGGACTGAGAATACGACGAGAAGCAGAAAAAAACATTCGAGAAAAAACAGAGAAAATTATAAATCTTGTAGGCCTAAAGGGATTAAGTGAACGTTCTCCTGCCCACCTTTCAGGGGGGCAACAACAAAGAGTCAGTCTCGCTCGTTCTTTAATAATGGAGCCAAAAGTACTTTTACTTGATGAACCTCTATCCAATCTTGATGCTAAACTACGAGTATCTACTCGGTTAGAGATTCGCAAGTTACAACAGAGAGTCGGCATAACTTCTGTCTATGTTACCCATGACCAGGAAGAGGCTATGACCCTTTCCGATAGAGTAGTAATTATGAATACGGGTAAGATTCAACAGATAGGTACTCCTCAGGAAATCTATGCTCATCCGGTTAATTATTTTGTGGCTGATTTTATTGGTAAAGCAAACTTTTTAGAAGGGCGAGTAGTGGGTATGATATCTAAGAATAAAGTTGAGGTAGATGTAAAGAACAAAAAATATGAGGTTTTTACTTTAAAAGATTCTTTTTCAGAAGGAGAGAAAATATTTTTACTTATTCGACCAGAATCTATAGAATTGGAGAATAAAAAACCGAACGCGCTTACTGGTATAGTGCGTCAGCTAATTTACCTTGGTTCGCGTATGATATACGAAATCGAGGTAGATAAAGATCACCTTACTGTGGAGATTACTAATCCTCAGGAACACAAAACATTTTCACCTGGAGAGGAAGTGTCTATAAATTTCAAGAAAAAAAGTTTACATATTATACCCTATGAGGAGATTTAAAGATAAAAATTAATAATTTAATTTAAATTTTTATATTGGCTCTTAATAAGATTATTAACTTCTTGTATAGTTCGTTGAAAAGGACCTTCTGCTTCCATTTTTAAGCTGGTTACCGCTGCTGCCCATGTTGTTGCTTCATCAGGAAGAGCACTTAACCGCTTGGACATATATGCAGAAATACAGGTATCCCCACGGCCACTTCTCCCTATAATTTCTTTGGGGAAGAATTTTTCTTCATAAAAATTACCGTCAGTATAAACCAAAAGACCATCGCGGTGAGTGATTACTACTTCCCGAGGACCTAATTCAACTATTTTTTGGGCAGCTACTCGAATATTAGATGTACCAGTTAACATCTCTGCTTCTACCGCGTCGGTTTTTAGTACATCTAAGAGAGCAAGTATCGAGTGTTTTTCTGGCCATTCCTTAGGAACTAATTTTTCATTTTCGTTTATTCGGATAAAGCTTTGCACATCAGCAGCTAGAATAGCCTCTTTTTTAGCTAATTCTTCCATAACTTCCAAATTGACTTCGCCTCGCATAGAGGCACCGACAACAATTGCTCTGGCTTGTATATCTTTTACTTCCGTTGGCGTGAAGGGCCCAGCTGAGCTGGTTACATATATGACCCGCTCATCCAGGTTGGAGGTAGGATACTCCAGGCGCAAACAAGTAGACTGGGGGGAGATATGGGCGAATACATCCACTCCTATGTCTTTTAATTTTTCAACCACATAAAAATCTTTTTTTGCTAGACGGGTAATTGCCGCTACTTTTAATCCCATCCTTGCAGCAACATTGGCTCCATAATTGAAAGCCCCACCATCTACAACTCTGATTCCTGAAGAAGATACAATCGTATCTTTGGTATAATGCCCTATAAAAGCAATATCGTATAACTTATCCATCTTATTATCTCCAATATATCTATTACAAGATTGTCAGAGGAGTGAACTCCCTGAAACCCCTCTATTTCTTTTTTATTTTATTTCGGTTTTATATAAAACTTTTTCTGACAATCTTGTTAGAATCCATTACTTTTATTTTAAAATTGTGCCCGTGAAACATATACCCGTGAAAACGAGTAATGGGTATAAGAATTCATTTTAGAGCATCAGAATTTCTTTAAAATTCCGGTTCTCTAATATATCATTTATTTTTTTATCTTGTCAAATATTATAATGAAACCCAAAAAGTAGACAAAATGGCAAGGTAGAGGGGTACAATGTATCATTAAGGTAGGGGCACAATGAATTGTGCCCTTGCTCTAATTGCTTAATTTCTCCTGTGGGCACGATACATCGTGCCCCTACCGTACAATTTTATCTGCTTTTTGGGTTTCAATCATATATGTAAAAGCACATCATTTTAATGCTTATTATTAAAAGTTGAAAATAGACAATTACTACAAAATTTTAAATTAAATTTCACTCTAAACGCAAAAAACGATATAATAATGTTATGAAAGAAAAAATTAAGGAAAATATTTTAGAAAAAGTTATATCTAAATTTAAATTACCTCTTAATATTAATATAAAAAGAGTTGGGATAGATATTGGTTCTGATAACTTAAAAGCAGTGGTGATAGATGTGAAAGGTATCACCACTTATTTAAAAAAGATAAATAGAAGACCAATTTATGCTTTAAAAGAAATATTAGATGAAATTATCACAAAACACGGTAATGAAGCTTATCTTGGTATAACTGGCGTTAATTCAATTTATTTATCAGATGTTCTAAATGAAAAACAAATAATAAGCGAATCAATTACAATTAAAGAGGGCATTGCCTTTCTTGATTCAGACATTAAGGAAAATGGAGAATTTGCAGTAATTGATATTGGAGCCTCCAATCAGAGGTATTATGAATTTGTAAAAGATAAAAATAGTGGGAGATTAATCTTAGAACATATGCGGTTTTATCAGAGCAATCAATAATAAAGTATGAGCAAAACAATGTATCTTTAGAGGATTTATGTGCTGCCCTTACCTTAGCAACTGCCAGAAACTATTTAGCAAAGGTAGTTAGTGGCAGAGAAATAAAAGAAAAGGTTGTTTTTCAGGGTGCAACTGCCTTTAATCTTGGACAGGTTGCTGCTCTTGAAACTGTTATTGGAAGAGGAATAGTTGTACCTCCCTGGCCGCGTATAACTGGAGCAATAGGTGCAGCAAAATATGCATATGATACCTCTAATTTAGGCAGTTTTAGGGGGTTCAAAAAAATATCAAATCTAAAATACAATGTAGAACCTTATAAATGTATAAATAAAAGGTGTGGAAATGACTGCAATATAACAATGGCTAAAATTGGAGATGAAGAGTTTTATATAGGCGACAGATGCCAGAGATATAGTGCAAAAAAGGATGAGAAAAAAATAAAACCACCAAATTTATTCAAAGAAAGGCAGAAAATAATGGAGGATGCCTGCAAATGAAAGTTGGAATTCCCAGGGGTTTATTATTTAATGATTTTTCTCCGTTATTTATTCCTTTTTTTAAGTATTTGGGAATGAAAACTGTTGTTTCAGATGAAACTACTAGGAAGATAATAAATCGTGATCTGGAGATAGTGCCAGCAGAATATTGTTTTCCCACAAAGGTTGCCTATGGTCATGTTGAAAATCTACTAAAAAAATTAGAAGAAGATGATTTTATTTTTATTCCCCATATTGCCAATACCGGAGAACCAACTGGTAACTATAAATATTCTGTTACCTGTCCCTGGACACAGTCTGCACCAGACATTATGAAGTCTGCTCCAAAGCTCATTGAAGAAGGCCTTAATGTAGAAAAGCTTATTTCTCCTTCGCTGTTTTTTGATTGGGGATTAAAACATATTGAGGATCAGATGAAGAAAGCTGTAGCAAAGATGGGTTATAGCACGAAAAATGTGAGGGCTGCGCTTCAGGAGGGATTAATAAATAAAAAAAAGTTCGATAAAAAGATTGAGGAAAAAACAAAAGAAGTATTTGATTCTATTAAAAGATATAAAAATAACGAACCTGCCTTTTTGGTGATGGCAAGACCATACACAGCTTATGATGCAAATGTTAACAATGATATTGTCAATAAAATTTTAGATGCCGGTTATCTGGCAATACCTCTTGAGCTTGCTCCCATAGGAACAATAGATATTTCCACAGAAATACCAAAAATGTACTGGATACAGGGCCAAAAAAAGTTGGCTGCAATAGAATTATTAAATAAAAACAAAAACTTGTTTGGAATTGATGTAACCTATTTTGCTTGCGGTCCTGATACCCAGATAAACCAGCAAATGAGATGCAGAACACAAAAGCCATTTTTAACCGTGGAAATGGATGAACATACTGGAGATGCTGGAATTGATACTAGATTACAGGCATTTTTCAATACAGTTAAATCTTATTTGAGGATAGGAGCAAAGCACTCCAACAAGGTTTTCAGTGTCAAACTAAAAGATCTTGATAAAATTAAAGATAAAAAAATTCTTACTTTTCCTCCAATGTCAAACCATAATTATGCAGTATCTGCTGTTTTTAATGCTTATAGAATTCAATCAAGAGTTTTAGAGGTAAGTCCTGATGAAACTATGGAAAAAGCGAGAAGCTATACATATGGTTTAGTTTGCACTCCCTTTCTATATACCACCGAGGCTATGCTTAATTTTATAGAAAAACCAGAGTTTGACCAGGAGAAATTTGTTTTTTTCAAGCAACAACTGATTGTGGCCCATGTAGACTAGGGCAGTATGCAAGCCTTGAATCTCTTTTATTCCAGAAAAAGGGAATAGATGTTGATATAATAATCGGGGGTGAACTAGGGAGTGAATTCAATCTTGGCATACCCTTACTAATCAAGGCCTGGTCTGGTATTACCGCAGTTGACCAGCTTGAAAAAATGAGAATGCACACCAGACCCTATGAGGTTAATAAAGGAACCTCAGATGAGATTTATGAGAAATATTTGAAAAGACTTCTTGATTATTTAGCAGATCCAAAAACTAATCTTGGAAAAATGCAAACCTATTTAACTATTGGGAAGGTATTTTTATATAATTTATTTAACGGAGAATTATCTCCTGTTGAGGGAATCTTAAGAAAAGCTCAAGAGGAATTTTCTCAGGTCAAAAGAACTAATGAAGAAAAACCAAAGATAGGCCTAGTTGGCGAGTGGTATGTAAGACTTCATGAGCCAGCTAATCAAAGAATTATAAGAAAGCTTGAGAAAAAGGGAGTAGAGGTTTGGTTAGCCCCACTAACAGAATAACTTATTTATTCTTATTATCTTAATTCTGTTTTTGCCAGAGAAAAATTTAGATTAAACAGAAAAAAAGAGGATTTAAGGGAATGGTTTTTAAAATCAATCTTATACAGAGTTATGATTGGTTATGAGCACAAGTTGTTTAAGGCAACTTTACCGTATATGCGAGGTTTTGATGATATACCTGCCCAAAAAATAGTCTTAAATGGAGAGAAATATATTAGGCATTATATTGGCGGAGAGGCCATAGTAAGTATGGGGAAGGCAGTTGATTATGTAAAAAGGGGTTTGGATGGCATTATCAGTGTTATTCCATTTAACTGCATGCCCGGATTGACTGTAGCTGGTTTTATTCCTAAATTCAGAAAAGATAATAACAACATACCCTTTGTGTCAATAGAATATGATGGTTTTCAGGACAGTACAAGAGAAATGAGAATCGATACCTTCATTGCACAAGTAAAAGAGAGGTGGAAGATAGGGCTCAGGTCTTCACATTTGACATAACTTACCCTAAAAATAGCCTGAAATATTATGTCAAATGTTGAGATCTAAACCTATACACACATATTTGTATTTACATTGAGGTTATTATAAAATGATATTAGATTTAAATTAATATTACTTATAAATTTAAGGAGCACTTTTTCTAAAAAGAAGTTTCAGGATTTTAACAAAAATACTAAATAATCTTATTAAGAAAAAATAATTGATATATCCAACACGCGATAAGGAGATTGATAAATAAAAATGGAAGTCAAGCTGGAAAACTTAAGTAAACACTTCGGAAAAGTAAAAGCGGTAAATAATTTTTCTTTTCATATAAATGATGGTGAATTTGTAGCTTTACTTGGCCCTTCGGGATGTGGAAAAACCACCACCCTGCTTATGATAGCTGGAATTTATAAGCCCACTACGGGAAATATCTATTTCGGGAACAATGTTGTAAATGAAGTTCCCCCCAAAGATAGAAATATCGGTATGGTCTTTCAAAGTTATGCCCTTTATCCTCATATGACTGTATTAGATAATAATGGTAGATGCTGGAGTAGTGGAAAAAGGAAAAGGTATCTGGCATCGACCTACCCCGGGTACTGACTGGTTCCAGCTTATTTTCTCTTATGGTGGAGAGATCTCGGATTCGGAGACTGGTAAACTGGTAGTAGACAAAAGTGCTACTATGAAAGTTTTACAATATATTAAGAAATTAGTTGATTTAGGGGTAACCCCGGGGGCTATGTCCCAGATAGCCTGGAGAGATATTCATACTGCCTGGACAAAAGGAGAAGTTGGAATATTTCTTACCGGTGGTTCCTGGAATTGGGCTGAGTGGCAAAGAGACCCTTATAATGTTTCCGAGGAAGATGAATGGAAAAACATCGGTTGGTTCCCGATACCGGCTGCAGTTAAAGGAGGAAAACCAGTATCAGTATCTCATCCTATAGTACACCTAATTACCCAAGTTTCGCCACATAAAGATTTAGCTTTCTTAATAGTTACTTTAGCCTCTGACATTGACTTGAATACTAAACATGCTTTAGGAAGCGGGCATCTAGCAATCAGAGAATCCCAGTTAGCCTTTAAACCATATGCAGAAGCAAAATATGTAAAAGAAATTACTAAAGTATTAGAATACACTAATTTTTCTCCGAATCATGCTAAAGCACCATTTTATTGGGAAACTTTATTCGAAGCAATTGCCGGCGTAGAAACTGGAGAAGTTAGCCCTGAAGATGCCCTAAATTTCTGGGTTGATAGGATGAAATCAGAATTAGGTGAGCAAGTAATTGTGAAGTAGTAAGATTAATAAATAACTATAGAGAGGCCTTATTTAAATTCATTCGATGGCCTCTCTATATATCTTTTTATAATTAAAACAAGGAGAAAACTATTGGGAAGAAGTGCATATTTAAAGATTTTTTTATTCCTATTACCAGCTATATTATTTACTGTAATCTTCTTTATTACTCCCGCTGTTATGACTACTATTATGGGTTTTACTAATATGGACTATCGTTTTCAGTGGAACTTTGTTGGTCTTTATAATTACTTTAAGATGCTTATTGATCCCCTGGCACCAAAAATAATATTAACTAACTTTGTTTATACTTTTGGAACATTATTAATTTTTAATGTTACTTTTGGTTTGATTTTAGCTATATTGACTACCAGTATAAGAGAAAAAAATGGTATATTTTTCAGGACTATCTGGCTTTTACCTCGATTTACTCCCCCTGTAGTTTATGGTGTTATCTGGCTTTGGATTTTATCTCCTATGAAAGAGGGTTTACTAAATTCGTTCTTAAGATATGATTATATGCCCTGGATTTCGAAGTTCCCTTGGCAAGTAATTATTATAACTAATGGTATTATTGGAGCTTCAATGGGGATGGTAATTTTTGCCTCGGCCATAAAGTCGATTTCTAAAGATTACTTATGGGCTGCTAGAGTTGATGGGGCAACCTGGTTACAAGAGATAGGCTATATAGTTTTACCTATGATCCGTTGGCCTTTAGCTTTTATAACTGCTTATCAAACTCTATCTCTATTAACTTCCTATGAATATATATTATTAATTACAGAAGGTGGTCCGTATTTCAAATCAACCGTTTGGTCTTTATATTCTTATAAAGTAGCTTTTAGTTCTTATGCTGGAACTTACGAATTTGGTTATGGAGCAGCTCTGGCAACAATATTAGTTATTGTGGGCATTATTGCTTCTATATTTTATTGGCGAATATTTAAATTTAAAGAAATGATGGAAGAACCTAAAATTGAAATTGTTTGATGGTGGAGAATAAATTATGTTTAAAAAATCCAATAATAAAATTATAAAAAATAGAAGTGGGGGGAAAATTAATTTGCGAGAGGTTGGGATTATTATCTTTTTAACTATAATTTCGATTGGGATTGTGATGGGCTACCTCTGGCTTTTTGCAGGTTCATTTAGTGGAGAATTAGTATATGGAATTGTTCCTAAAAATTTTTCTCTAAAAAATTGGCGTTTCCTCTGGGAAAATCCTTTTCCTGAAAATCCTGACTGGCCAAACATCTGGCCGATTTTATTTAACACCCTTTATCTTGGTTCAGGAGTAACCCTAATAGTAGTAACAGTCTCTACCTTGGGTGGTTATGTAATCTCTCGAATGAAATTTCCTGGTAGGTCATTTTTGTTGGCTTCTACCCTTGTTCTCCATGCTTTTCCAGCGATTACCCTTTTAATTGCCTTATATTATATTTTAAAAACTCTCAATTTACTGGATACGATAACTGGAGTTGTTTTAGCTAAAGCCGGTTTCTTTACCCCTTTTGGAATCTGGGTAATGAAGGGATTTTTTGATGGAATATCCTGGGATATGGAGATGTCTGCTTTAATTGATGGGGCTACTCGTTTTCAAGCTTGGCATAAAGTGATGTTACCAATAGTTAAACCAGGAATTGCTGCAATTTCCATCTTCTCTTTTTTGATGGGCTGGTCAGAATATATCTTTGTGATTACTTTCAATAGAAGTTACTCCAGTTGGACCTTGACTTCATATATAAGTGCTATTGTCTCAGATTACAGGTTTAGTGATTATGGTCTTTTAGCAGCAGTATCTTTATTTTATATGATTCCGGTAATACTATTTTTCATATTTACTCAGAAATATTTAATGGAAATTACTTTAGGAGGTATAAAGGGAGGAAGATAAGAGGTTTTAAAAAATTTGAAAAGATATTTTATGTGGAAACCTTGTATATGAAGTTAATTGTGTTATAATATCATTTGAACAAAAAACATTTTTATTATGTAAAGTTGTGGATATGCATATAAAAGGAATTGGAATAAATATAGATTCTCCCGCTATAGATGGGGACTTAGATTTATTAGAAAAGGCTTTAGGTAATATTCAGGACAACGGTTTTGATTATGCTGAAATACCTGTTCATGGGGTTGATGCAATTTTTAAAGGGAGACTAAATTGGCTGCAGACCAGGGTAATTATAGATATCTTAAAAAAATTTAAATTAAAGTATACTGTTCATGGCCCAGATTTACTAAATCTAATGGATCCCAGTAATTTTAAATTACAAAGGGAAATCTTTAAATCAGGGATTGAGTTTACTAATGCTATAGGGGCAGAAATTTTTATATATCATAGTGGTAAAATTCCTTTACAGGGAGAGATTAACGGGGAAGGGTTAAGGCAAAATGGATTACCAAAAGTCCCTTCTCCAAAAAAGATTGAAAGATCAAAGAAGATAGAAGTAAAAACTTTGCAAGAACTAGCTGATTTTGCTAAAAATCTTGGGGTGACCATTACTATTGAAAATACTTCTCCCGAGGTAGAAGAAGAGACTCTCTGGGAGTTATCAAAACGATTTAGTAATGGTAGAGTATTTCCTGCTCATACCCTTTCTCCTCAGACACCCAAGCCCATATTTTTACAAGAAGTCAGGAAGTATAAATATGGGACGAAGATTGAAGAATTAGTTGACCAGGTTAAAAAGATTGACCGCGATAACATAGGGATTACCCTTGATTTTGGTCATGCTTATCTTGCCTCCAAATATTATCACTTCAGATTTTTAGATTCCATAAAATTAGCCCTGCCTTATGTAAAACATGTTCATATCCATGATTGTTTTGGTAAGTTTAAAGCCTCACCTGAAGATCGAGATATTGATCTCATTCAGTTTGGGATAGGTGATATGCATATGCCTATTGGCTGGGGAGAGATTCCTTATAAAAAGATATTCCGGCTATTAAAGGATTATAATGGGGTATTATCCTTGGAATTAAAACCCCGTTACAAGAGGTTTTATAGATATAGTTTAGAAAGAGTTAAAGAACTTATAGAAAGCATCGACAATAAGCACAAAATAAAAAAAATCTCTCCTTTTTCCAAGAACGATAATTAATGACAGATAAATTATTTTTTTCAGGCAAAAAAGCTTTAAGAAATTCATTGCACCAGTTTTCTTGATTATGGCTTCTCCTCCATTTTTAGTTTTGTGCAAAACAATTTATGAGAATTAGTTTTAAAAAATTTTTAAAAGGAGAAAAATTATACTGAATGATAAAATTAAAAAGACTTTCTGACCAACCCATCCTATTACCCAAAAAAGAACACTCCTGGGAGAGGGCTGCAGTATTTAACTGTGCAGCCATATATGATAATGGTTTGGTACATATGATTTACCGGGCTACTGATATTGCCCCCAACGGCAAAGAAGGCCTCTATATTAATCGACTTGGCTATGCCGTAAGTAAAGACGGCATTCACTTCAACCGCTTAGAAGAACCAATCTTATCTAATGATACAGAACAGGAGACTCAGGGACCAGAAGACCCCCGAATAGTTAAAATAGGTGATACCTTCTATATGATGTATACTGGCTATAGCGGAAAGGATTTTAAAATATGTTTAGCCACCTCTAAAAACCTTATTGCCTGGGAAAGACAGGGCATAGTTCTTGATGAATCCAACAAAGATGCCTCCCTATTCCCCGAAAAAATCAACGGTAAATATGTAATGTTACACCGAAGAGAACCAGATATTTGGATAGCCTATTCTTCCGACCTTAGAACTTGGTATGACCATAAGATTATAATGAGACCTCTACCCGAATCTGCTTGGGAATACAATAAAATAGGGATAGCTGGACCCCCCATTAAAACAGAGCAGGGTTGGTTCTTAATCTACCACGGGACAAGTAAAGAGAAAGGTTATTGCCTGGGAGCAGCCTTACTTGATTTGAATGACCCTTCAAAGGTTTTAGCCAGACAGGCCGAACCGATCTTGGAACCTGAACTCGATTGGGAAATAAATGGCTATATCCCTAAAGTAGTATTTAGTTGTGGACAGGCAGAAATGGGTGACAGAATCCTGGTTTATTATGGCGGGGCAGATACGGTAATTGGGGTTGCTGAGCTTAATAAAACATATATAAAGATGTAGATAGAAAGTGTAATAAAAATAATAAGGGGAAACCTAATGAATTATTTAATTAATCATAACAAAATAATAACCATTGTTTTTTTGGTAATTTTGGTTTGTCAATTAGGATTTCATCACAGTGTAGTAATTGAAGTTTTATCTGAATCGAATTCTACTGAAACTTGTGATGAATTCCCTAATTTAGAAAAAGATTTTCCTTGGATGATCGGCCCCTGGGTAAAATATCCTCACAATCCCATATTAACTGCCGGAGATTATGAGTGGGAATCTAAAAATGTTTTAAATCCTACCGCTATAGTGAAAGATGATAAGGTGTATTTATTTTACCGAGCCCAAAATGATAAACGAGTTTCTTGTATTGGTCTAGCTATTAGTGATGATGGCTATAACTTCGAAAAACAGAGTAAACCTGTATTGGTCCCCACTGAGGAATATGAATTTGCGGGGGTGGAAGATCCGAGAATTGTAGAAATTGATGGAATATATTATATGACTTATACAGGATGGATTTACCATACAAATTACTTGTGTTTGGCAGTATCAAAAGATTTTATTCATTGGGAGAAAAAAGGGAAAATTTTACCTGATTGGCCTATGGCGAGTAAATCAGGAGCAATTGTGCCTAAAAAAATTAACGGCAAATATTATATGTATTTTGGAGATACGGATATATTTATTGCTACTTCAGAAAATTTAATTGATTGGGAACCTCAAATAAAGCCGGTGCTTAATAGGAGATTTAGGGAAAAAGAAAATGGAGAAAGATATTTTGATTCTTTGTTAGTAGAGCCAGGGCCAACTCCTATTATTACTGAACAGGGAATTTTATTAATATATAATGGTGCCAATTTCTCTAAAGAATATGCAACTGGAGAAGTACTTTTTTCCTTAGAAGATCCTAAAGTAGTTCTAAAGAGAACAGATATGCCAGTTCTTAAAGTAGATAATGTGTTGGAAGAAAAAGGGGAAGTGAACAATGTAGTTTTTTCAGAGGGTTTAGTACAATTTAACGATAAATGGTTTTTATATTTTGGTATGGCTGATTCAAGGATTGGTGTTGCTGTGGCTGATTTAAAGTTTGTTCAATAGATTTAATTTTCTACCCTATTTTAATAGAAAAGCTATAATATTAGCGGCAAGACTCTCTCACTTATCTATATTTTTTAAATGATAGTTTTAACTATATGACGATAATATATTTATATTAAGGTTTAATGAAGAAAAATAGAAAATTAGATATAAAAATAATTTGCATTTTTTTATTTTATGATGTATAATTTTAAAAATACTTAAACGTTAAAGTAGCCCTCAAATTTTAAATACTTTGCAATTGAAAAATTATATTTTTTAAGTAATTACTTAAACGTTAAAGTAGATTTTATCTTTATGTTATAGAAGTATATAAACAGTCTTGGTAAAAGGAGAGGAAACCGGAAATGAGTGTTACCATTAAGGATGTTGCTGAAAGATTAGGAGTTTCAGCTGTAGCAGTTTCTAAAGCCTTAAATGATCGAAAAGACATTAGTGAAAAACTTAAAAGAAAAGTTCGCGAAACAGCAAGAAAGTTAAATTATACTCCTAATTCAATTGCTAAAAGATTAGTAACTAATAAAAGTAATACTATTGGAGTATTTATATTTAGTAGGCAAGAACATACTTTTAGCAAAGACTTAGGTTTACAGTTTTTAGGCGGCATCTTAGAAGAAGCCAATAAAAATAATTATGACATCGTTATTTTTTCAATTGATAGTGACCTTTTAAATAAAAAGTCATATATAGAATTATGTAAGGAGCGAAAGGCGGAAGGAGCAATATTCACTGGCTTACGATTAGATGACCCTCATATTGGAAAAATTAAAAATTCTACTTTCCCTATCTCAATTATTGATACTTTTATAGAAGGTAAAAATGTTAATTTTGTCAGTACCGATAATAAGTTAGGTGTTCGGTTAGCCTTAGATTATCTATGGGGACTCGGTCATCGAAGAATTGCTATGATTAATGGTCATAGAAATGCTCAGGTTTCCCGGAAAAGATTAAATGCTTATCGAGATTATTTGAAAGAAAGAGAAGTTTATGATGAAAGATTGGTTTTTAGAGGGGATTTTACCGAAGATAGCGGCTATCAATGTGCTAAAAAAATAATGAGATTAAAAGAACTTCCAACTGCTATTTTTGTTGCCAGTGATTTGATGGCATTGGGAGTTATAAAAGCTTTTAAAGAAAGCAGTTTTAAATTGCCTGAAGATATGTCCATTATTGGTTTTGATAATATTAGTATAGGGGAATATATTGAGCCGAGCTTAACTACCATTGGACAGGATGCTGTTGGCATGGGGAAATGGTCTGTGAGATTAATCTTAAACGAAATAAAAGGAATAAGATTGCAGAAAAAATGTTTGTTAAAACCAAAATTAATAATTAGAGATTCTTGTAGCATAGTTAATGATGGTAAATTGCATAAACAACTTAAGGAGAGACTTGAGTAAATTTTAAAAATGAAAGGAGGGGATAGATGATATAAAAATCATAACCGACTGAAGTATGCTTATCCAGTAATTTTGAAATTAAAATTTATGGAGGAGAAAAATGAAAAGAATTTTAATTATTTTGTTGGTGTTGAGTATATTATCTATCTTTTCGGTAACAAGTTTAGCAGGAGTTGAGGTAAGAATCGTAGGATGGGGTGGAGTCGACCAGTCTATTGTGGAAGAATTAATTAATATTTTTGTTGTGCCTGAATTAGCTGGCAAAGGGATAACTGCAATCTATGAGCCAATTGTAGATGATTTTCAGAAGAATTTAATTAATTCCCTTTCTGCAGGTACAGCTGGAGACCTATTTTATATGGATATCTTCTGGGCAGAATATATAATTAAGGCTGGACAAGTAGAACCATTGGATGACTATCTGACCAAATCAACTGTTATAAGCAAAGATGATATAATTCCCTCTTTACTAAATGCATTTACCTTTGATGGCAAAGTATACGGTATCCCCAAAGATTTTAATTCCCTTGCCTTAGTCTACAATAAAGACCTTTTTGATGTTGCAGGAGTACCATATCCTGACGAAAATGATACTTGGGATGATTTGGAAAATAAATTAGCAAAAGTTGTGGAAGCCTTTAATGGTGAAGTAGCTGGTTTAGCATTAGCACCTGAATTTGCCAGATTTGGAGCATTTGCCTATGCTGCTGGTTGGGAACCCTTTGTAGATGGAAAGACCAATCTTATGGATCCAGCTTTTAAAGAGGCATTTAACTGGTATACAGGATTAAAAGAAAAAGGCTTAGGAGTTATGCCAGCTGATATTGGCCAAGGTTGGGGAGGCGGTGCCCTTACTACTGAAAAAGTCGCTGCTGCCTTAGAAGGTGCATGGATTCTTGGTTTCTTAAGGGATAATGCCCCCAATTTAAAATACGGAGCTACCCTATTGCCCAAAAACCCCAGGACTGGCCAACGAGGTAATTTCATTTACACTGTAGCCTGGGGGTTAAATGCGAATTCCAATAACAAAGATGCTGCCTTTAAGGTTTTGGAGGCTTTAACCAGTCCAGCAGCTCAGCAATGGATTTTGGAACGAGGTTTAGCTATACCCAGTCGTAAGGCTTTAGCTGATAATCCTTATTTCGAAAAAGATACACCAGAAGCGCAAGCCAATAAAATAGTTTTTCTGGGAGCATCTGCAGGGAATGTAAAACCATTTAAGTTTAAAGAATATGGAGACCAATGGATGAATCCGATTAATATCGCTTTATCTGAAGTAATGAGCGGACAAAAGACAGCTGATGAAGCATTAGAGATAGCCCAGGAACAATTAAATGAGTTAATGAAGTAAGCAGTAGAGTTAAATAATCGGGGGAGAGAATTGTCTCTTCCCCCTTTTTATTTATTAATTTTAAATTATTATTTTAAGAGTATGGTTGGAATAATAAAAGGATGTGAAAAGTATGGAAAATAAATGGAGCTCTTTGAAAGAAAAAACAGCTCCCTATATTCTTTTATCTCCTTTTTTATTTGGATTTATAATATTTTTCGGTTATGCTTTTATCAGGTCTTTATATTTTAGTTTTACCGATTATGACCTCTTTTCAATACCAAATTGGGTAGGTATTAAGAACTATATAAATCTTTTTAAAGAACATTTATTTGCCACAGCCCTGAGAAACTCATTGACTTTTGCCATTATTGTTACTACTTTGCAGACAATCTTTGCATTACTTTTAGCAGTAGTTATGAATCAGAAGATTAGAGGTATTAGATATTTTCGAGCAGCTTATTATATGCCCAGTGTTACCTCCAGTATTGTTATTACTTTGATTTTTATGTGGATGTTTCAAAGACAAGGGGTTATAAACTATCTTTTAACTATTTTTCGTCGGTATGGTTTAATAATAGGGGTTTTCCTGACTTTCTTAGTGGGAATACAATTATTGTTAGTAGTTAGAGAAAAATTAAGGAGTAGGCCAGTTGAATATTTTGAACCCGGTTATATTATTTTATCTATTATTTTAGCTGCCATCATTACCTATGTACTTAAAGACTTTGGCATTATCAAACCAATCGAAGCAAAGGCGGTCGATATATTTTGGTTAAATACAAGGGAAAAAGTTCCTTTTTGGGGAGGGCCCTTTGCTTTCCCTCGACCTTTGGGTGCTATAATGATCTTAAATATCTGGACTACTACTCCTACATTTATGATACTTTATTTAGCTGGGTTACAGGATATCCCTCGAGTATTATATGAAGCTGCTGATGTAGATGGAGCTACAGGTTTGCAAAAATTATGGTATATTACCGTTCCTCAACTCAAACATATAACTTTTCTAGTAGTTACCTTAGGGTTAATCGGTACCTTGCAAATGTTTGATCAGGTTAAAATTATTGGTAATCAAGCACCTCTAGAGTCTACTATAACTCTGGCTTATTATGTATATCAAAGTGCATTTCCAGGTGCTTCTGCCCCAAAAGTAGGCATGGCTAGTGCTGCTGCCATTATTTTAGCAGTCTTAACTCTTACTGTAGTTCTAATTCAGAAAATATTTTCCGGAGAAGGAAGAGAATTAAGAGATTAATGAAAATTCAACAGAATTATGATAATGATGTAAATCTAAAAATTAAACGTCGACGCTGGATGAATGTAGGACTAATTTATCTAATTTTATTGCTATTTTCCGTACTTTTTATGGGGACTTTTCTCTTTGGGGCAATATCGAGTTTGAAAGATAATCCCGGTAGCTGGCCTCCAACTCTAAAGACAGAACAATTATCTCTAAAAAATTGGATAGGAGCTTATAAACTTGCCCGACAAGGAGGCGGTAGTGGTTTTTTTGGAGAATTAAAATCCGGGTATAAAGTTTCTTTGGAGGTTACTTATAAATATCCCAAGGGAATTGAAATTCAACCCCCTCAAATAATTATTCCAAAAAGATTCAAAGGAACAGGGAGAACTGCCTTAGAATTAGATAGAGAATTTACCGCTGATTTTGTTGAAACTAAACCAGCAAAAGAGATTGATCGGATACCAGAAAAGGACGGGACTCAAGTCAGTTATAAGGTTATTGTAATAAACACTAGCCAAAAAGACTTTAGCGAATTGCCATTAGATTTGGTAGTTCCATACAAGGTAAAATTTATAAAAGCAACCCTTTTTCCAAATCGAATTGAGCGTTTAGGTATGGTACAAAGCTGGAATAATTTAGTAAGTGGAGTAATTCCTTACGTTTTTCATAATCACTTTAGAGTTTTTAATGAGAATTATAGCCGTAGTACTGGGAAGCGGCTTTTTACTACTTGGATATTTAATTCCTTTTTTATTTGTATAATTAAAGTTATTACAACTCTGATATTTGCTTCGATGGCTGGATATGCTTTAGCGAGGCTTAGATTTTATGGTAAAAATACCCTATTTATTTTCATACTTTTCTCAATGATGATTCCTGGGCAGGTAACTTTTATTTCAAATTATCTGGTATTACGGGATGGTATTTTTGGTTTAACTAAATTATTTGGTGGCGGGAGTCTTCTAAATACCTTTACTGGATTAATTATTTCTGGATTAGTTGGTGCCAGTGCTGTTTTTATAATGAAACAATTTTTTGAGGGTTTACCCAGAGAAATGGAAGAGGCGGCTCGGATTGATGGTGCCAGTACTTATCAAATTTTTGCAAAAATAATGCTTCCACTGGCAAAACCCGCGCTGGGGGCACTTACTATTTTGACCTTCCAGGGAGTATGGAATGAATTTTTCTGGCCTTTAGTTGTATTGACCTCACCGATGGATAAGTTTACTTTAACTATAGGTTTGTTGAGTTTTAAAGATACCTATGCATCTGGAACTTTTGATTGGGGGCCAATCCTGGCAGGGGCAATTATTTCAGCTTTGCCAGTTATAATTCTCTTTATTGTTTTTCAACGTTATTTTATAGAAGGGATAAGTTTCAGTGGGATAAAAGGCTAAATTTAGTACCAATTCTTCACTCAATCATTTTCTTTATTTTTCATATAAGATAGGAGTTGATTATGGTAATTAAATATGATCTTGGTAAAAATAAATATCAAAATTGGATAGTGGGAGAGACTGATTTTCAACCAGAATATCTGGGGAAGTTTGAAACCATCTTTACCCTAGGGAATGGATATATGGGAGTAAGAGCAGCAACAGAAGAAACTTACCAAGAAGAGAGAAGGGGATGTTATGTAGCTGGCTTATTTGATAAATTCCCTGGAGAAGTAACAGAATTGGCTAATATTCCTGATTGGTTGAATATTGAAATAAAATTAGATGGTGAAATATTTGACTTAAAGAGAGGAAAGATTCTATCATATCAAAGGCAACTTAATATTAAAGATGGGCAGCTTACCAGAGATATTGAATGGGAAAGTCCCACTGGTAAAAAAACTCGATTGACCTTTGAAAGATTTGTATCTCTGGATAATATACATTTTGCAGCCCTAAGAGTAAAAATTGTTCCTCTAAATTATTCTGGATATCTTAAAATTTGTTCTGGAATAAATGGTCAGGTTACTAATAGCGGGGTACAGCACTTTAAAGAAGGGAAATTGCAATTTTCTTCTGAAGGGATTATCTCAATGACTTCCAGAACCCAGGAATCAAATATTGGCGTCGTTGTTGCTATCAAACACATTTTCTCTATCGATAATAAGAAATTAAAAGTAAAAGAAGAAGTAGGAAGCCAACGAAGAAAGATTTTTTTATCTTCCCGATATAAAATTAAACGGAATGAGGAATTTATTTTAACAAAAATGGTTACCATATATACAACTCATGATGCTGATTTTAGGGGAGAAGAAAAAGTTTCAGATAAAGAAATAGAGAAGACAGCGATAGATAGTTTAAAAAAACTTATAGAAATTGGTTATGATAAGCTTCTTGAAGCTCATAAAAAAAGATGGGATCAAATCTGGGAACAAATGGATATTACTCTTGATGGACCAGATTTTGATCAATTAGCCATTCGTTTCTCCCAATTTCATATCTATCAGATGACTCCTATTCATGATGAGAGATTAAGTATTGGGGCAAAAGGACTTTCCGGAGAAGGCTACAAAGGTCATGTATTCTGGGATATGGAAGTCTTTATCCTTCCTTTCCTTATTTATACTTTTCCGGAGGTTGCCAGAAGATTACTATTTTATCGTTATCACTTTTTAGATGGAGCAAAGGAAAAAGCTAAAGAAAATGGTTTTGAAGGTGCTATGTATCCCTGGGAATGTGCCGACACAGGATGCGAAGTTACTCCTAAATGGGGTGGGGTAGATTTTAAAACAGGTAAGCCTCAAAGGATATGGACTGGTGAGTTAGAGCAACATATAACTTGCGATATAGTATACAGTATCTGGCATTATTTCCAGGCAACCTGTGATTATGATTTTATGTACAACTATGGGTTGGAAATTATGTTGGAAACCTCTCGTTTCTGGGCAAGCAGATTGGAATATAATCCGGAAAAAGATCAATATGAAATAAATAATGTTATTGGACCGGACGAATATAGTAAACATATTAATAATAATACCTTTACAAATTATATGGTAAAATGGCAACTTGATAAAACTATACATTTTTCTGAATGGATTAAAACGAATCAATTAGAAGTATGGAAGAAGGTTATTTCCAAAATTAAATTTGCTTCTAATGAATTGAGTGATTGGAGAAAAAAAGCAGAAAAAATATATATTAACATAGATAAAACAACAGGTTTTATCCATCAATATGATGGTTTTACAGATAAAAGGGAAGTTGATCTTTTTAAATATAAAGGAAAAGTGGGAGCAATTACCCAAGATTATAGCTGGGAAGAAATTGCCCAGATGCGAGTATTAAAACAATCAGATGTTATTATGCTTTTTTATCTTCTAAGTAATGATTTTTCTAAAAAAGAAAAACGTCTTAACTGGGATTATTATGAACCAAGGACTCTTCATGATTCCTCATTAAGTCCGAGCATACATGCTATTGTGGCTTTAGATATAGATGATATTAAAAAAGGATATGAATATTTTGAAAGGTCAATCTGGATTGATTTGGGAGAAAATTTAAAAAATTCCTGGGATGGACTTCATGCTGCCTCACTTGGCGGGAACTGGCAGGCAGTAGTAAATGGTTTTGGAGGAGTGCGAATTATAGATGATGGAAAATTAAGAATCAATCCTCATCTACCGGAAAAATGGAAAAGTTTAAAATTTAAAATTAATTGGAGAGGGGAAAAATACGGTATTGAAATTACTAAAAATAAAATCACTCTCGAACCATTATCTTCTATACGACGACCATTAGCCGTGGAAATTTATGGCAGAGATTATCTTCTTCATCCTAACGAGATATTGAAAGTAACTTACTAAGAAAGGAGTATTTAATTTAAAAATGAGAAGAAAATTAAAGGCAGTGATCTTTGATCTCGATGGAGTAATCACCGATACTTCTGAATATCATTATCGTGCCTGGAAGCGATTGGCTGATGAAGAGGGAATTCCTTTTTCCAGAGATGATAATGATAAGTTAAGGGGTGTTTCTCGAAGTGAATGCCTGAAAATATTATTAAAAGGAAGACAAGTTTCAGATAAGCAATTTCAGGAAATGATGGATAGAAAAAATGGATATTATGTAGAATTATTAGGAAAAATGACTTTTAAAAATATTCTATCCGGAGCAAAGGAATTAGTGTTGGAACTTAAAAAAAGAGGAATAAAAACAGCAATTGCCTCGGCTAGTAAAAATGCGACAACAGTCTTGCAAAGAACCGGAATAGAAGGTCTATTTGATGTCATTGTAGATGGATATAGCGTAAAAAATACTAAACCCGCTCCTGCTCTCTTTTTATTTGCAGCAAAAAAGTTAGGAGTAAAGCCAGAAGATTGTGTAGTAGTAGAAGATGCTAAAGCAGGGATTGAAGCTGCGTTGGCTGGAAATATGATTCCTGTTGGCATTGGCCCAGAGGAAAGAGTAGGAAAAGCCTGCTTTCGTTTTGAAAAAATTGGAGATATTACACTGACCAAATTATTCGAAATTATAAATTTTTAGAAGAATAAGTTGGACTTACCACAATATTTTTATCCCCTTCTTCTTCCTTTTTTAGCTAACTTTTCACCAGAAAGTCTCACAATGATTCAAATAAATTTTTCAGATGATAGTTAATTTATTTATTTGAATTATATTATTAGAATAAAATATTTCTAAAAAGTATTTTCCTAAAAAGATTTTTAGGAGTATAATATTTGTATATAAGAAGAGGCAAATAATGAAAACGAAAAGATACGATACTTTTATAATAGGTCATATTTCTATCGATGAGAATATTTATCAGGGAGAAGTTATAAAAGAAATAGGAGGGGCGGTGGTTCATTCGTCCTGCACCTCTTATGCTATTGGTCATAAAACTGGTATCTTAACTAAGTTATCCTTCCAGGACAAAGATTGCTTAGAAGCATTTACTATTCCCAAAGAAGATATTTTCGCCTTAAGTTCTAAAAATACCACTTCTATAAGAAATATTTACTATAGTGCAGATAAAGAAAGAAGGACCTGTATTGCTCTCTCCATTGCTGACCCTTTTACCATCGATGATATCCCGAATAATATTGATTCTCAAATCTATCATTTTGCTGGTCTTATCTCAGGAGAATTCGATAACGAAATGATAAAGTTTCTGCACCACAAAGGAAAAGTTGCCCTGGATGTTCAAGGATTTTTAAGGACTGTGGGGGAAAATAAAGAAATGATATTTAGAGATTGGGAGAAAAAGAAGGAATATTTCCCCTTTATTGATTATCTAAAAACTGATGCTGCCGAAGCAGAGATAATGACGGGAACGAAAGATAGGAAGAAGGCAGCAAAAATGCTCTTTAGTTGGGGAGCAAGGGAGGTTATGATTACCTACAATAAAGAAGTTTTAATATATGATGGTGAAAAATATTATACTTGTCCTCTAAAACCAAGAAATCTTACCGGTAGAACCGGTAGGGGTGATACCTGTTTTAGTGCCTATATTACTGAAAGGTTAAACAAAGATATTGAGGGTGCCTTACTTTTTGCCAGTGCATTAGTTTCTTTAAAGATGGAAAGACCCGGTCCTTTCAAAGGGACTAGAGATGAAGTTGAGGATTATATAAATAAATATTATTAGCTATGTTTATTTCACAAAAAGGCTGAAAAATATTTAAAATCAAAATATATATGCAATATATTGTTAAACAATTTTATAATAATTTAGGTTTTGTTAGTTATAATTGAATTGTAGGTGCACAATGAATTGTGCCCTCTCCATATTATTTTTAATATCTTCCGTGGGCACGATGCATCGCGTCCCTACTTTGCTATAGCAATTTAGTTAAAGTAAAAGAGAGGTTAAAGATGAAACATTCTGAATTTAAATTCAAAACTTTTGATGGATTATCGCTCTTTGGCCAAAATTGGCAGCCAGAAAACCACCCAAAAGCAGTGATCTGTTTGGTTCATGGATTAGGAGAACATAGTGGGCGGTATGTCCCTATAGCTAATAGTTTAACTCAAGTAGGCTATGTTTTAGTTTCTTTTGATTTACGTGGACACGGTAAGTCTTCTGGTCCACGTGGTCATACCCCTTCGTATGAGGCCTTAATACAGGATATTTCTTCTTTACTGGAAGTTTCAAATAAAAAATTTTCTAAATTGCCCTTTTTTCTTTATGGCCATAGCCTAGGAGGCAATTTAGTTCTTAATTATGTTCTTCGCCGCAAACCATATCTTAAGGGAGTAATTACTACTGCTCCCTGGCTCCGTTTGGCTTTTGAGCCCCCAATCTTTAAAATTATTTTAGGGAAAATAACCAATTATACGTGGCCTTCATTTTCTCAGAAAAGCGGTTTAGATACTAAAGCTCTATCTCGTGACCCCAAAGTAGTCTATACTTATGAAAACGACCCTTTGGTTCATGACCGTATTTCAGCCCGGATGTTTATCAGTACTTTTCAAGCAGGACAATGGGTATTAGAACATGCCTCTGAATTTTCTCTTCCGCTTCTGCTTATGCTGGGGGGTGCTGATAAAATAATATCTGTTAAAGCGAGCAAAGAATTCGCTGACAAAATATCCGAAAAATGTACCTTTAAAATTTGGGATGGCCTTTATCATGAAATTCACAATGAGCCGGAAAAAGAAGAGGTCTTCAAATTTTTAATAGACTGGCTTGATAAAGAAATTTAGACTTGAATTTATTGAATTTGTATAAGAATTACTTTTTTTCGTAAATCCTAATTCGTATCTCGTATATCGTGAATAGTATCTCGCAAAGAAGAAGTCAGGAGACAGAATCCAGGAGTCAGAAGATTATTAGCGGATGGTGTTTAGGAGGTAGGGGTTCAATTTATCGAACCTGAATGATGACTGGGTGGACAGAAAAAAGATAAATTCCCGTTTCCACGGGAATGACAGAAAGAAGCGCGGGAATGACATAGAAATATGGGAATAAAGACGGGTCGAATGAATTCGCCCCCTACTTAATTGGTCAATCGGTCAACTGGCTTGTTGGTTAATTGAATAATCTTGTATCTTGTATTGTGTATTTAAAACTAACGACTATTCACTAACGACTAATTTAACTATCAATTATCGAAGAAAGAGATGGGATATAAAATGAATTCCATATTATCAGTAGGATTATTATTAGTAATAGGATTCTTTGGCGGTCTTATAGCCAGAAAGTTTAAACTCCCTACTATCAGCGGATATATTATTATAGGAATGTGTCTAAGTTTATTCCATGTTATCCCTAAAGAATTAATAAATGGAGACTTGAACATAATTGTGGAAATTAGTTTAGGCATTATTGGTTACTTAGTAGGAGGCACTCTTAATTTTGGAATAATAAAAAGATATGGAAAACAAATTATTTTAATTACTTTTACTCAATTAATGGGAGCTTGGATATTGGTCACAGTATTATTGGCTTTTTTAACTCCTTTGATTATTAAACTTGACATCCCACATCCCAGTTTTTATCAAACTTATTTACCTCTAGCGATAATAATTGGTGCAATCTCCTGTGCTACTGCTCCGGCAGCGACCATTGCTGTAATCCGTGAGTATAAAGCAAGTGGTCCTTTAACCAATACTCTATTGGCAGTAGTTGTTTTAGATGACGCTCTTTGTATAATGGCTTATGCTCTGGGCCTTAATATTGCCAAAATATTAACAGGAGATTTCGGAAGTATCCCCTGGTATAAAATAGTAATACATCCAATATTAGATATAACCGGTTCTATAATTTTAGGAACAGTCTTAGGGTTTGGTATGGTTTATTTAATTCGGTTCGCTGATACACAAAAGAGGTTATTAGTAATTATTTTTGGAATGATTTTATTATGCGTAGGAACAGCAAAGACTTTTAATATTTCTAACATCCTGGCAAATATGGTTATGGGCTTTGTAGTGACCAATCGAACAAAGCCTAATGAAAATGCATTTGAAGTAATTGATGATATTGATGATGTAGTCTTTGCTATGTTCTTTACTTTAGCAGGAGCAAATTTTGATTTAGGAGTTATGAAGAGCGCAGGAATATTGAGTTTATTAATTGTTGTGGGTAGATGTAGTGGTAAGTATGTTGGGGCAAGAATAGGAGCAACTATTTCTAATGCGCCATCGGTGATTAAAAAATATTTAGGATTTGGTCTATTGCCCAAGGCTGGCGTGACAGTAGGATTGGCTCTTTTAGCCAAGCAACATCTTACTTTTTCGGGCACAAAGATAGGAAATATAGTATTAAGTGCTATATTAGCATCGGTTATTATCAATGAATTAATCGCCCCGCCTTTAACCAAATATGCTCTTATTAAGTCAGGAGAAGCCTCTTCTGAAGAAAGATAGCTTTTAATTATAATAAAATAGTTTTAAAAATATTGATTGTTTTTATAAATAGATTATAAAAACATAAAATATGTAATATTATATTAAGTAGCTCTTATCTCTTGTCTCATAAAGATTACATAAGAAACTGCAAAACAGATAAGCATTAAAGCTATTAAGCCCACAAATTGGGGCCAGATAACCATAAGGCTTTGAGTTAAAGGTAAGGGAGTAGGAAGTAAGTTGCTACCTTTTATAAGAGCGGAAATACCAAATGCTCTTGCCGAAGGGTTAAGCAGAGCGATAGTTATTTCTTGAAAGAGCACAACTGGCGAAATGTGCATAATCATACTTTTAATATTTTCATTTTTAGCTACCATCTCTAAGGTAGAATTTTGATTAAGAGGAGCTACCTGGTCTGCTATAACACTAGAAATCATAAGAACAAAAAAAGCAAAGAAAATCCACATCATTACTGATACTAAGGCAGAAGTTGTGGTTTGTCGGAATATTATAGAAAACAAAATTCCCAAGCTCATCCAGAATCCAATATATATAACACTGGCTATAAAAAAGACGATTATTCTTGAGATCTCTTCTAAATTAGGTACGATTCCCAATACGCCCAATTCTAATCCTAAAATAATCAAAATAATACTTATTAACATTATACTAATGGTAGCAAAACCAGCTAAGAATTTACCATTAATTAAGGTATCTCTATAAATGGGTTGAGACAATACTGTGCTCATAGTCCCTTTAGAACGCTCGCTATTTATAGCATCAAATCCAAATATAATACCAATAAGCGGACCAAAAAAGCTGACAAAGAAGATAAACGAGGGCAAAGCACCTAAAGATATGGTAAAAAAGTTTAGAAATACATAATCTTTGGATATTTCGGATGAGTATTCGCCGATGTTTTGACTTAATATAAAAACAATGGAAATTGCACTAATTAATATAATGATAAATAATATTAAAAATTTTCGACTTCCTAAGTAATCAGCCAGTTCTTTCCAAAAGACAACTTTTAATCCACTCATTTTAATTATTCCTCTCGAAAATATTTTATATAAATTTCTTCCAAGGAATGATCAGGGGATTTCTTTTCAACTTCCATTACTCCTTCAATCTTTTTGATTGATTCCATAATAGTGGAAGTTAATTTATTGGCAACTTTAATCTCTAACAAATTTTCTTTTTCATCCTTTAATAAGCTCTTGCCTATTTCTTTTATAGAGCCCTGGGCTACTATCCGTCCTTGAGAAATAATGCCTATTTTAGTGCAAATTTTTTGAACCTGGTAGAGAAGGTGAGAAGATAACAATACAGTTATATTTCTTTCTCTACTCATTCTTACGATAAGTTCTAAAATTTCTTCAACCCCTTTAGGGTCTATTCCAGTAGTAGGTTCATCAAGAATTGCCAATCTCGGTTCTTTAACTAATACTGCTCCCATTCCTAAACGCTGTTTCATTCCCTTAGAAAATTTACCAACTTCTGTTTTTGCTACTTCTGAAAGACCTACTATTTCTAAAACTTCCTCTATCTTTTTATCTGCTTTTTTATCAGGAATACCGTTTAAGCGAGTAATATATTTTAAATTTTCCTGGGCAGTCAAATCTTCATAAAAACCAACATTTTCTGGGAGATAACTGGTAACCTTTTTTACTTTAAGGGGTTCCTTAGTAGAATTATAACCAAAGACATTTATTTCTCCTGAACTAGGTTCGGTTAATCCCAAAGCCATCAAAATAGTAGTGGTCTTTCCTGCTCCATTAGGACCAAGAAATCCAAATATTTCTCCTTCTTCTATTTGCAGATTTATACTGTCAACTACTTTGGTATGATTATAAACTTTGGTTAAGTTTTTTGCTTCTAAAATGACAGTTTTCATTTATCTCCTCTTTAATTTAATGAAGATTCCTATTAAAATAGCTAAGATTATTACTATAATTCCAATACCTATCCAGCCCCATTTAGTAGAAGTCTTTACAGTAGTTCGTATTTCTACCCTTTTTTGGTCTTGGGTCCCAGCAGTTGTCAAGCTGATCATATAATCACCTGGTAAAGTTCTTGATGGTGTTTTTACAATTACCTCTACTTTTTCAGGTTTTTGAGTTTCTGCTATGGGAGGCAAAGAAGATATTTTTTCTGGTTTGAAAGTTACTTCCCAATCTTCTGGTTTTGTAGAAAAGAAACTTAAACTATCAATAGCTGCTGAACCTTCATTCCAAACATAGACTGTAAATGTTTTTTCTTCACCAGCGATTGTATCTATGTTTAACAATCCTGTTTCAGTTCTTAAATTAAGTTTATAGGTCCCAGTAACGATTGCTTTAAGGTCGATAGATGCTCTATTTTCTTCAGATTCTACTATAAAAGTTATAGGGTATTCACCTTTTTCTACGAATACAGGGGGAACAACTGTAAGAGATAAATTTTCTGTACTATCCTTATTTATTTTTATAGAAGATATGCGCTCATCTTTCCATTGAGGAGTGCAATAAGCACTCCATCCCCTTGGCAGTTGAATACCTAAATCACACATAAGAGTCTCTTCGGTTTTGTTTTTTACCTCTATACTAAACTTAAATTCTTTGCCAGCTGGGTTTTCTATGGTAGGATATTTAGTAGTCATCTCAATATTTCCTGGCTCTTTTTCTTCAGTCTCCTCTTTTTTCTCAGTAATCCCAATGATAATATCCATAGTCTTTTCGATCTGCTGGTCTTTAGTAATACCTTTTAAAGTGAATTTGTAATTTCCACTTACAACTTCTTCGGGTACTTTAATATGAAATTTTAATGTTTTGGAATTATCGGGTTCTTCAGCAAGCAATACTACCTTGTGAACCTCGAAACCTTTCCAAGTACTATTTTTTAAAAGGGCCTCCCAGTTAGTAGCCTGTTCATCAGGAATAACCGAAAGGAATATTTCCTCCATTTCACGACCAGTATTAATAATTTTTACATCCAAATCCAATTCTTCTGTCTTTCCCAAAACTATATCAGTATATTCGCTATAAAGAATAAAATCTCTATCAAGTTTGCTATCTTGAGCCCAAACAATATTTCCTAAAATTAAAAATATTAAAATTATAAATCCAAAAAGAAAAATATTTTTAGTTTTATTATTCATATTTATTACCTCCCTGGTTATCTATTTTAAAAATTTATCAAAGCCAGTGTTTTATTATATAGGTTTATATGTTTCTACCTTTAAAATTTTAAAGGAAAATTGAAATTTGTCAAGGTTCCTATAGAAATTTGTTATCTAAAAGATAAAACCGGACTGTTTTATAATGATTTAAAAGATAAAAGTGGACTACCCAAAAACAGTAAAAAGGTATAATTTAGAACTAAATTC
>LDZU01000013.1_pt1 | contig 50896 bp, 51 predicted proteins | sample 615531 | NCBI WGS metagenome assembly LDZU01 (sample SAMN03408293, study PRJNA278302) | terrestrial metagenome | isolation source: oil reservoir sample SB2 | place: USA: Alaska, North Slope, Schrader Bluff formation | collected 2011-09 | reverse complement strand
AGAAGGAATAGAAAAAAGATGATATAGTGAAATGTTTTTTGTGGCGGAAAGCCGTACTACACAAGGAATTTCAAATAAAGTGGCGAAGTTGACTTGACATGTCGCTACTCTCCTCGCAACGACAGATAGGATGGGATTGCCACACTCCGATAAATCGGAGTTCGTAATGACAAAAAAAGACAATATTGTTTTTTTATAAAAATATAACGTCCTATAATATATCTTATGTAAAGTTATATTATTTTTTATTATATTACAGTATTATTTATTATTATTTATTTATGATATTTTATATATATGTTATTATTTATGATTATAAGCATATATGTTATATTTTTGTATATATTTCTTATTCTTTATTGGTTAGCAGGTTAAATGAAAGGCAGCTACTACTTTTTTATCTTTATAAAGTTTATTATATTCATCACAAGCATCTTTTGTCTTTTTAATAATTAACTCAATACCTTTTGACTCTAAATATTTTATTAACTCTGTACTCACTTTCATTAAACCATAATAACCTGTTCCCACTATTATTACTTCTGGTTTTTTATTAATTATATCTTGGACATCTTCAATATAAAGATTATGACCTTCTTTTCTCCACCAATTACTATTAATATCGTTTTTATAAATAATAAGGTCTGAATTATATTTTTTTCCATCAATTATGATTTGCCCAAAACTGTAAGATTCTATCATTTCATTCTTACCCCTTTTTAAGTATAAAGTTGTATTTTAGAGACTGCTCCGCTGCAATAACATGAAAAAAGAAGTTTCTCTCTCATAACAAAACGAAGTATCGATTAATGAGTATTATTTTTGAATAATTATAGAGGCATAACCAACTACTTGTTCATACATTCTAGTTACATCGCCAGAGGTAGCATATTTGAGTAATTCAGCGTTTTTTGCCCCTAAAGTGCGACAAGCAATTAACATTGTGGCAATTGGTCCGGGTCCACATATAGTTAAATTCTGTCGATAAATTATTTCGTATAGTTTCTCAGGATTAAATTCAAGAATGGCATTTATTGCTTGCCTATCCATACTTTGAGCATATTCCTGAGATTCATAGTGGGTAAAATCTGAACTGGCGATGATTAGAATGTTTCTGTCAATTACAGCAGAACATATTGACCGAGCAATTTCTATATCTGTATTAACATCCTGACGAGTCATACAAATTGGAATAATTTTTGTATCTTTTCCAAAGATATATTGTATAAAGGGTAATTGAACTTCAATAGAATGTTCATATTGATGAGCTTTATAATCATCCTTAATTATTTTAGAATTATTTACTATATTTTCTGCCATATCTTTATCTATTTCTACTTCACCTAACGGAGTTTTCCATTTCCCTTTAATCATAATAGAAACATCTGCTCCAAAACCACGATGATTAGGACCTAATATTATTATAGTATCTGGCTTTCCATCTATAGCCATTTTATAAAATCCATGAGCAGCAACCGGGCCGGAGTACATATAGCCAGCATGGGGGCTAATTAAACCAATAACTTTTCTATCCTCTTTATCAAGATTTATTGAGGGTATTTTACCGGGTCCTAAATTATGTAGAAAACAATTTTCAATCTGCTTATTTAAAGATTTTGAATCGCCATCATAAAAGCTTCCTGCAACTGCAGGTTTTCTTAATTCTAACTCAGCCATGAAATCCCCTCCCCTATTATTTAATTATTAATAATAATTATTAATTTTAGTTCAATTAATATCTACCCCCTCTAGAATGTCGACCTGTTTTTTTCCTCTTTTTTATTTTGGGTAATAAAATTATTAATAATATTATTACGATTAATGATATAAATATCACTCTGGAATAAGGCGAATAAAACATGTATTTAATATAAGATATATAATATCTTTTTTTTGCGGAAGGATAATTGGGGTTCAAATTTAATACTTCCTTGTATTCTCTACATGCGTCTTTAAAGGAAGATATATTTTCATAATGCATTGCTAGATTAAAATGAGAATCAATTATTTTTATTTTAATTTGCTGATTTTCTGGATCATTTTCTTTAAGGTAGTTATAAGCTTCTATAGCATTTTTCCATTCTTCATTTTCATAGAAAGCTAAAGCAATTCCTTCACGGGCAGTAATGTTTAAGGGGTCTATAGATATAACTTGCTTGAATTCTGATATAGCTTCTTCCCATTTATGCTCATCAAGATATTTATTTCCCAAGTTGTTATGAATAACTATTTTAGATAGGCAGTATTTTACTATTCTATTATTTCCTGCTTCAACAACAAAAACATAATCTCTATCATCAATTGCAATACCTTCAGGAAAAGATAATTTAGCATCATCCGATTCATTTCCAAATTCTAACTCGAATTGTGCTTCTTTATTAAATTTTACAACTTTTCCATTTTTATAATCAGTAACGTATATATTGCCTTTTGAATCAAATGCTATATATCTGGTACCATTAAATTGACCAACATCATCACCGCCTTCTCCAAATTTTCGTAAAAAATTCCCATCGTTATCGAATACTTGTACTTGATTATGAAAAGTATCAGCAACGTATATATTTCCTTCTTTGTCAAGAGCAATTCCCCGGGGATAATAAAACTCACCATCTCCCATACCTTCTCTTCCAAATTGCTTTACAAATTTAAAATCTGATGAAAATTTTTGTATTCTGTTATTCCCGGTATCAACAACATAAATATTATCATTTTTATCTATGGCAATACCTCTGGGGTTAAGAAATTCTCCTGGACCATTACCTTCCTTTCCTACCATATTTAAAGATTTTCCGTCAGGAGATATTTTTTGTACTCTATTATTAAATTGCTCTACAACAATTATGTTTTCATTTTGATCTAAAACTATTCCTACGGGTCCATCAATTTTTAATTCACTATCTTTTTCTGGGATTACTTTCAATAATCGTCCCTCTGAAGTGAATATTTGTATTCGGTCATTTTCCCAATCGGTTATATACAAATTACCACTCTTATCTTGGGTAATACCAACTGGATAGTTAAACTCCCCTTCTCTATTTCCATATTCGCCAAAAGTTAATATAGTAATATAATTAGTATTCGAGGCAAAACTATTAGCAACATATGCTAAACTGAATAATAATAATAATATTACTACAAAAAGAAAAAGTGCAATATATTTTTTCATAGCCATATCCTTTCATACCTTTTTATATTAATAATCTTAATAACTATTCAGGTATACTTATGGTAGATAATTCTTTTATTTTATTGCTTAATAAATTTATTGCATCTTTTTGGCTTTCTTTATTTTTTAAATCTACATTTGTGAAATGTTGAGGGACACCATAATTGACAACTATCTTGTACTTAAACAAAACAGGTAATTTTTTTCCTTGAGGGTATATTTTATGTGTACCAATAATCCCTACTGGTAAGATAGGAACACCCACTTTTTTAGCAATTTTTAAAACACCTGATTTTAATTCTTGTAGTTTACCATTCGATGAACGTGTACCCTCTGGAAATATACCTAATACCCCTCCTTCTTTTAAAATGCTTATAGCTTTTTTAAAAGCAATTATATCAATATTTTCTCTGTTTACAGGAAAAGCATTTAAATTTCTGAGTATAAAACTACTAAAAATATTGTTAAAGACTTCTTTTTTTGCAATAAAATATACTTTCCTTTTGACTGATATGCCTAAAACGACTGGATCTAAATAGCTAACATGGTTTGAAGCCAATATTAAGCCACCTTTTTCAGGAATATTATCAATTCCTTTTACTTCCATTCGCCAAAATATTTTTAACAATAACCAACATATAGCTCTTGCTATATAATAGAACATATGATTTATCCTAACTTTATTTATTTAATAATTCCCCAATTTACCAATCCACCAATTGATCAATTAGCTAATTAATATATTTGTTAGTAGGACAAGGAGATATTTTTTGTGGGCACGATACATCGTGCACCTACGCTTGATTTATAATTTTCTTCACGAGATATGATTCACGAAATACGAGATACGAATGAGTATGGTGTGCCCGAGAGGATTTGAACCTCCAATCTACGGCTCCGGAGGCCGTCGCTTTATCCGATTAAGCCACGGGCACTTATTATCTTCCAAAACTAAGTCTTTCAGCTAAAAATACAGGTAATCCAGCATTGATTATTTTCTTTTGAGTTAAATATATTGGATAGGAAACACGATTAATTACGACCTTTTGGGAATTTATGTCATAAATACCATAACTTGCCTTTGGATTACCGTCTCGAGGCTGGCCAACACTCCCACAATTAATAATATACCTTTTATTCTTATCTATTTCAATATTACCACCATTATTTAAATTAGTGTAGTTTATTTTTCTACTATTTTTATCGAGAGAAAAATATCCCGCTAAATGGGAATGCCCTATAAAATATATTTTAAAATTATATCTATTAAAAATTAGATTTGCAGTAATTTCATCCAAAATATACTCCCATATTGGTTCACGAGGACTTCCATGAACTGCAAATATTTCGTCTTTAATAGTAAGATTTTCAAGTAGATTTGATAAATATTTGATGTTATCATTATCTAATTTTTGAGATGTCCATAAAATTGCTTCTCTTGCTACATAATTAAAATAATTTATATCCAATTTTCCTACTGCGCCAAAATCATGATTTCCTGCTATACATCTACAGTTTAATTCCTTTATTCTTTTAATACAATAATCAGGATCTGCACCATAACCAACAATATCTCCTAAACAAATAAATTTGTCAATTTCTTCCATATCTTTCAAAACACTATCTAATGCCTCAGAATTACTATGAATATCAGAAATTATTCCAATCTTCATAATTAACCTCTAAATTATAGTAAAACGTAAATAAAAAAACGGCGTAAATATAATTTACGCCGTTTTTTTATGCTCTTATAATTTCTTTAATTCGCATAATCGCTGAAGTAGAAGATCGAGCCATTTCGTCTAATTTCATAGTAATAAATTTTACTGTCTCTTCTATATCAGGTATCAGTACGTATTCTAATGCATTAACTCTTCGTCTGGTTTTTTCAATTTCATCAGCTAAAAGGCTTGCCGCTTTATCTAATTCCGCCAATTTCAACATCAAGGGCAATATATCATAAAAATTTCTCAATGCAATATCTAATTCTGGAGTTGTATTAATTAAACTGTAGGCGTAAAAATTTTTCTCATATTTAAATGTATATTTCGGAACATTTACGCTCATTATATTTTTAAAAGTTACTTCAACTGCGCTTTTTGCTTTAGGGAACATTAAGGTTTCTTCCAAAGTTATTTTGCTCATTAAAGCAGAAGCATTAGAAAAAATTAGGTAACATTTCATTAGCCTATCTTCTAATTCTTCTCTAATTTTTTTATTTTCTTTTACTAAACGAATAAATTCTTGAATTAAAGCGTCTCTTTTATCTTTTAATAACTTATGCCCTCGTTTTGCTACAACCAACCTCTTTCTTAATCTTAATAATTCCATTCGATTAGGATTAACTTTTAACAGCATTTATATTTTAGCCTCCACTGAATCCTTGGGTAAATATTTTTCAATAAGTTCATCTTTTATCCTTTTTAATTCTTCTTTTGGTAGAATAGTTAACAGTTGCCATCCTAAACTTAAACTTTCTTCAATTGTTCTATTTTCATCTTCACCTTGTTTGACGAATATTTCTTCAAACTTATCAGCAAATTTAACATATTTTTTATCGACTTCTGTTAATGCCGCCTCACCTAATATTACTGCTAATTCTTTGGCTTCTTTACCTCGAGCATAAGAGGCAAATAGCTGATTCATAGTATCTGCATGGTCTTCACGAGTTTTATCTGGCCCAATACCCTTGTCTTTTAAACGAGATAAAGAAGGTAATACGTTAATAGGCGGATAAATTCCTTTAAGATGCAATTCTCTTGCCAATATTATCTGACCTTCGGTAATATATCCAGTTAAGTCTGGTATAGGATGGGTTTTATCATCTTCAGGCATAGTTAATATTGGAATTAAAGTTATTGAACCTCTTTTTTCTTTTATCCTACCTGCTCTCTCATAAAGAGTAGCTAAATCTGTATACAAATAACCAGGGTAACCACGTCTTCCAGGAACCTCTTTTCTTGCTGCAGATACTTCTCTTAAAGCTTCACAGTAATTGGTCATATCAGTAAGTATTACGAGAACGTGCATCTCTTTTTCAAAGGCTAAATATTCTGCACAAGTTAAAGCCATTCGAGGAGTGATAATTCTTTCTACTGCTGGATTATTAGCTAAATTTATAAACATAACACTTCTTTCTATTGCCCCGGTTCTCCTGAAGTCATTGATAAAAAAATTTGCTTCCTCAAAGGTTATTCCCATTGCTGCAAAAACTACAGCAAATTTTTCTTCTTTGCCTAACACTCTTGCTTGTCGAGCGATCTGGGAAGCAAGTTTAGCATGTGGTAGTCCTGCACCTGAAAAAATGGGTAATTTTTGACCTCTAACCAGTGTATTTAAAACATCAATAGAAGATATTCCAGTTTGTATAAAATCATTAGGATAATCTCGGGCATAAGGATTTATCGGATTACCATTTATATCTAATTTTTTCTCAGCAATTATTTTAGGTCCATTATCTATTGGTCTGCCTGAGCCATCAAATATTCTTCCTAAAATGTCTAAAGAAACTGGCAGTTCTATTACTTTACCTAAAAATCTTACTTTAGTCTCTGATACATTAATACCTGTGGTTCCTTCAAATACTTGAACCACTGCCTTATCTTTGGTAACTTCCAGTACTTGTCCCCTTCTCATTTCCCCGGAAGATAATTCTATTTCTACTAATTCTTGATATTTTACATCAGTTGTTTTTTCCACAATTACTAAAGGACCAGCCACATCAGATATAGTCAGATATTCTTTAATCATTTTTATCTATATTTTCTCCTTCCCTTTAAATAGTAGTTATAGCGTTAATTTGGGATATTATTTCATTTTCAATTTCACTAAACTTATCTATATTTTCTTCTTTAATAAATTTAGCGCGCACTATTTTTGCTTTAACTGGTAGTGCATTTAATTGATCTATGGTTACACCTTTGGCAATTGCTCTCTCCGCGTAGTTATGAAATAATAGTATTAGCTTTAAAATTAAATATTGCTTTTTAATAGAAGTATAAGTGTCTACTTCATCAAAAGCATTTTGATGAAGAAAATCTTCTCTAATTGATCTGGCAGTTTCTAACACTAACCTTTCATGAGTTGATAAGGCATCAATTCCTACCAATCTGACAATTTCTTCTAACTCTGCCTCTTCCTGGAGAATTTCCATAGATTTACTGCGTAATTCTACAAATTCTTTGCTAATTTCTTTATCATAAAATTCAGATAGTTGTGACAAATAAAGTGAATAACTTGTTAACCAATCAATTGCTGGAAAATGTCTTTTGTAGGCCAATTTGTCCTGCAAACTCCAAAAAACTTGAACTGTACGTAAAGTATTTTGAGTAACTGGTTCAGATAAGTCTCCACCTGGAGGTGATACTGCACCAATGACGCTTAAAGTTGCTTCTCTATTATCCCTACACAAACATTTTACTCTACCTGATCTCTCATAAAAGCTAGAAATTCGGGTACCTAAATAAGCTGGAAATCCTTCTTCACCAGGCATTTCTTCTAATCTACCAGATATTTCACGCATTGCCTCTGCCCAACGGGAAGTAGAGTCTGCCATAAGAGCAACATTATAACCCATATCTCGATAGTATTCTGCAATAGTTATACCAGTATAAACTGATGCTTCACGAGCTGCTACTGGCATATTTGAGGTATTAGCAATCAGGATGGTTCTTTCCATTAATGGTTTTCCGGAATAGGGGTCAATTAATTCTGGAAATTCTATTAGTACATCAGTCATTTCATTGCCCCTTTCACCACACCCAATAAATACAATAATTTCTGCGTTACACCATTTAGATATTTGATGTTGCACTACAGTTTTACCACTACCAAAAGGTCCAGGAATACAAGCTGTTCCCCCTTTTGTTATAGGAAAAAATGTATCAATAACTCGCTGACCAGTAATTAATGGTTCATTGGGAGGCAATTTTTCTTTATAAGGCCTTGATTTTCTTACTGGCCATTTTTGTAACATTTTAATCTCAGCAATTGAGCTATTTGTTTCTTTTATCCTAGCAATGGTTTCAGTGACTGTAAATTTACCGCTATGTATTTCTTCGATTTCGCCCTGAATTCCATATGGAACCATAATTTTATGTTGAATAATGCTGCTTTCTTGAACAGTTCCAATAATATCCCCAGAAACTACTTTATCTCCTTTTTTAAGAATTGGTTTAAAGTCCCATTTTTTATCTCTATTAATTCCGTATACTTCTGCTCCCCTGGTGATAAAATTTCCCGTAGTTGTTCTAATAATGTCTAAAGGCCTTTGAATGCCATCATAAATTGAAGTGATAAGCCCTGGCCCCAATTCTACACTCAAGGGTGCACCAGTTGAAAAAACAGGTTCTCCAGGACCAATCCCCGCAGTTTCTTCGTAAACCTGTATGGTAACCAGATCTTCAGCGAGTTCAATTATTTCACCAATTAATTTTTGAGTGCTTACTCGTACCACATCATACATCTTTGCTCCTCTTAATCCTTCAGCTACAACTACAGGTCCAGCCACTTTAATAATTTTCCCTGTTTCCATCATTCTCCCTCTTTCTTAAATAAAATATCTGTGCCTATCGCTTTTTCTACATTTTTTCTTAATATTTTAATTCCCAAATTCTTTCTTTCTAATTTATTAGGAATTATGGTTATGCTAATTAAATATTTTTTTTGTAATTCTTCAATTTTATTAGATATTTGGGAAGCTATTTCTTCAGTTATAAATATTACGGCATATTTTTCTTTTATTAATTCATTTAAAATATTTATAGCCTCTTCTTTATTAGTTACCGAAAAAATAGAAATCCCTAATAATTGAAATCCTATTATTGAATCCCTGTCTCCCACTAAAGCAATTTTATACATACACATCACGTATTCTTTCTTTAATTTCTGCAGGCGATAATTTATTAAGTTTACCGCTCAAGATTATTCGAATATTTTTTACATCATTTTCTTTGGCTACAATAAAACCAACAAGGGGTTCCATTCCAAAAGTAATAAATCTTCCTATTTTTACAAAATTTAGAATAAAGTTATCTATAAGTCGCTCAATTTCTATTAGAGAACCTTTTATTTCGTAACTCTTTAGACCCATTTCTACAATTTTTTCATAGTCAGTTTTAGCAAATTTTGCACTCCAGGAAGACAAAGGAGAATCAAAAATATCTATAAGATTTTTTAAATCAAGATTACCCTTATCAATTAAAAATTTTTTTAAAAAAACTTTATCCTCTCCCCTTATCTTTATCCTAATGGTAGTGATAATATTATTAAGATCAATATTCATTTTAACAAATTTTTTTAAAAATGGGGCTTCAATGTCTTTTAATATATTAGAAATGATATTGTACCTTTCTTTATCCAGGACCAGGTCAATTATTTCTGGATCCTGGAATTTATTATATTCAGATATTGTTTTTCTTACCGCAGATTCAAAAGATACTGGAATCTCAGTAAATTTTTCTTCCTCAATTGCCATTATAAGATTTTTTATATTTATCGTACCAATTTCCGAAAGAGATTCAGTATACTTTTTTTTCAAATATTTTGATTTTATGAGCACCTTGAGATTGTGAAAATCATAATTTAAAGCAAATACATAATAAATAAATGGATAGGGAGAAATATCTTTAATCACTTTATATGTGCGAATTAATTCTTTATTTAGAGAGTTTTCAAAATCCACATGATTATAAATATCGAAACTATAAGAATCTAATCCACTTTCGATTAAAAGATTTATAGAGGATGATAAATCTGAAGATTCAATTAGTTTATCTAATAAAACCTTATTTAATAATTTTTTTTCCAACTCTCTTATTCTTCCGACTGCATATGTATATTCAGTCTCAGTATTACTGCTATCGGTAAAATATCTAATCATCAATATTCCCTTCTTGAAAGCAAATAATTTAATTCAGAATATTTTATTCAAAAAGAAATCGACTTATTTTGGTTTCCAGTTCTTCTCTTACATTTTTGAACATTATTTCTAGCGAGCTATTTTTTCTTATATTATCTGATCCAATCACTACTCCACCTTTTATATCTAGATATGTTGAAGATAATTTTAGTTTCCCTTGTTTACCGTTTGCCTGTAATTCATCGTTAATCTCTTTGATAAAATTCTTTGAGATTCTATCTTTATCTAAAGGGCTTATGAAAATGGCTTCATCTCCCTTTTCAATGTTATTCAATATTATTTTTTTTATAAAATTTAAATATTGTCTATCGTCTAATTTAGTAATTTTATCTAAAGCCTTATTAAAAGTTTTCTCGATAATATCTTGTTTTGTGGAAAGTATAGTTTTTCTTGCCCCTAAATTTGCTTCAGTTATAATTTTCCCTTTTTTTAATAATATTTCCTGGTTGATTCTATTTAATATTTTTAACTTAATATCTTCTGATTCTTTTTTGGCTTTTTCTCTTATTTCTTTTGCCTTATTATTAGCATCTTCGATAATTTTATTAGCTTTATTTTTTGCATCAGATATAATTTTTTCCTTTATATCTTTTATTGACATTAAAAAGTCTCCTTTATAATTTTATACCATTTAGAAGTAATATAGTAGCCAATAAAGACAATACTGCATAAGTTTCAACCATCGCTGGCATTACTACGGCTTTTCCTGTTTCTTCTGGCCTTCTCGCAATTAATCCTATAGCACCGGCAGAAGCTTTTCCCTGATAAATGCCAGAGAAAAATCCAACTATTCCGATAGGTAGGCAAGCAAAAAATATTTGCCATCCTTGATCTAAATTTAAAGCTACCGGTGTACCTGCAAAAATACCAATTTTCATTAGAACCCAAAAACCGGCAAGTAATCCATAAATACCCTGAGTCCCTGGAAGAGCTTGTAGTAATAATACTTGCCCAAATTTCCCTGGATCTTCAGTCATTACTCCTGCTCCTGCTGTTCCAGCTATTCCTACTCCAATAGCCGAACCTGATCCAGCCAAACCTATAGCTATTGCAGAACCTAAAAAAGCCATTACTACTCCTTGTGTAATCATTTTTTCCTCCTTTTTTATTTCTATTATTTAATGATTGTAGCCTAAAAGCTAAAAAATATTCAAAAAGTAGTTTATATTCGAATAAATCTGACCACTACTAACGACTAATTTAATTTATTCTTTAGTATGGATATTTACGTATTTTGTCGTTATCTTAAAAGGAATAAAAGAATTTCCACCACCTTGATAAAATTTAGTAAAAAATTCTACATATTGCAAACGAGCTGAATGAATAAATGCACTCAAAGTACTTATAGCAATATTAAATAAATGTCCGCCAAAATATATTAAAATTACAAAAATGAAACCTATATAAGGTATATCTTTAACCAGTACTACTAAAGTATTTATTACTACTGCAATGATACCGGTAGCTAAACCGAGAGCAAATAATCGAGAATAAGAAAGAACATCACTAAGATAGCCAGTAATATCGTATAAAGCTAAAATACCAGATCCTATTCTCTTAATAATATTTTTATTTGTCCTCCCTTGAGTTAATATAATTGATAGTACTCCACCTATAATCATATATTTCGATAGAGATAAAATTAATTTAGAAAAAGAAAATGTATTGGCAATTCCAAATATGAGAAAACCAGTAATTAATAACAACCAAGAACCCTGGTCCATTAAGCCATCTATAATTTTATTATTTCTAATATTGACCATAAATTTTGTTATAATTCCAGTGTAAATCTGAATTAAACCCAAAATTAGAGAAATAACTAATATTGGCATAGGATTATTTATTGGATTAATAAGAGCCACTTTATCCAATAAGATATTTCTGATAAATATAATTTGCTGTGGTAAATAATCAAGAGTATTACCTAGCCAACTCCCCATAAAAGTTCCTACTATAAAAGAAGATAATCCTCCTAAGATAAGCAGATTAAATAATTTTTTCACCATTCCCCCAACTTTAAATTTTTTAGTTGCTAAAATACATAATACAGTCATAATCAAACCATAACCAGCATCAGACAGACACATTCCAAAGAAAATAAAAAAGAAAGGTGTTAGTAAAGGTGTAGGATCAATTTCATTATATTGGGGTATCCCATAAAGTTCTGTAATCACTTCAAAAGGTTCTATTATTTTATTATTATATAGGGCAGTTGGTATATTTTCATTTTCTTGGGGATCACTAAAAAATATTTCTATTTCCTGATATTTTTTAAACAACCTTTCTTTTAATAGACCAATATCTTTTTCTAAAATCCAGCCTTCAAGAATTAGTACATTTCTTGTCTGTTTAAAATATTTTTCTATATCTCTTCTACTCTTGGAGATAAATAAATGATCGAAAGCAATATACAAGGATAAGTTATTTTTATACAATTTTATACTTTCTTTTGCTATTTCCTCCCTTTTTTTTCTAATATCCTTCAATTCTCGAGTTGTACTTTTTATAATTTCTAACGGTGTTCCTTTCAATTCTCGTGGAAATTTAAAATATTCGAAGTTATATTTGTTTAATATTTTTTTGATAGAAGGAGAATATTCGGGGATAGAAATAATCATTACCTTACATTGCCTTCTATCTTCACTAAGTTTTTTAATATCAATTTCTTTCCCAATTTTGGTTATTTCTTCTAAACAAGAAACATAATCTTTTAAAGGTATAAAGCCAAGTGTGATATTAGTATTTTTTGTGCCTCCTAAATCTTGTATGTCAATATTCAATTCTTTCCATTCTATTAACTGATCTTTTAAGCCTTCGAGATGATTTTCTCGACTTTTTAATTCTGCTAATCTGCTATCTAATTCTTTACACTTTTTGTAAATATCCTTGTAATCGAACTGGGCAAATAAAAAAGGTAATTTATCATATTCATATTCTTTTCTTGAGGGTACTGATAATTTGTGGTATTTTTTAGCTTCATCTTTATAATTTGAAAGATAATCTATACAATATTTTACTTCTGATAGGGCAGCATCAATTTCTGTGGTAATCATCGTTTGATAATCTAATAAATTATATTCCCCCGATTTGGCTGTTACATTTTTTATTTGAACGCATCCAGCTTTTTGGAGTTCTTCAATTACTTTATCTTTTAACCCGATATAAGTGAATAGATTTACTTTCTTAACTTTGCAAACCGCCATTATAATTCAACAACCCTCTTAATTATGATTTCAACTGCTTTGTCTACTTTCGCCATCGCTTTTTTATAAATCGCATCTCTTTCTTTAATACTTTTATTAATAATATTCTCCGCTTCTTCCCTTGCTATTTTTTCTTCTTTTTTAATCATTAATTCCCCTTTCGCAAGGGTTTCTTTTTTAACCTGTTCTTTAATTTTTTCTGATTCCAATTGAGCCTCTTTAATTATTTTAATTGCTCTATCTTCTGCTTCTTTAATAATTTTATCAGCAACATTTTCAACTTCTTTGACTTCTTCAATAATTTTGCTTATCAAAATCTCCACCTCATTATTTATAAAAAATACTTGTAAAATTATAACATAGTCAATTATCTATCTCAATATATTACCACATTTGTACATTATGTTTAAATATTTTTTATTTCCTCTAACAATCTATTTATTATTATTTTATCACTAAATTTTCCTATTATTTTACCTCTCTTAAAGAGTATAGCAGTTTTTTTATGATATGCTATACCTATATCAGCATCTCTTGCCTCACCTGGTCCGTTCACCATACATCCCATAACCGCGATAGTAATTGTCTTATTAATATTAAAAACATTTTTTTCTACCTTTTTAACAATTTCTTTAAGGTCAACCTTACATCTTGCACAGGTGGGACAGGAAATTAAATTTGGCCCTCTTTGTCTAAGATGTAATGCTTTTAATATTTCATACCCAACTTTTATTTCTTCTACTGGATCATCGGTTAATGAAACTCTAATAGTGTTACCAATCCCTTGGTGTAAAAGTATTCCAATACCGACAGAGGATTTTATAATTCCTGAAAAAGGAGGACCAGCTTCGGTAATCCCTAAATGTAAAGGATAACTATATTTAGAAGAAAACATAATGTTTGCATCTATAGTATCAATCACATTTGTAGATTTAATAGAAAAAATTACATTGTGGTAATCAACTTCTTCTAATATTGCAATAATATTGTTCACGCTTTCCATTAGAGCTTGAGGAGTAACCTTTTTATATTTTTTTAAAATATTATTATCTAATGAACCAGAATTTATTCCAAATCTAATTGGTAAATTTTTTTCTTTTGCCGATCTTATAATTGATTTAATCTTTTCTATATCTTTTATATTCCCAGGATTTATTCTTAACCCATCTACCCCAGATTCCATAGATTTCAAGGCTAATTTATAATCAAAATGAATATCTGCAACTAAAGGTATATTAATTTCCTTTTTAATTAAGGGAAGTGAGTGACACGATTCTAAATCAGGTACAGCTACTCTTACTAATTCACAACCTTCTTTTTCCATACTTTTTATTTGAGCTATGGTAGCTGGAACATTCTTTGTGTCAGTATTAGTCATAGATTGTACAGAAACAGAGGCATTGCCCCCAATTATTAAATTACCTACTTTTACTGCTCTGGTCTGTTCTCGTGTATATAACATTTTCCAATTTTTCCCTTGAGCACGATGCATCGTACCTCTACCTTAACTATTTTGTCTACTTTTGGGTTTCAATCATTTATTGAATAAAATTCTTAAAATATCTTTATAAGTTGCAAAAATAAATATAATCATAATAATTGATATCCCGATAAGATAAATAAAATTTATTTTTTCAGCTTCTAATGGTTTCCCTCTCAGTTTCTCTATAATTAAAATAATAATATGTCCCCCATCTAAAGCTGGGATGGGTAAAAGATTGAATAATCCTATAAAAATACTTAATATTGCTGTAAAATACAATAAATTTAAAAAACCAAGTTTGGCTGCTTCACCAGTCATTTGAGCTATACCTAAAGGCCCAGCTATCTCAACTGGTACTTTGCCGGTAATCATTTCCATAGTATTGGAAAATATTAATTTAATAACATTTACAGTAGTGAAAAGGCCTTTATTAAATGCAGAAAATATACTAATCTTTTTAACTGATACTTCAAGTTCTATCCCTATCCTAAACTTATTGTAATTTTCATCATATTCGGGCATAACAGAGATATCATTACTTTTCCCATTTCTATCTAGAGTTATATTTAATATTTTATCGGAATTTTTGTTGATGATTTCCGAAATTTCTTTCGGGTCATCTATTTTTGTTGAATTAATGGCAATTATCTTATCCCCGGGAAGAATCCCAGCTTGATCAGCGGGTCCATTCTCTATAACTGTAGAAATACTATTAGTGATTACTGGAATTCCAATAATAAAAAATATCAGGCTAAATATGATAATTGCGGTAAAAATATTCATAAAAGGGCCTAATGCTACAATTAATGCTCTTACTCCCAATGGTTTCTTATCAAATCTCTGATTCTCGGGGACTTTTTCTTCTGTTGTCTCCATATTTTCTTGTCCCATTTCTCCAGCCATTTTTACAAAACCACCAATAGGAATTAAACAAACTAGATATTCTGTTTCATTTTTATAAAATCCAAATATTTTTGGACCCATACCAAAAGCAAATTTATGTACTCTTACCCCAGATATTTTAGCACTAATAAAATGTCCAAATTCATGGAAAAAAACTAAGATACTAAATACAAATATAAATGCAATTATAGTTAACAATTTTTCTCTCCTAAAGTTAATTTAAGCTTTGTCTTTACACAATGATAGTGCAGTTTTTCTAGCCCAGTAATCAGCATCGAAAATATCTTCAAGACTGGGATTTTGTTTAGGTATGTGATTTTTCATAGTATTTTCAATAATTATAGGTATTTCGGTAATATTTATATAATTATTTAAAAAAGCATTAACTGCAATTTCATTTGCTCCATTTAATACTGCAGGCATTGTTCCCCCCACTTCTAATGCATTATAAGCAAGTTTTATGCAAGGAAATTTATTGAAACGCGGTCTTTTAAAAGTTAATTGACCTATCTTGGTAAAATCTAATCGATTATAATTGTTAATAACTCTATCTGGGTAAAACAAGGCAAATTGAATAGGAATTCTCATATCATGTTCACTCAAATGAGCTAAAATTGTGCCATCTACAAATTGGACCATTGAATGTACATAGCTTTGGGGGTGAATTAAAATTTCTATTTTTTGGGGTGATATATCAAATAACCATCGAGCTTCAATAACTTCTAACCCCTTGTTCATTAAAGTTGCAGAATCGATGGTAACCTTTTCTCCCATTTTCCAAGTAGGATGATTTAAAGCATCCACAACGGAAATACTTTTTAATGCTGAATCGGTTAAGTTGTATAATGACCCGCCAGAGGCAGTTAATATAATTTTTTCTATACCACTTTTTTGCTCGTTCTTTAGACATTGAAATATTGCGCTGTGTTCACTATCTATAGGTAAAATGGTCACCTTTTGCGCTTTAGCTTCTCTTGCTAAAATATCACCTGCTACTACTATTGCCTCTTTACTAGCTAAGGCAATTTTTTTCCCGTGTTTTATAGCTTCAAAGGTTGGTAAAAGAGAGGCAATCCCGGTTATAGCTATAACTACTATATCTACCTCTTCTAAGGTCGATATTCTCGTTAGTCCTTCTACTCCCCAATATATTTTCGTCTTATTAAGGTTGTTTATTTCATTTTTCAATTTTTTTGCCAGTGATTCATTTCTAACTACCGATATATTAGGTTGGAATGTAATTATCTGTTCTTTTAATAGTTTAATATTTTCCCAACCACTCAAACCTACAACTTCAAATTCACCAGGATGTTTTTGAATAACCTCTAAAGTTTGTCTTCCAACAGAACCGGTTGATCCTAATATAACTATTTTTCTTTTCATAAAATTAATCCTATTCTTTTTGCAATATATTTTTATCAAGATAAATAAATTATATAATAATAAAATACTGGAGCAGTAAATAATATACTATCCAAACAATCCAATATTCCCCCATGTCCGGGAACTATATTGCTAGAATCTTTGACTCCAGAACATCTTTTTATCATAGATTCGAATAAATCTCCAAGTTGTGCTATTGTGGCAATAATCAATCCAAGAAATATTAATTTAGTAAAACTTAAATTTAACCAATTTTTTAGTATAAATACACATAAAATACTAAAAATAATTCCTCCAATTGATCCCTCTAATGATTTTTTGGGACTTATTCTAGGGCACATTTTATTTTTACCAAATTTTGTACCGACAAGATAAGCTGCTGAATCATTTACCCAGATTGTGAATAATAAAGAAAGTAGAAAATAGTCGCCATTTGGTAAAAATTTTATTTTCAATATAAATGAGGATAAATATCCTAAATAAATACCACTAAAAATGCTAATAGACATATTAGGTAATAACTTAGAATAATCTTTTTTAAATAATTGGACAAAAGAATACAAGATAACTGTAAAGACAATAATTATTTCTTTATCGTATACAAATTTTAAATTATAAAAGTTAATAATAATCGAACCAATAAAATAAAAAGACAGTATAAATCCCAATGCAATAGAAGGTTCAAAGCCAATTTTACGAACCATCTTAAACAGCTCGTTCAAACCTAAACTAACCAAAACTATTAGCAATATAAAAAGGGGGAATTGTCCCCATAATATTATTAAAATTACTAAAGGAACACTAATAATAATGGTGAGTATTCTTTTTATAAAATTATTATACTCTTCCGCCAAATTTTCTCACTCTTTTTTGAAAATCTTTTATTGCTTCTATTAAGTTATTTTTACCAAAATCAGGCCAATAGACTGGAGTTACCCAAAATTCTGTGTAGGCAATTTGCCAGAGCATAAAGTTACTTATTCTCATTTCACCGGCTGTCCTGATTAATAGATCAGGATCTGGAAGTCTGTAAGTATATAAATTATTTCTCACAATCTCATCGTTTATTTCTTCAATTTGTATTTTCTTTTTAGAGACTTGTAATATAATAGATTTAATTGCATCAACTATTTCTGCTCTTCCTCCATAATTAATCGCAATATTTAGTATTAACTTATTATTATTTTCAGTCAGTTCAGCTAACTCAATCATATTTTTAACTAATATATCAGGGAAATCCTTAATTCTACCTAAAAAGTTAACTTTTATATTATTTTTATTCAAATTCTCTTTTTCCCTATTTAAGGTTTCATTAAATAATCTTATTAGAAATGATACTTCGTTTTTAGAACGTTTCCAATTTTCAGTAGAGAAAGCGAATAAAGTTAATATGGGTATATTTAGCTCTAAGCAACTGGAAATTACTCTTTTAACTGCTTTTACCCCCTCTTTATGGCCAAAACTTCGAGGCAATCCTTTCATCTTTGCCCAGCGAGCATTTCCATCCATTATAATGGCTAAATGTTTAGGTATATTTTTTTTATCTATCAATTCACTTTGAATATCATTTTTTATCACTAATTATCACCTGTATATAAAAATACCCCCTTTTAAATTAGTCGTTAGTTTATCGTATCGCATATTGCGTATCGATTATTATATTATATAATGACATGGTTACCTTGTTTACCAGTTATTCAATTAATTTTAATCATTAAACTGAGGTAAATGGTAAACTTGTGCCCGTGAAAACGGGTATTGGATAACTGGTTAAATACCTTAACGACATACGAAATAAAACTTATGGGAAAAAGTAATTTTTCGTATAATCTAATTTATAAAAGGGGGTTTTATTTTTATTCCTCAATTATTGCTTCATTTGGGCAAACACTAACGCAAGTTCCACATTCTGTGCAAATATCTTGGTCAATTACGTAAATGTCTTCTCCTTCACTAATTGCTTCCGCCGGGCATTCTTCCATACATAAACCGCATTTAACACATTCTTCAGTGATCTTGTATGCCATTCAATGCTCCTCCTTTCTGTATTATTAGATAGATTAGATACTGAAATATCTTATACTTCCATAATTTCTTTTTCTTTAAGGTCTAATAACTTATCAATCTTTTCTATATATTCATCAGTTAAGTTTTGAACTTTTTTCTGGTATTCTTTGCATTCATCTTCTGAAATACTACTATCTTTTTCATATTTTTTTAATAAATCATTGGATTCCCGTCTTATATTTCTTATGGCAACTTTTCCTTTCTCAGCTTCTTTTTTTACCAATTTTACTAATTCTTTACGCCTTTCTTCATTCAATGGCGGAATGGAAAGGCGAATTATATTTCCATCATTAACAGGGGATAATCCTAAATCAGATTTCCAAATAGTTTTTTCAATGTCAGAAAGACATTTTTTATCCCATGGTTGAATTATTATTAAATTAGATTCAGGAATAGAAATATTGGCAATTTGCTTTAAGGGAGTTAAAACACCGTAATAGTTTATTTTTAGCCCATCTAATAAGGTTGCGGAAGCTCTTCCTGTTCTTATATGTACGAACTCATCTTTTATTGTGTTAACTGCTTTTTCCATTTTCTTCTTTGTATCATCTAATAATTTGGACAGCATATTTTTTATTCCCCCTTTACTACGGTCCCAATTTTTTCTCCAATTATGACTCTTTTAATATTTCCTACTGTATTTAAATTAAATACTATGACCGGAATATTGTTTTCCATGCATAACGAGATAGAAGTTGCATCCATAACTTTTAAACCTTTATTTAAAAATTCAAGAAATCCTAATTTATTAAATTTTACTGCCTTTGAATTTTTTAAAGGATCGGATTCATATATGCCATCAACTTTAGTAGCTTTAAGTATTGCTTCGGCATTTAATTCTATGGCTCTTAAGGCAGCAGCTGTATCTGTAGTAAAATAAGGGTTTCCTGTTCCAGCAGCTAGAATTACTATTCTTCCTTTTTCTAAATGTCTAATGGCTCTTCTTCTTATATATGGTTCAGCAATTGCCTTCATATCAATTGCGGTTTGAACCCTGGTTTCAACATTTAACTTTTCTAATGAATCTTGAAGGGCTAGTGCATTTATCACCGTGGCTAACATACCCATATAATCTGCTGAAACACGATTTATACCCTTTTCGCTGCCTTCCTGGCCTCTAAAAATATTACCACCACCTATTACAATTGCTACTTGCACTCCTAATTGTCTTATTTCATTTATCTCTTGAGAAATAAAATTAATTTTTTTTGTATCAATCCCGTAACCCTTTTCTCCCGAGAGTGATTCTCCGCCAAGTTTTAAGAGAATTCTCTTGTATACAGGCTTCTTCATAATTTTTTATCCTTCGTCATATTTTCCTATACATATATGATAATAGCTAAATAACCAACGAAAAATGCAATTTACAATCTAACTACCTAACTGATTTTAAATTTCTTCACCCAGTTTAAATCTCGCAAATCTTTTTATTATAATATTTTCGCCTAATTTTCCTATTGTCTCTAATAGTAATTCATTAACAGTTTTGCTATCATCCTTTATGAATGGTTGTTCTAATAGGCAATTTTCCTGGAAATATTTTTCTAATTTACCTTCAACAATTTTTTCAAGTATCTTAGCTGGCTTATTTGTTTTTTCCATTTGGGCGTAGAATATTTCCTTCTCTTTATCTATTATGCTTTTGGGAACATCATTTCTGGTGATGTATTTGGGATTTGTTGCCGCAATTTGCATAGCAATATCTTTTACAAAATTTTTAAACTCTTCAGTGTTGGCAACAAAATCTGTTTCACAATTTACCTCGACTAAAACTCCTATCTTGCCATATAAATGAATATAGGATTCTACCTTGCCACTTAATGCTTGCCTTTTAAATTTCGAAGAAGCGGTGTTAATTCCTTTTTTACGTAAATATTCTATTGCCTTTTCCAAATTACCTTGACAAGCTTTCAATGCCTCTTTGCAATCCATAATTCCAGCACTAGTTTTTGTTCGTAATTCTTTTACCATTTGAGCATTAATATTCATTTTTTTCTCCTTGTCTAACTTCATTACTTTTACTTATGTTGCAACGGTTTCAACTTCTTTTTCTACCATTGATTTTTTCCCTTCAATAACTGCATCTGCAATAACTGAAGAAATTAGTTTTACTGCTCTTATAGCATCATCGTTTCCTGGAATTATATAATCAATTTCATCTGGGTTACAATTAGTATCTACAATAGCAACTATAGGAATGGATAATTTTTTTGCTTCAGCAACTGCGATATTCTCTTTTTTAGGATCAACTACAAAAATTACATCTGGAAGTTTTTCCATATTTCTAATTCCAGTCAACAATTTCTCTAATTTCTCTTTTTCTCTTTTTAAACTCATTACTTCTTTTTTTGGTAAAACTTCGAATGTTTTATTATTCTCCATTTCTTCTAACTCTAAAAGTCTTTTAACCCTTTTTCTGATTGTATCAAAATTGGTTAAAGTTCCTCCTAGCCATCTATAGTTTACATAGAACATTCCACATCTTTCAGCTTCACTTTTAATTGATTCCTGTGCTTGTTTTTTTGTTCCTATGAATAGTATATTTCCATTTTTACTTGCAATTTCTCTTACAAAATCATAAGCTACATCAATTAATTTTACAGTTTGTTGAAGGTCTATAATGTATATATTATTTCTATTTGTGAATATATACGGTTTCATCCTGGGGTCCCACCGTCTCATCTGATGGCCAAAATGAACTCCTGCCTCCAATAAATTTTTCATTGAAACTACACTCATCTATCATCCTCCATTTTTTATTTTTATATTTTATATTTCTAATCTTAAAATATTATATCTACTTTAAATCATTGTCAAGGGAGTAAGCTCCACCGAAGTTCATCTGCCTTTTGTTATTCCTTTTCGGTTTTATACAATATCTTTCCTGACAATCTTGTTAGAATATATTGTTTTTTAAAAAAATATTCATTAAGAGCATCGGAATTTTTGAAATTCCGATGCTAAAATATATATATAATAAGCGCACAAAATCAAAAATAGTATAACATAGTTTTTTTTCTAAATCAAGAAAATAATACCGTATCTCGTATTTCGTGAATCGTATCTCGTGCAAGATTGTCAGGGGAGTAAACTCTCCTAAAACCTCTCTATTTCCTTTTTACTCCATTTCGATTTTACATATTATATAACCAAATGTATACGTTAAATGCTAAACGCTCAATGCTAGTTTTATTCACTAACGACTAATTTAATCGGACAATTGGTGAATCGGTGAATTGGTAAATTACAAAATATATCTACTTAAATCTTCGTTTTTTATAATATTTTGTAACTTTTTCTTAACATATTTTCGGTCAATAGTTATATTTTTATTTTTCAAATCAGGTGCATTAAAAGAAATATCTTCTAACAGTTTTTCTAATATGGTATAAAGTCTTCTTGCCCCTATGTTTTCAGTATTTTCATTTACCATAAAGGCAATTTCAGCAATTTCAGCAATAGCGTTATCTGTAAAATCTACCCGCACTCCTTCAGTACTTAGCAATGATACATACTGTTTAATTAAAGAATTACGAGGTTCAATTAATATTCTTTTTAAATCTTCTTTGTCCAAGTTATTAAGTTCTACTCTGAGAGGGAATCTTCCTTGTAATTCAGGGATAAGATCAGAAGGTTTTGAAGTAGTAAAGGCCCCCGCAGCAATAAAAAGTATATGGTCTGTTTTTACTGCACCATACTTAGTCATAACAGTTGACCCTTCGATAATAGGTAAAATATCTCTTTGTACCCCACCTCTGGAAACATCCGGTCCATACGATTTTTCCTGTTTTGCAATTTTATCTATTTCATCAATAAAAACAATTCCTAAATTCTCCACTCTATTTATCGCTGTTCTTATTACTTCATCCATATCTATTAGTTTTTGAGTTTCACTATACATTAAAATTTTTCGAGCTTCTGCAACGGTTACTTTTTGTCTCCTCTTTTTCTGGGGAAACATTCTTCCTAAAATATCTCGGAAATTAATGCCCATACCTTCGATCCCCGAGTTAGAAAAAATCTCTACTGTGGGTTGAATATTTTCTTCAATTTCAATTTCAATTATTCTATTTTCGAGCTCACCTTTTTCTAATTTTTCTTTAAACTTTCTTTTAGTCTTTTCAAATCTTTGTTCTCTTTCATCTTTTTTATCTAAGACAACCAAAGATTCTTCTTTCTCCTCCATTCCACCATACAGAGAATCATTAAATAAATTTCCCCTTTCTTTTCTTTTCTTACCGTTTATAGGGAATAAATAGTTTATTATCCTTTCTTCAGCCATCTGTTTTGCTTTATCTTTTACTTTATCAGCCCATTCTTTACGAACCAATTGAATACTTACTTCTGTCAGGTCTCTAATTATAGACTCTACATCCCTTCCCACATATCCAACTTCAGTATATTTAGTAGCTTCAACTTTTACAAAAGGAGCATTAACTAATTTTGATAACCTTCTAGCAATTTCTGTTTTCCCTACCCCCGTTGGACCTATCATTATGATATTTTTGGGTGTGACTTCATCTATTAACTCTGGAGGTAATTTTTTTCTTCTTATTCTATTTCTTAAAGCTATTGCCACTGCTCTCTTCGCACTATCTTGTCCTATTATATATTTATTAAGTTCAGATACAATTTGCGAAGGAGTTAAATTATTATCCAAGGTAAACCCTCCTCTTCTTTTCATATTTTTTCTACCACAATTTTATCATTAGTGTAAATACAGATTGACGATGCAATTTTTAATGATTCTAAAGCTATTTCGTAGGCAGATAAATCCGAAAATTTAATCAAAGCTTTAGCTGCTGCCAGGGCATAGGGTCCGCCTGATCCAATGGCAGCAATATTATCGTCAGGTTCTATTATATCACCTGTTCCTGAGACTATAAACATATTTTTTTTATCCGCCACAATTAATATTGCTTCTAATTTGCGTAAAATTTTGTCAGTTCTCCACTCTTTTGCCAGTGAAATAACTGCCCTGGTTAAATTGCCTTGAAATTCATCTAATTTTTTTTCAAATCTTTCAAAAAGTGTAATAGCGTCAGCACTTGTTCCGGCAAATCCAGTTAAGACTTTACCATTATAAATTTTTCTTATCTTTTTAGTATTATTTTTCATAATGGTATTGCCTATGCTTATCTGCCCATCACCAGCAATAGCAACTCCATCCTTATTTTTTATGGCTAAAATCGTCGTACCTTTAAACATTTTAAATATCATCTCCCCCTGCATTTATATAATCTTATAATAAAATCAAATTAAAATCATAAAACGAAATAATAAAAACTATAAAACTGATCAAGAGCCCAGAATTCAGGAGCCATGAGTCAGAATATAGTATTATGTATATTTAAGATTATTCAGAATACTGAATTCTGGCTTCTGACTCCTATCTTGCTTACGAGATACAAGATACTGATTTGGTTTTGCGCTTCATTTTTTATCCCTAAGACCTAGGGTGTGATTTTTGATAGATTTCTTTTAAACGTTCCTTAGTAATATGAGTATATATCTGAGTAGTAGATAAACTTTTATGACCCAGGAGTTCTTGAACAGAACGTAAATCTGCTCCTCCGCCCAATAGATGAGTAGCAAATGAATGCCTTAATACATGGGGACTTAGCTTTTTATTTAAACCAGCAATTTTTATATATTTTATAATAATTCTTCGTATACTTCTAGCGGTTAATCTTCCTCCAAAACGATTTAAAAATAATGCATTTTCATTAATTATTTTAGCAGATTTATCCTTATTAAAAAGATGTCTTTTTTCTACATATTCTTGAATTGCCTTTATAACAGGGTTGCTTAAAGGGAGGATTCTTTCTTTTGAACCTTTCCCCAAGACTTTTATAATTTTTTCGTTGAAATCAATATCATTGATATTTATATTAGTCAATTCACTAACTCTAATTCCAGTCCCATAAAGTATTTCAAGAATCGCTCTATCTCTAATTCCAGATAGTTTATTCCTTGATGGTGTTTCAATAAGCTTATTAACTTCTTGCAAATATAAAAAATATGGTAATTTCTTCTCTATTTTAGGTGTTATTAAATTCAAGGTAGGATTTGTATCGATGATTTCTTCTTTGTGAAGAAATTTAAAAAAAGAACGAGCCGTAGACACTTTTCGGGAAATACTTCTCTTGGAATACTTTTTTTCCTTTAAATAAACTACGAATTTCCTCATAATTTGATGATCAATATATTTTATATCATTCTTTCTTAATAATTTATATTTTCTTATAAAACTAAATAGTTGGTTCAAATCATTTTTATATGAAATAATAGTATTGTCAGAATAATTTTTTTCATTTCTTAAATATTTTTGGTATGTTTCTATATATTTTTTCATTTTGATATTCCTTTATGTGTGCTATTAATTATTTTACAAATAATAGTACAAATTAGAAACATTTAAGATTATCAGAGGAGCAAACTCCCCTGAATTTTCTTTTTTTAACAATTTTAATTTTAATTATATTTTTATTTCTTTTGAATTTCCTGATAAGAACATTTTGGATTACCACATTTATAGTAAAGGCCATTTTTTTTAATATTTTTGGTTAGAATATAACCGCAATGAGGACACCTTTTATTTATGGGTTCATTCCAGGACATAAAAGAACAATCTGGATAATTACTACATCCATAAAATATTCTTCCTTTTTTGGTCCTTCTTTTAATAATTTCTCCTGTACATCCTGTCTGGGGGCAAGGAACACCAATTTTATCTAAAAAGGGTTTGGTGTTTTTACAATCAGGAAAACCTGAACAAGCTAAAAATTTACCAAATCGGCCATTTTTTATCAACATCTTACGTCCACATTCTTCACATATTTCTTCACTATATACTTCAGCTACTTTATATTTTATTGCGGTACTTGCTTTTTCTAAATCTTTTAAAAAAGTATTGTAAAATTTTACCAGTATGTCCTTCCAATCTTTACCATTAGATTCAATTTCGTCGAGTTGTTTTTCCATTTTTGAAGTAAAAGTAATATTAACAATATCAGGAAAATACTTTGTTAAGAAAGAATTTACGATAATTCCTAATTCTGTAGGTTTAAATTTTTTATCTATTTTTTCAACATATAGTCGACGTAAAATAGTATCTATAATGGGTACGTAAGTACTTGGACGACCTATTCCTTCTTTTTCCAATTTTTTCACTAAACTAGCCTCAGTATATCTTGGTGGAGGTTTGGTAAAACATTGGTCAGCTTTTAAATCCAATAACTTCAGTTTTTCTCCCTCCTTAAGAGGAGGAAGCTTATTTAAATCAATGTTATTTTGATTATATACAATCATAAAACCACTAAATAATACCTCAACTCCAGAGGATTTAAAAATGTATTTCCCAGATTCAATTTCCACGTTTATTTTTTCCAAATAAGCTGCTTTCATTCTGCTTGCCATAAATCTCTGCCAGATTAAATTGTATAATTTATACTGATCATTATTTAAAAATCTCTTAATCGATTCCGGGTGGTTAAAAACAGAGGTTGGTCTAATGGCTTCATGTGCATCCTGGATTTTTACTTCCTTTATCTTATCTGAGCTTTTTGTGGAAAGATGTACGGGCCTAACATATTCTTTTCCATATTTTTCTTCTATGTATTTTTTCGCCTGATTTTTTATCTCATCTGATACCCTTAAAGAATCGGTACGCATATAAGTAATTAAACCAGTAGGTCCTCTTTCACCTAAGGTAATACCTTCATATAATTTTTGTGCAATACTCATAGTTTTTTTAATTGAAAAGTTCAATCTATTATATGCTTCTTGTTGCAAAGTACTGGTAGTAAACGGAGGAGGAGGATTTTTTAGTGCTTTCTTTTTTTGAATACCTTTAATATAAAAATCTTGTTTTCTTAAGTCATCACAAATTTGAGTTGCTTCTTTTTCGTTTTTTATATTTATCTTCTTTGAGTTAAAAGAATACAACTTCGCTTCAAAGGAATTCAATTCTGTATCTTTTATATCCATATTTTCAATCTTTTTAAGCAAAGCCTTTATTAACCAATATTCTTCTTTTTTAAATTTTTCTATCTCTTCTTCTCTTTCACATATCAAGCGTAAGGCAACAGATTGAACTCTACCAGCACTTAACTTTTTACCAATTTTTTCCCATAATAAAGGACTAATTTTATAACCTACCAGCCTATCTAATATTCTCCTTGCTTTTTGAGAATTCACCATATTAGAGTCAATTTCTCTCGGCTTTTCAAATGCTTGCAATACAGCTCTTTCAGTTATTTCATTAAAACTTATTCTATTTTTATCATTTTTAATTTTTAATTTTTGTGCAACATGCCAGGCAATCGCCTCTCCCTCTCTATCGGGATCAGTTGCTAAGAATATCTTTTCTCTATTTTGGGACACTTTTTCTAATTCTTTTACAGTATTTCTTTGTTTTGGAATAATAACATATTTAGGTTCAAAACCGTTTTCAATATCAATACCTAATGTTGTTTTCGGTAAATCAATAATATGTCCTTTAGTAGATTTAATAAGATAATTTTCTCCTAATATTTTTTTCAAAGTCTTCTCTTTAGTTGGTGATTCCACAATTACCAGATATTTTGACATTAACATACCTCATAAAATTACTATTTTTATTTAATCTAATTCTTATTTCCCTCTTAACCTATTATATAGATCAACAGGCCAGGATGGCAAAATTATCGCTCCATAAGGGCAGTGCTCTTCACAACAGAAGCAAGAAATACATTTCTTTCTGTCTGCTTCAGGGAAATTATTATTTAAATTCATTGCAAAAGTCGGGCAAACCTTTATACATCTCTGGCATTGTTTACATTTATTATGATCTATAATTGGTTTAACTTTGGCAAAATTAAATACATAGGGAACAGCTGCTTTTCTAATTTTCTGTAATAAATTGTGGTTGGGAGTTTTAAATCCTGATATAACTTCCAATTTCCCATCAATATTTATTTTAGATATGTCTATCTCCCCTAAATTTTTTCTCTGAGCTATTTGCAATAGCTCAATTGATTCTGGTTTAAGCCCCATCATAGCAGCCATTACCGAATCTAAAGAAATTCCATTATCACTAACTATTATTTTATTTATTGCCCTGGGCTTTCCATTAGTAGGGCCGATGCCTTCCATCCCAATAATTGCATCCATTATGTTTATATCCGGAATTCTTATCTGGTAAATATCTACTAATAATTCAGCAAACTCATTGATAGAATGAGTTAATGTATGCAATTGTGCTTTTCTACCACCCGGAATTATTCCAAACATATTTTTAATTGCCCCGGTAATAGTAGTTAAACTATGAGTCTTGAATTTAGGAACATTAATAATATAATCCGCCTCTGTAACTATCTTAGAAATAAAAAGTTTATTGAAGAATTTTGATTTTACCTCTAATTCTATAACTTCTTTGGCAATATTGGTAAAACAACCATCTGAAGCAGCTAAAATTCCGGTCACTTTAGCGATTTTTAGAGGATTAAAATGTATACTACCTGAATTATCTCCAACAATTATTTCTTTTGCTTTACTTTTTTTTAGTTTTTTTACAATTTCCGATATCAATCTTGGGTCTGTAGTTACCCCGCGTTCAGGTGAAAATGCCCCTAATAAATTTGGTTTTACTAAAACTTTTTTGTTTTCTATCTTTTCTTTTATTTTATATTTTTCGAATATCTCGTCTATTATTCCAGATATTTCGTTGTTTAAAGTATCTCGAATTATTACCTGATCCATTTTTTTCCTCTATTCTTATCTAATTTTTATTTTTTTTCTACTTCTATTTTTTCTAATATTTTTCTTTCCTTTCCTGCTCTTAATCTCTTAATATTTTCTCTATGTCTAATAACTGCAATAAGAAGTATTATTATACTAAATATAATATACTCATATGGTTGTTTAAATAATATCATAAAAAGTAATATAGCTGCGAGCGATGTAATAGAAGCTAAAGAAGCATATTTAGTTAAAATGGTAATTATAAGCCAAACTATTGCTCCCAATATAGATACTTTTAAATTAAATGCAAATATCACTCCAAATGTAGTTGCTATTCCTTTTCCACCTTTAAATCCCAGAAATATAGACCAATCGTGGCCACAAATTACTGCTAACCCTGCAATTATCAGGATAAATAAATTGTCAATATTTAAAAAATGAATTAAATAGATAGAACATATTCCCTTACTAATATCTCCAATCAATACCAGAGAAGCTAATGCTGGTCCTAATATCCGAAAAGCATTAGTTGCACCTATGTTTCCACTTCCGTATTCTCTTATATCTATTTTTTTAAATAATTTAGCAATAATATACCCAAAAGGAATAGAACCTAATAGATAACAAGCTATAATAGATAAAATTACTTTCATATTATCTTCCCCTTTTATTTTTATTTGCTAAATTAATAATTACTGGAGAACCTTCAAATCCAAAAGTTTCATATAACTTATTTTCTAAATATCTATAGTAAGAGTCATACATTAATTTAGGATTGTTCACAAATAATACGAAATTAGGAGGTTTTATTCCTACCTGAGTAATATAATTTATTTTTAAACCACCCCCTCTTGCATATTTTGGTGGATTTTCAGATACAATTTTTCTTAGAAAAACATTTAGAGCTGAAGTAGGAATTCTTTTACTATATTGAAAAGCAATTTCTTTTATCTTTAATAAAATCTTATTAATATTATATCCGGTTACAGCAGAAGTTAGAATGATAGGTGCATTCTTTATAAAAGATAATTCATATCTAATCTCTTTAATTAGTAAATTCCTATCTACTTCATTTTTAATTAAATCAAATTTGTTTAGTATTATGATACAAGCCCTTTTTTCCTTTCTTATATAACTTGCAATTTTTTTATCTTGCATGCTTATACCCTGGGTAGAGTCTAATATTAATAATACTATATCGGAATTATCCACAGCCCTATATGTTCTTAAGGTACTATAATATTCAATATCTTTTTTAAGCTTTGATTTACTTTTTAAGCCAGCAGTATCAATAAATTTTAATTTTAATGAACCCTGCTTAAATGTTACCTCAATAGCATCCCTGGTAGTTCCTGGTTGTTCACTAGTTATTATTCTGTTTTCCCCTAAAATGCAATTTAATAAACTTGATTTACCTACATTTGGTTTACCTAAAATTGATACTCTTATAAGTTCTTCTTCTTCTTCTTCCGATTTTACAGTTGCAATTGAAGTAACATTCACTATTCTATCTAACAAATCACTGACATTTAATCCCTGTTCTGCTGAAATGATAAAAGGTTCTCCAAGCCCTAATTCATAAATTTCGTATAATTTGAATTCACTTTCTTTTATATCACCTTTGTTTGCTACCAGGATAGTTGGCTTATTTTTTTTTCTAATAATTTTTGCAACTTTAAAATCATTGGGGTTGATTCCTTCTTTAATATCAACCAATAATAGGATTAAATCTGCTTCTTCTATTGCCAATTCAGTTTGGGCGATAACTTTATTATGAATTTCTTCTTTCTCTAAATATTCAATTCCACCAGTATCAACAATAATAAATTGGTGCCCTTTCCATTCACATTCTGCGTAGATTCTATCTCTGGTAATGCCTGGTTCATTCTTAACAATGGCAATTCTCTCTCCCACAATTTTGTTAAATAAAGTAGATTTCCCTACATTTATTCTTCCAATAATAGCCACGATTGGTTTTTTTGAATTAGACATTCTAACCTCTTAAAGAATTTATTATATTAATCTATTGTTAATTTATTTTATCACTTTTCATTATGATATTTTTCATTCTTTTAATTGTTTCTTCCGGTTTTGTGCTTCTAAATATTGTTTGACCCGCTACCACAATATCTACCCCAGCATTGATAACTTGAGAAAGATTGTCCAGGTTTATACCACCATCAACTTCCAATTCAATTGATTTTTTTTGAGTATCGATAATTTCTTTTGCTCTGGTAATCTTGTTATACATTTCTGGGATGAACTTCTGTCCTCCAAAACCAGGGTTAACTGTCATTAATAAAAGCAAATCTATCTTATTTATTATATATTCGATTACATTTAAAGGTGTTGCTGGATTTAAGGCAATACCACATTTAACTCCCATATCTATAATAGTCTGTATAACCCTATCAAGATGTAGACAAGTTTCATAGTGGATAGTTATAATATCGCCTCCTGCTTTAATAAAAGATTCAATATGGTTGGCTGGATTTTCCACCATTAAATGGACATCAAGCGGAAGTGATGTTTTGCTTTTAATGGATCTAACAATATTCGGACCAAAAGATATATTAGGTACAAAATGCCCATCCATAATATCCAGATGGATTAAATCCGCACCTCCATTTTCTATTACTTTTAATTCACTTCCTAAACAACTAAAATCTGCATCTAATATTGAAGGAGCGAGTTTCTTTACCATAATTATACCACCTCATTTTTGAATTTATATCTTCAATTATTACTTCCTATACGCTATATGTTAACAATTATCTGCTTATGAATTTTAAATCCTGTCTTTTCCTTTCTTCTTCACCAATTGGTGAAAATCCATTCTTTATTCAAACTTATGCTCTTATTTTACCATATCGTTTATTTTTTGGATTACAGACATACTATTAATATAACCATAACTTACGATCAAGACTGCGATATTGAATTGCCTCAGATAAGTGGGAGATTTTAATATTTTTTGATTGTTCTAAATCAGCAATGGTTCGAGCTACTTTTAAAATACGGTCATAAGCTCGGGTGCTAAGATTTAGTTTATCTATTGCTTTATAGAGTAAGTTTTTACAATTTTGATCAATTTGACAATATCTTTCTATTTGTTTTTTGGACATTTGAGCATTACAGAAGATGTTATCTTTGCTAAATCTTTCTCCCTGTATTATTCTTGCTCTTTCCACTCTTTTTCTGATAGTGGTAGAATTCTCAACAACTTCTTTTTCCATAACTTCTCTACAATTTACGCGGGGAACTTCAATGTGGATATCTATTCGGTCTAATAAGGGACCTGAGATCTTTGAACGATATTTAATAACCTGAGATGGGCTACAGGTACAAGCCTTAACCGGATCTCCAAAGAAACCGCAAGGACAGGGATTAAGCGATGCAACCAACATAAAAGAAGCTGTATAAGTAACAGAATTAAGGGAACGAGAGATGGTAACTATTCCGTCTTCTAAAGGCTGTCGCAGTGATTCTAATGCACTCCGAGAAAACTCGGGCAATTCATCCAAAAACAATACTCCATTATGAGACAAACTAATTTCACCTGGTTTAGGAATTTTCCCTCCACCAATTAAGCCAGAATTACTTATGGTATGATGTGGTGCCCTGAAAGGTCTCTCTGTAATCAAAGGAGTATCTGCAGGCAACAAATTAGCTATGCTATATAACTTTGTAATCTCTATGGATTCCTCTAATGTTAAAGAAGGAAGAATGGATGGAAGTCTACGGGCTAACATAGTTTTTCCCGAACCTGGTGGACCAATCATTATTACATTATGACTCCCTGCCGCAGCTACTTCTAAGGCTCTTTTGGCATGTTCCTGCCCTTTAACCTCAGAAAAATCTATTTGATTGTCCTTGTTTTTATGGAAAATATCTTTTGTGTCAACTAATACTGTGTCTATAGTTATTTTCTTATTTAAAAAATCAACTACCTCATAAAGAGAGATAGTAGGAAATACTTCTAATTGTTTAATTATTCCCGCTTCTTTTGCATTTGCCTGGGGTACCAGTAATTTTTTTTTACCTGATTTATTAGCCATTAAGGCAATAGGCAGGACTCCATTTACTGGTTTAATGCTCCCGTCCAGGGATAATTCTCCTATTATTATATGTTGATCTAACAAATCTGATTTTACTTGCCCGCTAGCAGCTAATATGCCTATAGCAATAGGTAAATCGAAAATTGGCCCCTCTTTCTTGATATCTGCCGGGGCAAGATTTACGGTAATCCTTTGCATAGGAAATTCAAATTCAGAATTTTTTATGGCAGAACGAACTCTTTCTCGAGATTCCTGAACTGCGGTATCAGGTAATCCCACAATATTAAATAAAGGCAATCCTGGACGAACATCAACTTCGACTTCTACTATATATGCATCTACTCCGAAAACGGTAGCACTATAGAGCTTAGATAACAAAAAGACACCTACTTTTATTATATTCTTTATTAATTGAAAGAGTCACTATCAAAAATCAATACTAAAGGCATTCTCAATATGCTTGATACGGTTTATACTTTTATGAGTAGAAATACTGACTAATATAACATCAAAACGAGTATTTGTTTGCCAAAGACGATATTTAGCCAGATAATTTAAGGCATTTTTAATTATTTTTTTCTGCTTAGTTAAATTTATTGCCTCTCCCGGATGCCCGAATTTATCAGAACATCTGGTTTTTACTTCTACAAAAATAATATTACCTTTATACTCACTAATTATATCGATTTCTCCTAAAAAAGTACGATAATTTCTTTCCCTAATTCTATACCCTTTTGCTTCTAAATATTTAGAAGCTGCTTCTTCTCCAAATTTTCCTATATTTTTCATTTATGTAGTAATAATTCCTAACCTACTGTAATTTCTATCTATAATTAGAGTCTATATCGCAATTACCCCTTTATAAGTTTTTCTATGTATTTCTGAAGCTCCGTATTTTTTTAAAGCAGTTAAATGTTCTTTTGTACCATATCCCTTATTTTTTTTAAAATAGTATTGAGGGTATTTTTGGTCATATTGCACCATTATATTATCTCTATAAACCTTCGCAATTATGGATGCACTAGCTATGGAAATACTTTTATCTTCTCCTTTTATTAATGGTAATTGAGAAATATTCACCTGGGGGATTTTAAAGCCATCTACAAATAAATAATCGGGAACCTTTTTTAAATTTATAATTGCTTTTTTCATTGCCAGGAATGTAGCCTGGCTAATATTTATTTTATCAATAATATTTGCACCGACAATTCCAATCCCTACATCTATTGCTTTTTCTAATATTACATAATATAGCTCGGCTCTTTTTCGGGGAGTTAGTTTCTTGGAATCTTTAATATAAGGGATAAAACATTGATTGGGCAAAACTACGGCAGCAGCCACTACTGGTCCAGCTAAAGACCCCCGACCCACCTCATCTATACCAGCTATTAATGAATATCCCGCATTTTTAAATCCATTTTCGTATTTATATAGATTAAAAATTCTCACTCTTTCCAGGTATAATTTCTCTATCTTCTTTTGATAATTGCCAATAATTAATTCTGGCTTTTCTGATAACCGTTTTCTATTTTTAAGCTGCATTTTATTATCTTTTTTCTTTAAGTATACTGCTTTTACCAATTCTTTCTCTAAGATAATATAACTTTGCCCTTCTAGTTTTCCCTCTTTTTAAGACTACAATTTTTTCAATATTTGGGGAGTGAAGCTGAAATATTTTTTCTATACCCACACCTTTTGAAACTTTTCTTACTGTAAAAGTTTCTTGATTTTTACTATGTTTTTTAGCAATTACTGTTCCCTTAAAAACCTGTACTCTTTCTCTATTGCCTTCAATAATTTTTTGGTGTACTTCAACAGTATCCCCAGGTACAAAGAGATTACTTTCATTTTTTACTTGCTCTTCTTTTACTTGATTTACATAATCTACCATATTATCTCATCCTTCCTAATTGTTTTTTAGATAATTTTCTTTTTTATTATTATTATTTTTCTTCGAAATAATTTTCAATTTCATAAAGCAAATCAGTCTCTTCATCTGTTAACTTTTTATTTATAAAAATCTCGGGTCTGCGAATTAATGTCCTTAATAATGATTGTGCTCTTCTCCATTTTTCTATTTTTTTATGGTCTCCTGATAATAATACTTTAGGAACTTTTATGCCTTGAAACTCCTCTGGCCTGGTATAATGAGGATAGTCAAGATAATCATAGTAAAAAGAATCATTAACCATAGATTCTTCTTTGCCCAGAACCCCGGGTATCATTCTTGAGATTACATCTACCATCAACATAGCTGGTAATTCTCCACCACTAACTACAAAATTTCCTATTGAAACTTCTTCTGCATTAAGTAGTTTGGGGATGCGTTCATCTATACCCTCATATCTACCACAAATAATTAATAATCGCCTTTCTTTTGATAATTCTTTCGCCATTTTTTGGTTAAATATTTTCCCTTGAGCTGAAGTAATTATGACCTTTAAAGGAATGTAAGGCTTGGTACTTTTTTTAATTTTTTCTACTGCATCCCAAATAGGTTGAGGTTTTAATACCATACCCGGTCCACCACCATAAGAATAGTCATCTACTGTTTTGTGTTTATCCAAAGTAAAATCCCTAAGGTCTATTATATTAATTTTTATCAGACCTTTTTCTTGGGCTCTCTTTAATATACTTTCAGAAAAAGGACCTTTGAACATATTAGGGAAAATAGTCAATATATTAATTTCTAAACATTTATCTTTCATATTAAACCATCGATTACATTTATAATTATTCTTTTCCTTTTTAAATCTATATCCTTTACCACCTCTCGAATAGCCGGGATTAATATTTCTTTTTTATTCTTGTTTTTCACAATATATACATCATTGCTTCCAGTATTTATTACATCTTCTATCTTCCCCAAAAATTCGTTGTCGTTAGTATATACTTCGAGTCCGATTATATCAAAAATAAAATAACTATCTTTGGGTAATTTTATGGCATCGCTTTTTTTTACTTCAAGGAAAGAGCCGACAATCATTTTAGCTTTCTCTATATTTTCTATTTCTTCTATTTTTAGAATAACTACATTTTTATCAATTCTTAAATTATCTATTTTTAATAATCTTCTATTATTTTCTCTTCCAATAAACACATCAGTTAATCTTTTAAATCTATCAATTGAATCAGTTAGAGGAATAACTTTAACTTCTCCTTTATTGCCTTGAGTTGAAACTATCTTTCCAATTATAATATATTCTTCACTCAATAAACTCCTCCATTTAACTTACAAGATTGTCAGGAGAGCAAACTCCCCTGAAACCACGCTATAGCTTTGGTTATTTCTTTCCGGTTTTACACTTTACTTTTCCTGAGCCTTACAAACTGGTTAAAATCCATTCTTTATTCATAAAAATTTATTTTAGCATCGGAATTTCAAAAAAATCCGATGCTCTAAAATAAATTTAGTTAATTATTTCGATAATTACTCGTTTATTACTATTTTGAGCAGCTGCATTGGCAATAGTTCTTATTGACTTTATGTTCCTGCCTTGTTTGCCTATTATCTTCCCCACATCTTGGGGGTCAGCTTTTATTTCAAATATTAAGGTTTTTTCTCCAATAATTTGGTTTATTTCCACCTCTTCGGGTTTGTCTACTATTCCTTTTATTATAAATTCAATAAGTTCTTTCAAAAACATCTCCTTGCACTTTATTTATTTTTTAATATTCCAGCTTTTTTAAATAAATCTTTAACTGTTTTGGAAAGTTGAGCACCTTTTTCAATCCATTTTAAGCTTGATTCCTTATCAATTTCAAAAACATAGGGATCTACAAGTGGTTGATAGTATCCTAATTTTTCAATATATCTACTTTTTGCAGGTTTCCTGGAATCAATTACTACAACTTTATAGAAAGGTTTCTTCTTTCCCCCTTCTCTTCTAAGTTTAATTTTTACTGACATTCATTTGTTCCTCCATTCTATTATTTACATTTTTAATTTTTGTGCTTTTTATGAACGTAATATATCACACTCTTACTCCATTTTTCTACAATTATATTTTATATTCTTTATTCCTTTACACCATACTAACGACTAATTAATTAAAAGAAATATTTTTTAGAGTTGGACCCTTTTTTAATATTTCTTTTAATTTAAAAAATTGTTTTAATAATCTATTTATTTCATTAATTTTTGTTCCACTCCCTCGAGCAATTCTTTTTCTTCTGCTTCCATTGATTATATAAGGATTTCCTCTTTCTTCAATGGTCATTGAACTTATTATTGCTTCGTATTTTTTTAGTTCACTCTCTTCATTCGCCAAATTACTAAATTGTAATCTATTTTTTATATTATTAAAACCAGGAATCATATCTACAATCTGTTCTATTGAGCCAATATTTTTTATTTTTTTTAGTTGGAAATAAAAATCATTTAAATCAAAATCATGACTCCTTATTTTTTTATCTAAATTTTTTAATTCTTTCTCACTATAAGTAGATTCGGCTTTTTCTATTAAGCTTAATATATCACCCATTCCTAATATTCGAGACGCCATTCGTTCAGGATGAAAAGTTTGTAAATTATCAATCTTCTCGCCTATACCTATAAATTTAATGGGAATTCCTAAAACTTTCTTTAATGATAAGGCAACTCCACCACGAGAATCACCGTCTAATTTTGTTAGAATAATTCCACTTATATTTATTCTATCACAAAATATTTTTGCTGAATTTAATGCATCCTGCCCTGCCATTGCATCTACAATTAATAATTTTTCTTGGGGAGAAATATTTTTATCAATCTCTTGTAATTCATTCATTAATTTATCATCAATATGCAATCTTCCTGCTGTATCTATTATTAATACATCAATACCTTTTTTATTAGAATATTTTATTGCTCCTTTGATAATATCAATAGCGTTTTCGTTTTTCCCCATTGAAAACACTGGTAAATTTGATTTTTCCCCTAATATTTTTAATTGTTCAATCGCTGCTGGCCTCTGTATATCAGTAGCTATTAAAAGTGGCTTATATCCTTTTCCCCTAAGATAATGCCCCAATTTTACTGCTGTTGTAGTTTTTCCAGTGCCCTGTAAACCTGCTAATAATATTATGGTAGGGGGTTTCGAATTTATTATAATATTATTTTGCTTTGAACCTAATACTTTGGTAATTTCTTTATTTACAATTTTTATAATTTGTTGAGCCGGAGTTAGACTTTCCGAAACTTTTTCTTGCTGAATTTGCAGATATATGTCATTAATAAATTCTTTAACCACTAAATAATTTACATCAGCCTCTAAAAGAGCAATACGAATCTCATGAAGACAATTTTTAATGTCATCTTCATTTAACTTACCCCGATTTTTTATCTTTCTAAATATTGTTTGAAATTTATTAGTTAGATTATCAAACATAAAAAAAATAACTCCTCTTATTTTGAGTCATTTATCATTTCCAATACTATCAAGATGGTCAGGGGAGTGAACTCCCCTGAAACCCCTCTATCTCTTTTTTTACTCCACTTCGGTTTTATATAAAACTTTCTCTAAAAATCTTGTTAGAATCAATTGTTTTTTAAAAGTATTAATTAAGAGCATCGGAATTTTTGAAATTCCGATGCTCAAAAATACCCCTATAAGTATATAGAAAATAATGTTTGGTGTCAAACAAGAAGAGCTTCCACAAATTTATTTGCGCTAAAATAATATAAATTATCCAGTTTTTCCCCCATACTAATAAATTTAATTGGAATATTTAATTCTTTTTTAATAGCAATTGCTATTCCACCCTTAGCTGTTCCATCCATTTTTGTAAGGACAAGACCGGTTATCCCTAGTGACTTGTTAAAAAGGGAGGCCTGAGAAATGGCGTTCTGTCCCATTGTAGCATCTATTACTTGCAATATTTCCAAGGAAAAATTCTTTGCTTCCTTCTTAATTACCCTATTAATCTTTTCTAATTCATTCATTAGATTTATTTTCGTATGTAAACGACCTGCAGTATCAATTATTAATACATTCTTTTTTCTTGCCTGGGCAGAGTTAATTCCATCATATACTACTGAAGCTGGGTCGGCACCTTCTTTTGCATTTATCATCTCTACTCCTACCTGGTTGGCTAAAATTTTTAGTTGTTGAATACCTGCTGCTCTAAATGTATCTGCAGGAACCATCAAAATATTATTATGTTCTTTTTTCAATAAATAGGCAATTTTCCCGGCAATAGATGTTTTGCCAGAACCATTTACTCCCACTATCATAATGATATTTAATTTTTCTTTATTGATATCAATTTCTGCATTATTGCTGTTTAGGATTTCTATTAAAATATCTTTTAATTTTTCCTTAAAATAAGCGAAATTATTTTCTTTGTATTCTTGAAAACGCATTTGATTAAACTCATTCAATATTTCTTTAGTGGCTAATACCCCTACATCAGACAATATTAACAGTTCTTCCAATCTTTCCATAAAATCTTTTTTATTATTTGATTTGTTAAATAATAATTCAAGTCTGCCAGCTAATTCTCTTCTGGATTTATCTAGGCCGCTCTTAAATTGAGAAATAATATTAATAATCTTCAAGGTTATTTGCATTCCTCTCTATTTGCTAAATTTAACAGAAACCAATTTTGAAATACCCGAATCCTCCATAGTTATTCCGTATAAAGTATCTGCTGCTTCCATCGTAGTCTTTTGATGAGTAATAATTACTAATTGAGATTTACCCAATTCTTCTCCTTTTAACAAAGAAGAAAACCTTTCAGTATTGATTTCATCTAAAGCTGTATCAATTTCATCAAAAAAACAAAATGGACTGGGATTTACCTTCCATAGGGCTAATAAAAGGGCAATGGCAGTTATAGCCCTTTCACCCGAAGATAACAATTCAATACTCCTTGTTTCTTTCCCGGGAGGACGGGCGATTATGTCTATCCCCGATTTTAGGGTATCTTCTTCAAGATTAAGATATAAATCTGCTTCGCCACCATTGAATAACTTCTTAAATATCTCTTTAAAATGTACTTTTACTTGATTAAATGTTTCTATAAATCTTTTTGTGGCAATTTGATCAATTTCTCTATTTATTTTATCTAATATCTTTTTTGCTCGAGATATTTCGTTATATTTTTCCCACAATATATTATATCGAATTAATTGATTTTGATACCTGGTCTCTGCCTCAAAATTTATCTCTCCCATTTTTATAATATCATTTCTTAAAATTTCTATTTTTTGGTTGGCTTCTCTTTGAGAAGAAGATTTATTTTTATATAATTTTAAATCTTCAGGGAGGATTTTATAGTTTTCTATAACTAAATTCTCAATATTTTTTTGTTTTTCCTGATATTGCACTTCTATTATTTCTTCCTTATGTTGTTCATCCTTATTTTGTTCAAATAATAATAACTTTTCATCTTTGTCTTTTATTATATTTTCCAATAAATTAGATTTTTCTTGAATAACTCTTTCTAATTCGTCTTTACTTTTTATAAATGAATAATCTCTTCTATTTAGTTCTTCTAGCTGGGCTTTATATTCTTCAGCAGTTTTCTTTAGCTTATTAATATCTTTTTCATATTCCTTTATAATATTCTTTTTAGTGTTTAAATCAGAAAAATATTCATTTAGATAGAATGATATATTTTCATCTTTATCTTTGAGATTAATCTCTTTTTGTTTATTAATTAAAATATAATTGTCAATAGAATTAATATTATTTTTAATACTACTAATAATAATATTTTTTTGGTTGATAATATTATCGATAATTTTAATATTATTATTGATATTTGTATTATATTTATAAATATTATTATTTATTTTGTTAAAGATACATTGTTTTTTAGAAATTGATTTCTTTTCTTTGATAATATTTTCTTCTTCTTGGGCAAGATTATTCAAAGTATTTTTTAATTCATTCAGGGAAATACTCGTCCTGTTTAAATTATCTAGATTTTCTTTAGTATCTCTCTCGCTTTTTTGTAAAATGTCTTTTAATTTTTTGTTTTCCTCTATTAGTGAACAATAAATATTATTGTATTTATTTAGAGAGAATTCATCATCTCTAATTTTAATTTTTAGCTTTTCTATTTCTTTATCTAATTTATTAATTTCTCTTTCAATATAAAATACATTTTCATCTTTATCTTTTGAGCTTATGCCTAAGTTGATAGTTCCATTTAAATCTATAACCAGACCATTTAAAGAGACAATTTTATATATTCCTAAACATTTTTCGTATAAATTGAGGGCAGCTTGTGTATTTTCAACAATCAAAATATTTCCCAATAATACCTTAAATAATTTTTTATATTCTTCTTTACAGGTAATTAATTGACTTGCAAAACCACAGATACCTTCACCATTAATTTTCACATTATTTTCCGAGGGAATAATCTTGGTATTTCTTATCAGTTCAAAAGGTATTATTTTTATTTCATCTATTTCATTCTTAAATAAAGAATAAATAACATCAAGAGTGGAATGGATATCATCAACAACAAAGGAATTTAAACTTTCTTTCAGGGAAATCTCTATAATTTTTTCATATTCTGGGGGGATATAGTCAATTAGTCGTATTAATTTTGTACAAATTCCATCTGGATGCTTTTGATAATACTTTGAAATAAATAATTTTTCCTTTTCTTCTTCCATATATAAATTATTTTTAATTGACTTAACCAGAATATCTTTTTTTTCTTCTTTTATATTAATATTTTGCTTATCTTTTTCTAAAGATAATCGTAATTTATTTAATATGCCTTCAACTTCTTTTATTCTTTCCTCAATTTTTTTAATATTATTTTTTTCCATTCTTTTTTTATCTTCTTTTAGAGCTTTTCGATATTCATTTTCTTTTTCATTCATAAATTTTATTTTTTCTTCTAAAATAATTTTATTTTTTCTGATTTTATCTAAATTTGAATTTAAAATATTTATAGTAGTGTTATATTTTATCTCCCTCTCTCTTAAAAATAATTCCTTTTCGTAAAAACTTTTTGATATTTTTTTAAAATTATTCTGGGCAGAAGAAATTGAATTAATGAATCTTATTCCTTTATTAAATTCTATTTTTAAATTATTTAGTTTTTTGTTTAACTCATCTAATTTTTTATTAATTTTCGATATATCTGAATACAATTCTTTCTTATTTTCATTTAAAAGAGAAATTTTCCGACTTAAATTTTCGCTATCTTCTTTTAAAGAGATTAATCTTTTCTCAAGATCATTCTTTTTTTGACAGATTAAATTAAATTCATTCTGGATAGCGTTTTTTTTGTTATCCAGCTCATAATTTTCATAGATATATTTTTCTTTTTCTCTATTTAAATTAGTTAGTTCTTCCTTCAAAGTATTTATTTTTGTTTCTTGTTTTTCAATACTCGTAAATATTTCCTCTCTGTTTTCCTTTAGCCGTTCTATTTTTTCCTTAATTTTTAATAAGTTTGTTTTATACAAATAATATTTTTGATAAATTAAATAGAGTTCCAAATCTTTAATTTCTTGTTGATATGACTTATATTTTTTTAAATTTTTTGCTTCCTCTTCAAAAAAATCTAATTGATTTTTTATTTCAGAAATTATACTAAAAATTCTATTCAAATTAATATCTATTTCCCCGATATTCTTTAAAGCCTTCTGTTTTTCATATTTATATTTGGCAATAGAAGCTGCCTCTTCAAATAAATAACGACGGTCAGATGGCTTTGCGCTTAAAATTAGATCTATTTCTCCTTGAGCAATTATAGAATAAGTATTTTTACCTAAACCTGTATTCATAAATAATTCTTGTATATCTCTCAATTTACAAGGAATACCATTTATAAAATTCTCAGTTTCCCCAGAACGATATATTCTTCTTTTAATACTTATCTCTTCCCAGTCAAGAGGTAATATTTTATCAGAATTATTTAAAACAATTGAAACCTCTGCCATATTTAATGGTCTTTCAAGATGATTTCCAGAAAAAATAATATCGGTTAATTGAGTTCCTCTTATAGACCTGATATTTTGCTCTCCTAATACCCATCTAACTGCATCAATAATGTTACTTTTTCCACATCCATTTGGACCAACTATGGCAGTTATACCAGGATTAAATGATATTTTTATTTTTTTGGCAAAAGACTTAAATCCATAAATTTCAAGTTCTTTGAGAAACATCTTTACCTCATTTTAATATTTTTAATTTTTTTAGAGCATTGTGGGCAGCATCTTGTTCTGCTTCTTTTTTGTTATCACCAAAGCCTGTACCATATGAGACTTCATTTAATTTTACTTCAACACAAAAAATCTTTTTGTGGTCAGGCCCTTTTTCTTTAATTAAGTTATACTCAGGTAAACATTTCATCTTTTTCTGAGAGATTTCCTGCAATAAGGTTTTGTAATCTTCCACGTAATTAGGTTGGGTAATCAGTTTTATTTCATCCTTTATAAATGGTATGATAATTTTACCAGTCTTTTTGAGACCAGCATCTAAGTATATTGCTCCCAATAGAGCCTCAAAACAATCTGAAAGAATGGACAATTTACTTCTTCCTCCAGTTAAATCTTCCCCTTTTCCTAAAATAATAAATTTTCCCAAAGAAATCTGATTTGCCCATTTTGCAAGCGTACTTTTACTTACTATAATCGATTTAATTTTGGTCAATTCACCCTCTGAAAAAGAAATTAATTTGTAATATATATATTCGCTTACAATTAACTCCAGTACAGAATCTCCCAAAAATTCCAATCTTTGGAAATTGTCTACTCCATTTTTTTTACTTCTATTATTATAAGAAGAATGAGTTATGGCTTCCTTTAGGAGCTCTATTCTTTTAAAATTATAATTTAATTTGCTTTCTAAATTTTTTAAATCATATTCTTCTTTTTTTTTCAATTTATTATACTACCTTATAAGATTGTCAGGGGAATGAACTCCTCTGAAACCCCTCTATTACCCCTTTTACTTCAATTCAACTTTATATAAAACTTTTCCTGACAATCTTGTTAGAATATATCGTTTTTTAAACTTGTGCCTATAAAAACTGGTAAAATTATCCTTGTAAGAGCATCGGGGAATTTTTGAAATTCCGATGCTCTAAATTAGTTGTTAGTATATAGATATGGTGTATAGCGTTTAGCGTATAGTTATAGCGAAAAACGAAATGCGAAAAAACGCAAAACCATAGCTCAAAATTTAAAATTTAAATATGCATTATTATATTGAATTTCGTTCATCTTATTTCACATAATATAAAGTTTTTAATTTTGAATTATGGTTTTTTGTTTAATGTATAATTATAACATATTTTCATCGTATTTGCCCAAAACAAGTACCCCATTATGCCCACCAAAACCGAATGAATTTGATAAAGCATATTTCACCAATTTTCTTTCAGCTTTATTAGGTACATAATCAAGATCACAATCAGGGTCAGGATAATTATAGTTTATGGTAGGAGGTATGAGGTCTTCTTTTATAGTAAGGGCAGTAGCAATAGCCTCTACTCCTCCACTTGCGCCTAATAAATGACCAGTCATTGACTTATTAGAACTAACTTTTAAATTATAAGCATGCTCACCAAATGTTTTTTTGATTGATAAAGTTTCTAATTTATCATTTAACGGGGTAGAAGTACCATGGGCATTAATATAATCAACTTGTGTAGGTTTGATTTTAGCATCCTCTAAAGCCATCTTCATAGCCTGAGAGGCTCCTTCGCCATCAGGGGAAGGAGCAGTAATATGGTAGGCATCAGCAGTCATCCCGAAACCTAATATCTCGGCATATATATTCGCCTTCCTTTTTTTTGCATGTTCTAAAGTCTCTAAAATTAAAATTCCTGCACCTTCTCCCATAACAAATCCATCTCGTTTTTTATCAAATGGTCGGGAAGCACATCTTGGGTTATTATTTTGAGTCGACAGGGCTCTCATACTGCAAAATCCAGCCAATGCCATAGGGCTGATAGCAGCTTCTGTACCACCACTAATAATTATCTGAGCATCTCCCTGCTGCAAAAGTTTGAATGCCATACCAATAGCATGGGTAGATGATGCACAGGCAGTAGTAATTATTCCGTTAGGGCCCTTCGCTCCTATTTTAATAGCTATTTCACCGGCAGAGATATTGGAGATCATCATTGGTACAAAAAATGGACTTACTCTTCTTGGCCCCTTTTCCATTAATATTTTATGTTGTTTTTCAAAAGTACTTATTCCACCTATGCCTGATCCGATAATAACACCTACTAAATAAGGGTCCTCTTCAGCAATAATTAGTTTAGAATCTTCCAGCGCTAACATAGTAGCAACTACTGAAAATTGAGTATTTTTATCCATTCTGTTTGCCTCTTTAGGAGAGAGATAAGTCGTAAAGTCAAAATCTTTAACCTCTGCTGCTATTTTAGTAGGATATTCTGTTGTATCAAAATAGCTAATTTTATCGATGCCACAACTTCCTTTAATTAATGATTCCCAAAATTTTTCCTTACCAATACCTATCGGAGTAACCATACCTAAACCGGTAATTACCACTCTATTAATCATTGTTTGAGCACCTTCCTACTCGAATAATTTTTAAAAAATATTTTATTTTAAGATAAGGGTCGGATTATTCCGACCCTTATCTTTTAGTATTTATTTTATTGAAATATAAATATAAACAAACTTAAACAAAATGATTATTCCCCAAAAAGCTAAAAAAAATATTTTATATAGTCTCCCCCCCTGGCCACAATGCATCGTGCCCCTAAATTCCCATATTGTTTGCTTTTTGGGTAATAATCATAAAATCTATATTTATATTTTTATTTTTTTAAATATTTAACTGCATCTCCAACGGTCTTTATTTTTTCCGCATCCTCATCTGGAATTTCAACGTCAAATTCTTCTTCGAAAGCCATTATTAATTCAACAATATCTAAGGAATCTGCTCCCAGATCATCAACGAAAGAAGAATCTTCTGAAATTTTACTTGCATCAACTCCTAATTGATCTACGATAATCTTTTTTACTCTATCTATAACTTCCATTTTTACTATCACCTCCTCTCACATTACCATACCACCATCTACTTTTATAACTTGCCCGGTAATATAACTTGATGCCTCAGAAACTAAAAAATATACCACCTGGGCGATATCATCAACAGTCCCTAATCTCTTTAAGGGAATTTGTTGTTGTAAATTCTGCCTGATTTTCTCAGGTAATTTTTTAGTCATATCTGTTTCAATAAAGCCAGGGGCAACAGCATTTACATTAATATTTCTTGGAGCAAGTTCTTTAGCCATTGATTTAGTTAGTCCAATTATTCCTGCTTTTGAAGCAGCGTAATTAGATTGTCCTATATTACCGATTAATCCAATGACAGATGAGATATTAACTATTTTACCACCAGTTTTTTGTCTCATCATATATTTAGCAACCGCCCTGGAGCAATTAAAGGTCCCTTTTAGGTTAACATTAATTACTGCATCCCAATCCTCTTCTTTCATTCTTATTAGTAGAGTATCTCGAATAATACCAGCATTATTTACTAAAATATCTATCTTCCCAAATTTATTAATAATCTCTTTTGTCATATTCTCAACTTCATCAAGTTTTGTTATATCTGCTCTTATTCCAATAGCCTTATTAGCACTTTTTTTTATCTCTTGCAAGGTTTGATTAATTTCATTTTCTGATACAATATCATTAATAATAATATTGGCTCCCTGATTATACAATTTCAAGGCAATAGCTTTTCCTATTCCCCGTGCTGCACCAGTGATTAAGGCAGCTTTGTCATATAGCTCCATTTTATTAGACCTCCTTAATTTTTTCAACTACTTCTTCTAAAGAAACTGAATCGAATACATTAAATATTATAGCCTGGGGAAGAATCTGTTTGATCAATCCCCTTAAAACCTTACCGGGGCCTAATTCAATAAAATAATTAACCCCCTCTAAATTCATCTTCTTAATTATGTCAACCCATTTTACTGGATGAGTCATCTGTTCAATTAAGGCTAACCTAACTTCTTCTCTATTTCTAACATAATCAGCATTTACATTGCAAATTAGCGGTATTTGTGGATCTTCAATGTTTATACTTTCTAAATAATTTGCCAAACAGTCTTTAGCCGATTTCATTAATGATGAATGAAAAGGAGCAGTAACTTTAAGGGGTATCGCCTTTATCGCTCCTCTTACCTTTACTATCTCCATTAATCTCTCTAGAGGTTTAATTTCGCCCGAAACCACTATTTGGGTAGGAGAATTATAATTGGCAATTTCTACTATTCCTAAATCGGTTACCTCCTGGCATAATTTAATTACTTCATCTTCTTCTAAACCAATAATTGCCAACATCGAACCAGTTCCAATTGGAGTAGCATTTAACATATATTCTCCTCTTTTTCTTACTAATTTTACTGCATCTTCAAATTTTATAGAGGAACTGGCTACCAATGCAGAATATTCACCTAAACTATGTCCTGCTACTATAGCAGGTTTAATATTGTATTTTTGTATCAGTTTAAATAAAATTATACTAATAGTTAAAATCGCAGGTTGAGCATTTGTAGTATTTTTTAATTCTTCTTCCGGCCCTTGAAAGCATAATTTACTAATATTAATTCCATCTTCCTTTAAAGCACTGTTAGCCTTTTCAAATAAAATTTTTGCTTCAGAATATTTTTCTATCAAATCTTTTCCCATTCCAACTTTCTGAGAACCTTGGCCTGGGAAAACAAAGGCAATTTTCTCCATTCTCTACCCCTTTAATATATAATTATTGAAAATATTTATTTATTCCATCGAAAAACAATAGAGCCACAGGTAAGACCAGCACCAAATGCAGTTAAGACTACAATGTCACCATTTTTAATTTTGCCTTCTTTTATTGCTTCATTAAGAGCAATAGCTACAGAGGCAGCAGAAGTATTTCCATATTTATCTAAATTTACAAAAAACTTATCCTTTCTTAATCCTAAAACTTTTGCTACTGCTGAAATAATCCTAATATTAGCTTGATGTGGTATTAGACAATCTACATCCTTTACTGTAAGATTACATTTTGTTAAAGCTTTTACAGTTGATCTCTTCATTTCTCTCACTGCGACTTTAAATACTTCATTTCCCTTCATTTTTATGTAATGTAATCTTTGTTCTACGGTTTCGTGAGAAGCAGGTATTTTTGAAGCCCCTGCAGGAAGTTTTATTAAATCAGCTCCTGTACCATCCCCTTTTAAAAAACCCGAAAGAATGCCTTCTACTTCATTAGCTTTAAGAATAACTGCCCCAGCTCCATCACCAAAAAGAACACAGGTATTTCTATCAGTCCAATCAATAAATTTTGAAAGTGTTTCCGCTCCAATAATTAAAGCATTATTATAAAAACCAGAAGCTATAAATTGCCAAGCAGTAATCATACCATATACAAAACCTGTACATCCTGCCTGTAGATCAAAAGTTGCAGCATTTATGGCTTTAATTTTCTCTTGAACAAGACAAGCAGTACTCGGAAATATCATATCAGGCGAATTGGTAGCTACAATGATTAGATCAATTTCTTCAGGTTTAATATTCGCATCTTTTATTGCCTCTAAAGCTGCCCTATAAGATAGATCTGAGGTAGTTTCATTATCTTCAGCTATATGACGTTCAGAAATACCAGTACGCGTAATAATCCACTCATTGTTTGTATCTACTATTTTTTCTAAATCATTATTGGTCAAAATTTTTCTGGGAATATAAGAACCTGTACCAATTATTTTGACGTTTTGCATATTTTCCATCGTTTATCACATTCTCCTTTTAGATATTAATAATATAATCTTGAGGTCTAAATTTCTTCTAAATGTCTGAGGATATCAGAATCCACAAATTTAGAAGCATTAATTATGGCATTTTTGATAGCTTTTGATTTGGATCTACCATGACATATAAAACAAAGTCCATTTATACCCAACAAAAGAGATCCACCATATTCGGTATAATCAGTTATTTTTATTAATTCCATAAAATTCTTTCTTAATTGATTCATCTCTTGGTTTTGGGGAAGCTGAGTAATAATTCTGTTATTGACTTCTGTCAAAAGAAGTTTAGCTAATCCCTCAGATGATTTCAATAATATATTTCCGGTAAATCCATCGCATACTACTACATCAGCTTTTCCTTTGAAAATATCTTTACCTTCAATATTACCTATAAAATTAATATTGGAATTTTTTAATATTTTATAAGCATTTTGCACAAATTTGTTCCCCTTGCTTTCTTCTTCCCCTATGTTTAATAAACCTATTTTAGGATCACTTATTTTGAAAATATACTTAGCGTATTTACTACCCATAAGAGCAAATTGAGCTAAATGCTCTGGTTTACAATCAACATTTGCTCCTACATCCAATATTAACGCCTTTCCCTTTGCAGTTGGTAAGATAGCAGGAATAGCAGGACGTCGTAATTGGGAAACACATCCTAATATTAATAAGGCAGCAGCCATAATTGCCCCGCTGTTCCCCGCAGAAATAAAAGCATCGGCCTTATTATTTTTTAATAAATTCATTCCCACCACAATAGAAGAATCTTTCTTAGTACGTAAAGCGTTTAAGGGGAATTCACCAGTTTCAATTAATTCTTTACAGTTAATGATTGATAAATTATTCTCTCTAAATTTATATTTTTTTAATTCTTCCTCAATCTTCTCTCTATTTCCTAACAAAATAATATCTAAATCTCTTTCTTCTAAGGCAAAAATTGCACCCTTTACAATTTCCTCAGGGGCATAATCTCCGCCCATAGCATCAATAACTATTTTCATTTAAATCTCCTTCTTTCTTACATTATCATTAATTGAAATAATTATTAATTTTGCATTAAACACTTCATCTTGATCAGCCTTTACATGAACTGATACTAAATATTTGTTACCCCTCTGGCGAGCAACTTTCGCTTTGGCTACTAAAGTTTGACCAGCGTATACAGGTTTTTTGTATCTTAGACGAGCACTTCCGGTTAAAGCAACTTCTGCATCAATAATTGAAATCGCTAATGAATCAGCTAAAGAAAATATATAATGACTTCTAACTATTCCTGTTCTGCCAAAAGCCATACTTTTGTCAGTTTTCAAAATAGCAATACCATTTTTACCTAATTCCAGGTCAATTAATTCTCCGATTATCTCATCTTTTTGTAGAGACTTTACCTTATCTATGGAGGTGCTATTTTTGGCGACCTGAATTATACGCTTTCTCATTTCAGGAATCCCCATCTCGATTCGATCTAATCGTATAGTCTGTACACTACAATTAAATAATTTTGCCAGCTTTTTATCTGAAGAGAATGGGTCCTTCAAAAAATATTCTTTTATCTTCTTTTGTCTTTCTAATTTACTTAATTTTTCAGCCATCGTTTTTTATTAACCTAATTTAATTATTTAATAGCATATATTAATAGCAAGTATTAATTGTAAGTATACATTATAAAAGCTTAAAAATCAAGAGGTATTTACATCTTTAGTAAAAAATAAAAGTGTCGCCTTTTAATAAATTAAAGGCGACACTTTTATTTTTTTGATAATATGGATAATGTAAATTTCTATAATTTATTATTTTTTTCTTTTTCTGAAGAAGTTACAAGAACCTTTTTTCCGTTATAATAACCACATTCCGGACAGGCCCTATGGGGTAACTTCATCTCATGGCACCTTGGGCACTCAACTAAATTTTGTTCATTTAAATTCCAATGAGTACGTCTTTTATTTTTTCTTGATTTTGATGTTTTTCTCTTTGGGCAGGGCACAATGGCAACCTCCTTTTGTGTTGATATAATCAAAAGGGGAGTTTACTCCCCTGACAATCTTTTTAACTATAAAAGTATATTATCTCTTATTAAAAAATGCAAATTATTTTTTATATTTTATTGTTTTTCTGAATCATACTTTTTTAGTGAATTGTTATCTTTAATAATTCTGGCTTTTCTTTGCACTCCCTTTCAAAGGCCTTTTCCCTCATCAGATTCTTATAGTCTTTTTCTTGAAAAGAATACTTAAAGTTAGTGTGGAT
>LDZU01010362.1_pt1 | contig 51187 bp, 51 predicted proteins | sample 615531 | NCBI WGS metagenome assembly LDZU01 (sample SAMN03408293, study PRJNA278302) | terrestrial metagenome | isolation source: oil reservoir sample SB2 | place: USA: Alaska, North Slope, Schrader Bluff formation | collected 2011-09 | reverse complement strand
CCTGACTACTGGCAGGGATCTGAGTCCCCAGCAGCGTCGCCACCGTAGGGGCAATATCGACCATCTGGATATCGGAATAGTATCCTGGAGTCGTTCCGGCTCCCAGCATGAGGAAGGGTTCCACCAGCGTGACCGCTTCCTGCCCGCCGTGCCCACCCTGATCGATCTGCCCGTGGTCCGAAAAGATCAGCAGCGTATCCTGTTCCAAATCCATTGTCGTAACAATTTCGCGCAGCATATCATCCACACGCCCAGCCGCCGCCTGCCAACCGGCACCTTTCGCCCCACCCTCATGGTGCCCGGCATAATCCACCTGGTCCAGATGAATCAGCATCAGATCGTAAGTTCCTTCTTCCAGCCAGGGTACAGCAGCCTTCATCACATCCCGATCCGCGCTGTCATCCTCTCCCGGGGTATAGAATCCCGCATCCACCCCAGAATTAGCCAGCATATCCTCAAACCAGAAAAATCCGGATACTGCTGTATGTAAACCTGCTCGTTCAGCTGCCGCGAAGATATCATCCTGCGTGAAAGTGCGCACGCTGTCCTCGTCGGGTGGATTGGCGGATTGACCATCATTGATATCCGGCCAAGCACCAGTCAGGATGGTGGTCCAACTCGGAGCGGAATAAGAAGGGGTTTGGCTGTGCATGGTTGCCCAGGCAGCCTGGCTGCGTAGTTCATTCAAGAACGGCATCACCTGTACATCCATGGCAGTATCCTCGCGCAATGCATCCACCAGCACGATCACTACCCGTCTGGTGAGCGGTTGGCTGGTTTCCATCTGCGCGACAGGCGCATCAGTCGCAAGGGGAGAGCGGTATTCAAAGAGGGAATCCATCAGGGTTGTTGCCCAGAAATAAGCACCTACCGCCACCACTATTAGGGTAACTATCCCAATAACCAGCCAGTTTTTTTTCATCAGGCTACTCCTTTGTCTATGCTGTGTTGTTATTAGTGATGTTTACAACCAAAGATTCATTCTTGATCGTAACGTTGTGTGTTTAATCTTAACTCCAATCAACCCGACAGTTGTCCAATTTTATCCATGAAAAACAGCTCTTCGAAAAAAGATTGCCATAGCATCATGTATCTTTATTCTATTTTTTCCCGTGCAATTGTCCATACCTTGTCGAACATTTCTTCCGTTAATCTGCCGGTCTGGGTATTCTGCCGGCTGGGATGATAGGACGCCAGCAGCCAGGGTGCATGCGGGAAGCGATAGCAAGCGCCATGCGCAAACTTCGGTTTTGAAGGATAAACCACTCCATATTTTTTTCGAAGGATCTCCAGCAGGTGCTGGAATGCGATCCCGCCCAGGGCAACAAACCCTTGCAAATTTGTCAGCAGGTCGATCTCTTGCAGTAAAAAGGGTCGGCAGTTCAATAATTCCTGTTTGGCGGGTTTGTTCTGCGGTGGTGCGCAGCGCCCCACTGCTGTGATAAAAACATCCTTCATTTCCAAGCCATCCCCGCGCTGTATGGCAGCAGGTCGATTGCAAAAACCCGCCCGGTACAGCGCCGGATATAGAAAATCCCCGGATGCATCGCCGGTGAACATGCGCCCGGTGCGGTTGGAGCCGTGCGCGCCCGGCGCAAGCCCCACCACCATCACCCGCGCATTGGGATCGCCAAAACCCGGCACTGGCTTACCCCAGTACTCCTGGTCACGAAAAGCTGCCCGTTTTTCCTGGGCAACCTGCTCGCGCCATGCCACCAGCCGCGGGCACTTCTGACAGGCTATGACTTCCTCATTGAGTGTTTTCCAATCCATATCACTCACCGGATGAACATGGCATCCCCGAAGGAATAAAAACGGTACTGTTCCTGCTTGGCAATCTCATAGGCGTTGCGAATATTCTGCCACCCCGCAAACGCGCTCACCAGCATGATGAGGGTAGATTTGGGTAAATGAAAATTGGTGATCATGGCATCCACCACACGAAATTCATAACCCGGCAGGATGAAAAGGTCGGTCATGTCTTGATAAGGGCGGATTATTTCCGCTTCAGGTACGCCGCGTGCCGCAGATTCCAGCGTGCGCACGGAAGTTGTGCCGACCGCAATGACCCTGCCGCCGCGTTGTTTGGTCTCGCGGATGCGCTGAACGGTCTCCTGCCCCACCTGGCACCATTCGCGGTGGATGTGGTGTTCTTCCACATTTTCCTCATTCACCGGCGCAAAAGTATCCAGCCCTACGTGCAGCAGCACCTCCGTAAATCCAACCCCTTTCTCTTGTAAATCATGGATCAGTTCCTGGGTGAAATGCAGCCCGGCAGTGGGTGCCGCAGCAGAACCGGCTTCTTTGTTGTAAATGGTCTGGTAACGTTCCGGATCAGTCAATTTTTCATGGATATAGGGCGGTAAGGGAGTATTCCCAATAGACGGCAAAAAATCCTCCACCTCCGAACTGAAATGGATGATACGGTTGGCGCTTTCTTCCTCTGCCAGTATCTCCACTTGCGGACCGTTCTCAATGGTCAGGCGCATACCCGCTTTCAAATGCTTGCCGCCCAGCATTGCCAGCCAGGTGCCATCCCCATTCTTGCGCAACAGCAGGATCTCCACCTTCCCCCCGGTAGGCTTGCGGGCAAAGATGCGTGCCGGGATAACGCGCGTCTTATTCACCACCAGCAGGTCCCCGGCGTTGAGGTAGAAACCCAAATTGTGGAAAATATCGTGGCTGATACTGCCATCCTGTTTGGATAGCAGCAAAAGCCTGGAGGCATCGCGCGGTTCAAGGGGAGTCTGAGCAATGAATTCCTCAGGCAGGTCGTAGTCAAAATCAGCTGTTTTCACGATTCGATCAAACTCGGTTGGGATGGTTTTTCGCGGTAGGGATAGCCAAGATGTTCATAAGCCAAATTGGTCGCCATTCTACCCTGCGATGTGCGGCTGAGAAAACCGATCTGAAGCAAATAGGGTTCCACCACATCCATGATGGTATCCGGCTCTTCACTGATGGAGGCAGCGATGGTGCTCAAGCCCACCGGACCACCATCATATTTCTTGATGATGGTATCTAGCACCATGCGGTCGATCTCGTCCAACCCCAAGCGGTCAATGCTCAGCAAGCTCATCGCTTCCTTTGCCGCTTCTTCTGTAATGGTGCCATCTGCCCTCACCTGGGCATAATCGCGCACCCGCCGCAGCAAGCGTAGCGCCACACGGGGTGTGCCGCGCGAACGGCGGGCGATCTCTTCCACACCGCTTTCGTCTGCCTTGATCTCTAATTTGCGAGCGGCATTCATGACAATACGTTTCAGCGCATTCTGGTCGTAATAATCCAGGCGATACACTGCTCCAAAGCGCGCTCGCAAAGGAGAACTGACCAGCGCCAGGCGTGTGGTGGCTCCGATCACCGTAAAACGCGGTAATTTCAATCGTATCGATCGAGCTGAAGGACCCTTTCCGATGATGATATCCAGCGCGAAATCCTCCATGGCTGGGTAAAGCACCTCTTCCACTATTGTCCCTAAGCGATGGATCTCATCAATGAAGAGCACATCTCCCCCGCTCAGGTTCGAGAGAATAGCAGCCAGATCGCCGGGGCGCTCAATAGCAGGACCGGAGGAGACCTTAATATTGACATTCATTTCGTTAGCGAGCACATGTGCCAGGGTGGTCTTTCCCAATCCGGGTGGACCGTAAAAGAGAACATGATCCAGCGCATCCGCGCGCTGCTGGGATGCTTCGATCAAGATCTGCAAATTTTCTGTGATCTGGTTTTGCCCGATAATGTCTTTTAAAAGCTTGGGACGCAGGGCATTATCAATCTGTTCACTGCCATCTGATTGTGGATCAACAATTCTAGGTGCTTCTGTGTTCATAAAAAAGATTATACCTTTGGATAGCTACCAGTTTCTGATATTATATAGGTTTGTATGAAATAATTCTAATGGAGATAATCTATGGAAAATGTGTTTGTCTCGCAACATCCTCTTGTGAAACATAAGCTAGCTAAACTGCGTTCTGTGACGACCGAACCCAAGAAATTTCGCGAATTGGTCCGTGAGATCGCCGGTCTGCTCACTTATGAAGCCACCCTCGATCTGGAATTGGACTCCTTTGAGGTAACCACCCCGCTGGAAAAGATGAATGGTTCCATTTTGAAAGAGAAAATCGGTCTGGTGCCGATCTTACGTTCCGGGTTGGGCATGGTGGAAGGCATTTGGGATCTGATGCCTTCGGCAGAGGTCTGGCATATAGGGCTTTACCGCGATGAAAAAACCCTCAAACCGGTGGAATACTACAACAAACTGCCCATTGAGCCACGCGTATCGGTATGCCTGATCCTCGACCCCATGCTGGCAACCGGCGGTTCAGCATCCGCTACCATTGATGTGCTCAAGCGCTGGGGCGTAAAACGCATCAAGTTCGTGGGCATCATCGGCGCTCCGGAAGGCATCCGGCATGTGCATGAAAACCATCCGGATGTGCCCATCTTTTTGGCAGAGGTTGACCGCCAGTTGAATGAGCACGGTTACATTTTACCCGGCTTGGGTGATGCGGGTGACCGCCAGTTTGGTACTGGATAAAAAAACGGCTGATTTTTCAGCCGTTTTTTTATCTACTTATTAATATACAGGTTTTTATTCCAGAGTGCCTTCAGCTGCCTGGCAGATCTTGATGAAGTCATCGGCTTTCAAGCTTGCTCCACCGATCAAGCCACCATCGATATTAGGCATACTGAATATTTCAGCCGCGTTGCTGCCTTTGACCGAACCACCATATAAGATGCGAATGGTATCAGCGACTTCCGCGCCAAAGCTCTCAGCCAGACTGCCGCGTACGATCTTAGCGATGATCTCTTCCGCCTGCTCAGCGCTGGCAGTTTTTCCAGTACCGATCGCCCAGATCGGTTCATAGGCAATGACCAGTTTTTGGGCATCGCTGCTAGCGAGTTCTTTCAGCCCTTCCAGCACTTCACGCTTCACAATAGCAGCAGTTTTGCCTGCTTCATTTTCTTCCAGGGTCTCGCCCACGCACACAATGGGGGTAAGCCCAACTGCAAAAGCCGCTTTGACCTTCTTGTTGACGGTCTCATCTGTTTCTCCAAAATACCCTCGTCGCTCGGAGTGCCCAATGATGACATACTCACAGAATTCCTTGACCATGGCAGGTGCTGTCTCCCCGGTATACGCGCCGGAATCTTCCCAGTGCATGTTCTGCGCGCCCAGTCCAATAGCAGTTCCGGCAATCATTTGTGAAATGACCATCAGAGAAGGAAAAGGAGGACATAAAACGCGATCGATCTTTTCAATTGTTTGTAAACCAGGCAGCAGGTCTGCTACCAATAGCGATGCCTGCTCTACAGTTTTGTTCATTTTCCAGTTTCCAGCCACAAAGGGTTTTCTCATCGATAACTCCATTCCAGAAGATTAATTGCAAATATTATAATCGTTTCTTCCACCTCCTTTTCAGAATCTGAAGATATTTGAATAATACTTTAGTTTTAAATCATTTGACCCCTGTTCCCATTCACGTTATGATAGAAAGGACCGGGTTGGTCAGGTGATAGCAGTGGAGGTTTCCTCCATTGAGGAAAGTCCGTACTCCATAGGGCACAAAACCGGGGAAATCCCGGGACGGGGTAACCTGTCGGTCGGGCCACAGAAACATACCGCCCGCAAGGGTAAGGGTGAAAAGGTGGTGTAAGAGACCACCGGCTTCTGCAGTAATGCAGCTGCCAGGCAACCCCTTTTAGGAGCAAGGTCAAGCAGACGCTGAAACTCATCGGAACTGCCCGTTCCCTCACTGCAATGTGAGAGCGTCGGGTAGACCGCGCAGATAGATTATCACCCAGGTGATTTTCACCAGACAGAATGCGGCTTATAGACCAACCCGGCATTGAACAAAAATAATCCAGGAGGATCGTCCATGTCAACGATAAAGCATTTTCATCATGAAAGCGGCTTTTTCCAATGGGATAACGTTGTTCCCCAAAAATTGGAGATCAACGGAATTGAGGGAGTTACCAAGAATATCCTGATCGGGCATGATGATGAAGCGCCTCATTTCATCATGCGTTTCTTCTGGTTGGAACCAGGGGGGCATAGTATGCTCGAAAGACACCCTCAGGAACATGAAGTGATTATTTTAAAAGGGAAAGGCACCGTTCAAATTGGCGATGAGATCAGCGAAGTGAATCCTTATGACGTGGTATTCATCTCTCCAAACGAACTGCACCAGTTCAAGAATGTATCTGATGAACCCTTTGGTTTCATCTGCGTCATCCCTATCCTGGAGAAGTAGAAACACGTGTATTAAGAAAGGAGAATTGCTTGGAAAGAATTGGCACAATAGCAAAGATCATGGGGGTGGTCGTGGATGTGGAATTTTCCAGCGGGGATCTGCCGGGTATCAATCAAGCTCTAGAAATTCTGAAAGACGACGGCAACACTCTCATCTGTGAAGTTCAGGAGCATATCAACACCAACACGGTTCGCACCATATCCATGAGCAATACGGAAGGGTTACGCAGGGGCATGCGTTGCCGGGATACAGGAAAACCCATCTGTGTGCCGGTAGGCAGGCAAGTGCTGGGGCGGATGTTCGATGTGCTCGGCAAACCCATTGATGGCGGAGAACCCCTGCAAAGTGATCGCCTGAACCCCATCCACACGCTCTCTCCAAGTTTGCAAGCCAACGTAGAGGTTCAGCAGCTTTTTCTGACGGGCATCAAGGTCATAGATCTTCTCATCCCCCTGCGCAAAGGTGGCAAGGTTGGTCTTTTCGGTGGCGCCGGGGTTGGCAAAACCCTGCTCATGACGGAGTTGATGCGCAATATCATTCGTGAAAAATCGGGGTTAGTTTTTTTTGCGGGGGTGGGCGAACGCAGTCGTGAAGGGTACGACCTATGGCAGCAATTACAGGAAAATGGGATTCTCGAAAAGACCGCTCTGATCTTCGGGCAGATGAATGAGCCACCCGGTGCGCGCTTGCGCATCCCGCTCACTGCACTAACCATGGCAGAATATTTCCGAGATGTGGAAAAGAGTGATGTGCTGCTTTTCATTGACAATATCTTCCGTTATGTTCAGGCAGGTTCAGAGGTATCCGCCCTGTTGGGAAGGTTACCTTCCGAAGTTGGCTACCAACCCACTCTCGAAAGCGAGATGGGGTTGATCCAAGAGCGCATCACATCTACCAGCACAGGCAGCATCACTTCTATTCAATCCGTGTACGTTCCAGCCGACGATCTGACGGATCCAGCGGTCAGCGCTACTTTCTCCCATCTGGATAGTGTGGTCGTGCTTTCAAGAAAATACGCCAGTCAGGGGCTGTACCCGGCTATTGATCCGCTGCAATCTACCAGTTCCTTCATGACAGAAGCAAGCGTAGGAAAAAGACATTACCACATTGCCAACAAAGTACGTGCTATCCTTTCGCGTTACGAAGACCTGCAAGATGTGATCGCAATTCTGGGGGTGGATGAACTGAACGAAGAGGATCGTCGTATTGTCCTGCGGGCACGCCGCATCCAGCGCTTTCTCACACAGCCCATGTTCATGGCGGAGAATTATTCTGGTCTAGATGGAAGGTATATTTCTCTTGAAGATACCTTATATGGTTTTGAGAATATCATTAATGGAACCTTCGATGACATACCCGAAAGTGCTTTTTATATGGTCGGTACCGTGCAGGATGCACTGGAAAAAGCAGAAATGATGAAACAAGAACAGGTTAAGGATGAAAATCCAGTTTAGATCCCCTGATCAGATCCTATTTGAGCGAGAGAATATCACCGACTTCTCAGCGACCCTGCTAGATGGTCGTAAGATCACCATCCTGCAAAACCACGCCCCCTTATTGGCGGTTCTTCAAGCTGGTGAAGCCCGAATTGGTACCTTACACGGTGAAGAAAAAATCAGCATGCAACAATGCATTCTTAAGGTGAGAGAGAACGAGATCATTCTTTACACACAATCCGAAATGGAAAGGATGGAAGTCTAAGTTAACAATGGGAAATGGAATGATTGTAGTTTGGGTCTTCATCGGCATTTTTCTTGGTACACTATATACGGCATCCATTCGCTTTGAGATCGCGCAGATATCAAAACAAAATAAAAAACTCGAACAACGCAACCCCTTTTTCTCCATTCTGCGCATCTTGATCTGCAGTGCCATCCTTGTTTTGGCTTTCAGGGCAGATATGAAATTTGGATTCGCCTGCTTGGCAGCATTTTTGTTGTTTAAATACATTGCTTTGGTCATCATCATCAAAAAACAATCGAAAGGAGAATAAATTGGAAACCATTACCCCCTATCCTGTTTTTCAGATTGGCAACATCGTCATCACAAATACGGTAGTAAATACATGGATCGGGATGATGCTTTTGATCATCGTTATCGTCATCATCAAAATCTTTAATCCTGAGATGATTGACGAGATCGTTGAAATGATCACCGGTTTGATCAGTGATCTCATCAACGTCAAGAATCCTATCGAATATGTTCCATTTTTAGGATCTTTGTTGATCTTCATCTTTCTGGCGAACAATTTGAGTTTTTTTCCGGGTCTTGGTTCTCCCAGTCAGGATATCAACACTCCCATCAGTCTGGCGTTGCTCGTATTTTTTTCAGTGCATTATTTTGGAATTAAAGAAAAAGGTATGCTACGCTATCTCAAAGATACCGCCAACCCCATCATTGTGTTTCCTTTCGAAATTATCAGCCAGATAAGCCGAACGGTTTCACTAACACTGCGCCTGTTCGGCAACGTCATCAGCACAGAACTGGTGGTAGCCATCATCAGTCAACTTGTACCAGTAGGTGTACCGATCATCATGATCGCGCTTAGCTTGCTCACCGGTACGCTGCAAGCTTACATCTTTACGGCTTTAACTGGGACCTACATTTCAACTGCCGTACAGCAGAAAGAATCTTAAGAAAAGGAGTCAATTAAATGTCATCACTAAGCCCCGAAGTATATGTAACTGTTGTCACCATCATCGTCAGCGGTGTGGGAATCGTCGTCGGAACCATGATCCCTGCATTGGTTGAGGGAAAAGCGGTGGTCAAAGCACTTGAAGCAATTTCTCGCCAACCCGAATCAGCCAACCAAATTCGAACAACCCTCTTGATCTCAATGGCTCTGCTTGAATCTACCGCGATCTATGTTCTCCTTGTCATCCTCATTTTGCTTTTTGCGAATCCCCTCCTGGAAAATATTTTTTAAGGACATCTGATGTTCAATATTGATCTCACAACCATCCTGTTTCAATTCATTAACTTCGCCATCCTGGCTGTATTGCTCTATTTTCTTTTGTTCAAGGGTGCTATTAAAAAAAGCCGTGAAGCAAGAGAATTAAAACACCAACAGGAAAAAGAACTTGAAATCAATCTGGCAGAGAGTGAAAAGATCAAACGTGATCTGGAAAATGAGTACCAACAGATCGAGGAAAAGGCAAGGGAGATCATTGAGCAGGAACGCGAAAAATTTAAAAAAGAAGCAAAAGGGATTCTCTTGAAAGCGGAAGAGGAAGCCGATCAAATCCTGCTGAACGCGCGCCAGGAAGCACAGATCATTCAGCAGAAATCTTTTGCAGATTACCACGAACAGATCATCGACACCGTCATTGAGAGTTGTCGCATCATGTTCGATCACACTGCCCCGGATGAGATCCATCATTCTCTGGTGAAACAAATGAATGAACGTATTTGGGAATTAGGTCGCAAAGAAATGCAGACGGTGGAAACGATCCGTAAATCATTGAAAGACCGCGAACCGTTGGTGGAACTTGTCACAGCCAAATCACTGACGGTAGAGGAGCAGGGCACACTGGTGCGCACATTCAGTGCCTTGGCTGATCGCAATGTGCGGTTGGAAGCCAGGGTCGATCCCAATCTCACTGCCGGGTTACAGATCAGAATGGGTGACTTGATCTTCGATAATTCCTATCAGGCAAAATTATTGTTGCTACGGGAAGGGATCAAAAAGGAATTTGACCGTCTTTCACTGGAGGATGAATGATATGAATTTATCCTCGCAAAAGTTAATCCAATCATTCGAGAACGTTCTATCCTATTACGAGAAGGCTACACCCCAAAAAACAGGGGGCGAAAAAAAACAACAGTCCCTTTTCCATTCCATGGGATGGATTGAAAGCCGTGCCTACCACCTAGATGCAGCTGCCACGCTCAAACCAGAGATGAGCAAACTGCTTTCGACCATCCAAGAAGAGTTTATCCGTAACGGGCAACAAGTGGTCATTCAATCTGTAGGAACCGTGCAACACATCGGCAATGGGGTCGCACACATCACGGGGCTACCTCATATTGCAATTGATGAGTTGGTTATTTTTGAAAATGGGGTTGATGGACTTACACTCAATTTGGGTACCGATCATATGGATGTCATCCTTTTGGGACCGGATGAAAATATCCATGGGGGGGATCTGGTCTTAACACACGAAAAACGCATGACCTTTCCGGTTGGGAATGATGCCATCGGACGCATCCTTGATCCGTTGGGAGTTCCGCTCGATGGCAAAAAGCCTTTCGAAACCTCACAACACCTTCCGATTGAAAGAAATGCACCCGGCATCGTGCAGCGCAGTGCGATAGATACACCTCTGTATACGGGCACCAAAAAGATCGATGCCCTTATCCCAATTGGTCGCGGTCAACGTGAATTAATTGCAGGTGATCGTCAAACCGGTAAGACCACCCTCGCCATTGACACCATCCTGAACCAGAAAGACCAGGATGTCATCTGTATCTATGTGGCTATCGGTCAGAAAAAATCTTCGCTGCTGCCAAATTTGAATTTATTGGAGAGAAAAGGCGCCATGGCATACACTACGGTCATCCTTGCCAGCCCGGATGATCCGCCCGCATTGCGCTATATTGCTCCGTTCTCAGGCTGTACACTGGCGGAATTTTTCGCCCATCAAGGCAAAGATGTCTTGATCGTGTATGATGATCTCAGTAAGCATGCCGATGCCTATCGCGAGATCAGCCTGCTTCTAAAACGTCCACCAGGTCGTGAAGCCTATCCCGGAGATATTTTTTATCTTCACGCTCGTTTATTGGAGCGTTCTGGCAAATGGAATGACAGTCTGGGAGGGGGATCGATCACTGCTATCCCCGTTGTCACCCTCCAACAGGGTAATGTTGCCAGTTATATTCCCACCAACTTGATCTCTATTTGTGATGGACAGATCATTCTGGACACGGATCTCTTCAATCGCGGAATCTTTCCGGCTATCAATATAGATCTTTCTGTCTCGAGGGTTGGCGGCTCAGCTCAAATCCCTGCCATCCGCAATATCGCCAGTCAACTCAAACTGGAGATTGCCCAGTACGGAGAAATTGAAAAATTTGCGCAATTTGGCACTGAGATTGATGAAGAGACGCAATACCGTATTAATCGAGGCAGGGTAATTCAAGCCGCCTTTGCGCAGCCAGCACACCGCCCCTACACCAGCAAAGAGCAATTTCTTTTCTTATACAGCCTGGCATCAGGCAGATTGTTTGATATTCCTGTTGCAAGTCTGCATGCTTTTGAAAATAATCTATTCCGAAAATTACACTCTTCTCCCCCTGATTTTCTGACCGTGCTGAATAAAGAATCTATTCTATCTGAGGAGAATAGAATAGAATTAGATGAGTTTATTGATATGATGATGCTTTCGATTGGTTTATGAGAAGGAGACGAATATGAAAAAGATGATCATGGCAGTGATTCCGCGGGACGAGGCAGAACAGGTCCTCGACGCACTGATCAATGCCGGTCATACAGCCACTTTTTCTGAGACGAAAGGTGGTATGCTCCGCCAATCCCAATACACGTTATTTATCGCCGTAGAGGAGAGTGAAGTTGATAAGGTCTGCCAGGTCATCCAGTCCAGCTGCACGCAGAGTGTACCATTGGATGATGAGCTGGAGAGCGAATTGAATAATGTGGGTTCTGCGCGCGTTGGTGGTGCTATCGTTTTCATCTGGGAAATCGCGAAGGTCGAAACTTACTAATTTTCCCTATTTTGCCTTGACATATCCGTTGTAAGGTCTTATAATATAGCTAACTCGTTTTAGCAAATCGTGTTAGCATATGAATAAAAGAACAACCGCCAAAGATGTTGCAGAAGCAGCTGGGGTATCACGTACTACGGTTTCCTTCGTCCTGAACAATGTAGAAGGTATGCGGATCAGTGAAGAGACGCGTCAAAAAGTGCTGGATACCGCCGAAGCCTTGAATTATCACCCTGACGCTACCGCGCGCAGCATGGTGAAAGGGAAAACTTTCATCCTCGGTTTTGTAGTACGGCAAGAACCCGATAAAGCGTATGCAGATCTGTTATTACCGGAAGTGATGCGCGGCATTAGTGAAGTCGCAGGAGAGCACGGCTACCACCTGCTCTTCAAACCGGTTCCTCCAGAAGATGAAAAGAACAGCCTCACCACATTGTTCTTGGAAAGGCAGGTGGATGGGTTAATCGTCTCAGGACCTTTATCCAACGATCAGGAGATCGTTGACTTGATGACAGCTAATGCACCTATCATCCTTCAAGGGCGAATTGATTACCCCAACATCCCTTCGGTCGACATCAACAACCGCAAGGCGGCGGAAAAAGCGGTAAATCACCTCATTGGGCTCGGTCATACGCGTATCGCCATGATCACAAATGCATCCCTGCAGTATTCCAGCAGTAAGGATCGTTTGAACGGTTATCGCAGAGCGCTGGTAAATGCAGGACTACCCTACGATGAAAGCCTTGTTTTTTATGGAAATCGCACACCCGATTCAGGTTTTCATGCCATGAAACAGATTCTTGATTTAGGTATCCACCCCACCGCGGTGTTCATCGCCTCAGACACGGTCGCATTGGGCAGTTTGAACGCCCTATACCAAAATTTCATCCGCGTTCCAGAAGATATCGCCGTAATGGGTTTTGACGATATTCCGTTATCCAAGCATTTGGCACCGCCGCTCTCCACCATCCACATTCCGGCTCATAGCCTTGGTTGGAACGCAGCCAACCTGTTGATCAAATGGCTCGACAATAATGAAAGTCCACAAGAAGATTGCATTCTTGATACAGAAATTATCATCCGTGAATCATGTGGTTCATACAAAAAAAGAGAAGAAAACACACGTATTTAAAAAGGAGGTGATTAGGAATATTTTTTGTCTCGTATTGCAGGAAATCTAATTAATCGAGGAGAAAAAAATGAAAAAACGATTTTGGTTACTAATTTCGCTGTTCATCATCTTAGCTATGGTGATGGCAGCCTGCCAATCTACCGCTGCTGAAGAACCTACAGTTGCACCAGAGGAAGAGGCTGAACCTATGGAAGAAGCCCCGGCGGAAGAAGAGGCAATGGTTGACGAAGCCTGCATGGGCGCACAGCCCGGCGATGAGATCACCCTTCTATATCAGTGGTCTGGCGTCGAAGAAGAAAAACTAAATGAGATTCTGGCTCCCTTTGTGGAACAATGTGGCGTGGTGTTGAAACCCGAATCCACACGTGACCAGGCTCTTCTGGATACCAAAGTACAAGCTGGCACTCCGCCAGATGTAGCTTTCTGGAATGTTGCACAGTTGGAGCAATATAAAGACGTCCTTGTTCCCATGGATACCCTTGGTGCGCATGGTGAGAACTATGCTGACTTCTTCAAGGATCCCGGAACAATTGATGGTGTTTGGCTTGGTCTCCCTGTAAAAGCAGATATCAAGACCATCATTTGGTACAGCCCGGCTGTTTTCGAAGCAAAGGGCTACACCGTACCCACCACATGGGATGAACTGGATGCGTTAGTGGAAAGCATGGTCGCCAATGGCGATGTTCCTTGGAGCTTGGGCATGGAATCTGGCGATGCGACCGGTTGGACCGGCTCCGACTTCATTCAGGATATTCTGCTTGTCCAGCAGGGTCCCGAATATGTAATGGGGCTCATCTCCGGTGAGATCGCCTACAATGATGCAGGCGTCAAGCAAGCTTACGAAACCTATGGTAAGTGGGCAAAGGATCCTGTATACACCGTCGGTGGCGCAGAAGGAACCCTCTCCACTGGATTCAACGATGCGATTTTGAAGGTCTTCTCCGATCCGCCAGAAGCCATGATGGTAAAACAGTCTGGCTTCGCTGGTGGCACAGTTGCTGAGCAATATCCTGATATGGTATACGGCGAGGATTATGATTTCTTCCCAATTCCCGGTGCACAGGGGCTGCAGGGTGGTGCAGATTGGTTGATGGTATTCAACGACACCCCAGCAGTGCGCGCACTGATTTCCTACCTCTCCTCTCTTGAGGGTGGCGCCAACTGGGCAAAAGCCGGCTTTGACCTTTCCCCCAACATGGGTGCTGATGGCAACTACACGGATGCAGCTTTGATCAAAAAAGGTGCTGCACTCGCCAATACAACTGGTTTCACTCCTGACCTTGGCGATACCATCCCCGGTGGTTTCGGCAGCGCAGAATGGACCGCTCTGGTTGACTACGTAAACGGTGGCGATCTGGATGCAGGTCTGGACGCTGTAGCACAAGCTCAATTAGAAGCATTACAATAACGTAAGTCCCAATCGGGCGCCTGATATTTTCAGGCACCCGATCTTTTTTAAGCAATTATTCTTCTTTTCATACTATATTTAAGACGGAGGTGAATAAAATGGCAAACAGTACTCCTGGAATCATGCGTCAGAAACCAATTACGCCATGGATGTATCTACTTCCAGCTTTGATCATAATGACAGTATTCATTGTTTATCCTGGAATTAATACCGTCTACTTAAGTCTGCGTAATCCCGAAAATACAGATTGGGCTGGCGCCCGTTGCATTGAAGGGCAACCCTGCTGGGGCATTTTTGAAAATTACCGCTATGCCTTTACCAGCACCGTTATGCAAACTGCCTTTCGCAATAACTTAATCTGGATCATTATTATGGTCTCCGGAACTGTCGCTCTAGGCTTATTAATTGCAGTGTTGGCAGACAAAGTAAAATACGAATCTGTTGCAAAATCCATTATCTTCCTTCCCATGGCGATCTCCTTTGTAGGAGCAGGTGTCATCTGGAAATTTGTCTATAACTATGGGTCAGGGCAGGTCCAAATTGGGCTGCTCAACGCCGTTGTGACAGCTCTGGGAGGGCAACCTGTCTCTTGGTTGACTGAACCCAGAGTTAATACCATTGCATTGATCGTTGTAGGTATTTGGATGTGGACTGGTTTTTGTATGACGAATCTCGCAGCAGCATTAAAAGGCGTCTCAGATGAAATTTTGGAAGCAGCTCGAGTGGATGGCGCAAATGAATGGCAAGTGTTCTGGAAAATAACCATACCTCAAATTATGCCTACGATTGTGGTGGTGGTAACAACCATGGTCATCAATGTATTAAAGATCTTTGACATCGTTTATGTAATGACCGGTGGTAATTATGGAACCGAAGTGATTGCTAACCGCATGTATGTAGAAATGTATAAAAATTACGATCCGGGTCGCGCATCAGCCATCGCCGTTTTACTCATTATCATTATTATTCCATTTATGATCATGAACATTCGTAGATTTCAGAAGCAGGAGGAAATGCGATGAAAAAGAATGCCGTTTCAAAGCGATTGAGCAATTTGCCAGTTCACGTTATCCTGATTCTGTTGTGCGCTATCTGGTTAATTCCAACAATAGGTTTGCTGATCACCTCCTTCCGTCCGGTACAGGATATCAACACAACCGGTTGGTGGACCATCTTTGCCAAACCGCAAGGCTATGAAGAGTATCAAACCTACTGCGCCAGCTGCCACGGGGAGGATGGTTCGTTAATTTCATCGGCTGATCTTTCTGATGCAGATCTGGTACAGGATTATCGGCGTTCTATTACGCTAACACCTTCATTGAGTCGAGAAATTGATGGGGAACCCCACATGGGAGACCTCCCTGTTCCTGATGAAGATACAACAGCTTCCATTGCCGCTTACATGCGCAAATTATCCGGAATTGACACTACCACAAAATTTACGCTCGATAACTACATCGATGCTCTAACTGGATATCGTGGCAACAAGACCTATCGCGCAGATTGTGCCAGTGGAACACAGTCGCTGGATCTGCACTGTGATATTCGCGACCTGGCAAATCCCCGCGGGATGGGTCGGGCGTTTCTAAACAGCCTGGCGGTCACCATCCCTTCTACAATTTTCCCGATCTTGATTTCCTCATTTGCCGCGTATGCATTTTCATGGATGGATTTCAAAGGGCGCCAGTGGTTATTCGCCCTTCTGGTTGGGTTGCAGGTGGTACCACTGCAGATGACCCTTATCCCAGTTTCGCGGTTATTTGCACAACTGGGATTGAACGGAACATTTCAGGGTATCTGGCTGTTTCACACGGGCTTTGGCTTACCGTATGCCATCTACATGATGCGTAATTTTCTAGGATCCTTACCGCGCGAGTTGTTCGAATCTGCCTATTTAGACGGTGCTTCACATTGGACTGCTTTCACTAAACTTGCCATACCCCTTTCTGTGCCCGCCCTAGCTTCCCTGGCTATCTTCCAATTCCTATGGGTCTGGAATGACTTGCTAGTAGCGCTGGTCTTTTTAGGTGGAGAACATCCCGTTCTCACCTATCAGATCGGGAATATGGTTACATCTTTAGGAAGCGGATGGCATCTGCTCACCGCCGCTGCTTTCATCTCCATGATCCTGCCTATGATTATCTTCTTCGCACTGCAGAAATATTTCGTGCGTGGTTTGCTCGCCGGTTCGGTCAAAGGTTAGGAAAAACACAGCCATGGGCTCACTGCTGGATCTTTTAAAAAATAAGATCGATATTACATCTGTGCCTTTCAGCTATCCAGGTTCTCGATTGGCGATCTATACGTATTCCGGCGCAAGCAAACTGTACTTGAATCTGTCCGAACGATTGATCAACTTCTTCCCGGGGATAGAATCATATACCAACCGGCTGCCTTTTTTAGAAGAAATGACTTTCATTGATGCAGATCAAAAGCCACTGACATTTCAGGTTACAACGCAACCACATGCTCTTGATTTTACAACCTCTCTGGGCGCTATCCAGCTCACTTTCCTTGATGAAACCACCCTGTGTTTCCACTTACCCGATAAAACCAGCATTGGGTTGCGCTTCAACGTCAACGCCCTGGAATGGAGTCCAGATAAAACAGGGGGTGTGATCACCTCATACCGCTTCGCCCAGTATGCCTCCAATGCAAAAGTACTCATCAACCAGCTTACCAAAGGCGATGTGTATTCAGAATTGACATTGCTTGTTCAAACCGAACAAAATGCATGCCTTGTTCTGTCGATCGGGGAGGATATTAAAACTCCCTTATCTTGCCCATCACACGACCAAGCCCGGCACAACGCCTGGCAGATATGGGAAGAATGGTTTAACAAAGCGCCTGAGGTTGAAGAAATTTATCAACCCACGTACGCCTATGCATGGTGGACACTTGTCAATAATATGTTCAACCCAAAGGGGAATCTACAATACAACGTTTTTGCTCCCTCCAAAAAGAACTATGTGGGTATATGGTTATGGGATAATGCCCTGCATGCGGTAGCACTGCGCCATATTGATCCACAATTGGCGCGTGATCAAATACGCGCTTTTCTCGCTCACCAACAGCCAGATGGCATGCTACCAGATGCTATCTTTGATGATGGGATTGTTACCGAGATCGATCACCCGATGCGCGCTAAAGTGACCAAACCTCCCCTCCTTGCTTGGGCAGCCCTGAAGATCCATGCACTTGACCCTGATATCAACTTTCTAAGTGAGATATACCAGCCGCTTGTTCGCTGGAATCGCTGGTGGTTTCAGGAAAATGATGATGACCGGGATGGCTTTGTCCAGTACAATCATCCTTTCTCCTCCGGCATGGACGATAACCCAACCTGGGATAGCGGCGTTCCGGTGGAGTCTCCTGATATTAATACCTACCTGTATATTCAGATGAAATCGTTGGCATTCATTGCGCAAGCCATAGGAAAATCAGAAGAATCAGATAACTGGGAGATACGCGCCGCTAACCTGCTGGATACCATCATTTGTTGTTCATGGGATGAATCGCGCACGTGCTTTAAGGCAATGCATCAAAAAAAATCCATCCCCGTTTTCACACCGCTGAATCTTTACCCATTATGGACGGGCGCGCTTCCCAACGAGATGAATAAAAAAATCATCGCGCATATCAAGAATACGGATGAATTCTATGGTAAATTAATGCTGCCCTCCGTCGCTCGTAATGATCCCAAATTTGATCCGGATCGCATGTGGCGTGGTCCGGTATGGGCAAACATCAATTATTTTTTTATAGAAGCGCTTGCCCAGATAGGTGAATACGATTTAGCCAGAGATCTACGCACAAAAACGCTGGCGTTGATTATGCAGAATGATGGTATTTACGAATATTACAACGCCGAAACAGGAAAACCCGGTTCGAAAGCTGCACCTGCCTTCGGATGGACAGCAGCCGTTTACATTGATCTCGCTATTCAGGCATCCCGAGACCCCATGCAGTAAAGTTCTTCAGACAATATTTTGTGATAAGGATTGTTTATGAAAAAAGAAAGTCCATTATGGTATAAAAATGCCGTTTTCTATGAGGTCTCAACACGCGCTTATTATGACTCTAATGGGGATGGGATTGGGGATCTGAATGGTTTGACCCAGAAACTGGATCACATCCAGCATTTGGGCGTAGATTGTATCTGGCTTCTTCCCATCTTTCCTTCCCCCTTAGTTGATGATGGGTACGATATTGCAGATTATTACGATGTGCATCCAGATTTGGGTACTATTGATGACTTTAAAGAATTGGTGAAAGAAACACACAAAAGAGGGATGCGTATCATTGCCGACTTGGTTGTGAATCACACCTCTGATCAATGTGAATGGTTTAAAAAAGCTGAAGCGGATGTGCATTCTCCCTATCACGATTATTACGTATGGAGTGATACCGACCAGAGATACACCGATGCACGCATCATTTTTGTGGATACAGAAACATCCAACTGGGCATGGAGTGAGAAAACCCAGCAGTTTTACTGGCATCGTTTTTATTCCTGCCAGCCTGATCTCAATTACGATAATCCCGCTGTTCGTGAAGAGATGAAGAACATTATGCGTTTCTGGTTGGATATGGGCATTGATGGCTTTCGGGCAGATGCGGTGCCGTACTTGATCGAGCGGGAAGGCACGACCTGCGAAAATCTACCTGAGACGCATGCCTACTTAAAAGAAATGCGCAAATTGATCGACGAGGAATATCCGGGGCGTATCTTACTGGCTGAAGCAAACCAGTGGCCGCAGGATCTACGCCCCTATTTTGCAGACGGGGATGAATTCCACATGGCATTTCAATTCCCATTAATGCCTCGTATCTTCAAAGCGCTGGCAAAGCAAGATGTATCGCCTATCATTGAAATTCTGAAGATGACACCTTCTATCCCGGATAATTGCCAGTGGTGTACTTTCTTGCGCAACCACGACGAGCTGACACTTGAAATGGTCACGGAGAAAGATCGCCAATTCATGTGGCAGGTCTACGCGCCTGTGAACCGTATGCGGCTAAACCTGGGCATCCGCCGCAGACTGGCACCCCTGCTGGATGGGGATGCTAAAAAGATCGAACTGCTGTATGCCCTCCTCTTCTCCCTGCCCGGCACACCCATCATTTATTATGGTGATGAGATCGGGATGGGCGATAATATTTATCTGGAAGATCGTGATGGCGTACGCACACCCATGCAGTGGAATAATGGGAAAAATGCAGGGTTTTCCGATGCAATGGAAGAAACTCTCTATCTTCCGGTTATTAAAAGCGATCAATTCTCCTATTTACATATCAACGTTGCCGAACAGATGCAGGATGATTCTTCTCTCTTTAATCACATCCGCAAATTATTGGCTATACGCAAATCTAACCCGGTATTAGCCGAGGGGGATTATGAGGTCATCCCGCATACTTCCGATCCCGCGTTATTGGTCATTAAACGTAGCGATCCGCATGAGACAATCTTCGCTTTGCACAATCTTTCCAATCAAACGATAGCGTTTGATCTACAATCTCATCTTGGGCACGAAGAAATCATTTATAATTTGTTGGAAGAACTACCCTTAAATGAAAAATGCTGTCAATTGAGACCTTACGCCTACACCTGGTTGAAGATCGCAAACTCAGACTAGAACAATAACCGATTAGGAAGAATTATGCTCGAAGAGACAAAAAAACGTCTGGAAAACATTCAAGCTATTGAGCCCTATCTTAATGCTATGCGCAACTCTTCGCTGGGCAGTTGGAAAACAGCAATAAACCGCATTCATGCTATCCACCTCTATCGCGCGGATCTGCTGGATATCCTTAAGACGGTCACACCCAACCCGGTTGCGGAGAATACAACTCCCCCCTCATCCACTCTCAACCCGCAAATATGGATCGTTATTGGCAGCCAAAAAGGATTGGTTAGTAATTTTAATCGTCGTTTATTATCGCTGATCGAAAAAGAGATCAAGGTCCTCCGCTCCGATTCCAAACTTGCTTTGCCGCAGGTGCATGTGGTGACCAACAAACCAACTTACTACAGCCATTTTCTTTCAGAAACAGAGCTCCAGGCAGATATCATCCCCTTCAATTATGACCTTTCCTATAACAGTGCCGTTAATTTATTCAACATCATTCCAGAGTCAAGCAATTTAGCATATGACTTATATTATTTCTACAATGTTTATGGAAAAAGCCAGGTCTCTGCCCCCATCAAACAAGCTGCAATAAAACCCCATCGTATAAAAGCAGAAACGCAAGAAGTTACAACTCAATGGCCACCTTATGTTCTCGATAGCGATGCTGCCATCATCCAAGAGCAGGTACAGAACATGCTTGCCTACCTTGAGTTCCAAGAAGTCCTCACCAATTCGATAGCCAGTGAAAATTCCTTCCGTCACCGTATCTTGGAGGAAGCCAAGAATAATACCGACCGCCTCATCCACGAACTAACCATCGAAATCAGTATGTCGCGTAAGAAGGAAATCACCAAAGAGATCCAGGAACTGGCTGTGGCAGCGGGTCTTATTCAGTAAGTTTCTTTTTCCCCAACTCCTTCAACACTCTCACCAGATGTTTGGCACTCTTTAAATAATCGCCAAGGCGGATGTTTTCATTGGGGGAATGTGCGCCTGAGCCAGGATAGCCTACCCCCAGCGAAGCGATTGGAATGTGCAGGGCATCCTGCACAATGAAATTGGGTCCTGAACCCCCGGTCATCGGCACAACCTGCATGGGCATACCATAAACATCCTTTGCGGAAGCCGCTACCATTTCAATAAAGGGATCATCGGCATCCGTTTTGGAGGGTGCTTCTCCCCCCAGATCAACAATGTGGATATCGGTGAACCCATGTTTATCAAGGTGTGCCCGTAATAATTTCAATATTTTTTCCGGTCGCTGATCTGGAACAAGGCGAAAATCGATCTTGGCGGAAGCTTTGGCAGGCAGCACGGTCTTTGAGCCATCACCCTGGTATCCGGAGGTCAATCCACAAATGGTGCAGGAAGGTCGATAGACTTCTTCCACATTCAATTCATACCCTCCCTTGATCCCTTTCAGGAACTCTTTGACCCCGTACCTTGTTTGATATTCTTCGGCAAAGTCGGGAAGCTCTTTTAGCAGAGCCACATCCTGTGCAGAGGGAAGCAGCATATCCTCATAGAACCGATCAATCAGGATTTCTTCCTGTTCGTTTTTCAGTGTTGCTAAAGCCCACACCAATCTCCAGGCTGCATTGGGAAAAATGGTACCACCTAACCCTGAATGAACGTCCATGTCAGCTGTTTCCACTTCCAGTTGTACGTAGCAAATACCGCGCAAACCGAGATACTGCACCGGCACATCCCGGTGATCCACACTGCCAAATTCCCAGATGCATGCATCAGCTGCCAGTTCCTGTTTGTGTGAATATACGAACTCTTCCAGATTCTTGCTGCTGATTTCCTCTTCCCCTTCGATCAGGAATTTCACGGTGCAAGGTAGTTCACCCATCACTTCAAGTAGACTATCAATGGCAAACAGGCGGTTGACGATATTGCCCTTATTATCACTGGTTCCCCTTCCGAAGACTTTCCCATCTCTCACTTCAGGTTCGAAAGCGGGTGATTCCCACAGTTCCAGCGGCTCGGGTGGTTGCACATCGTAGTGATCATAAAAAAGGAGCGTGGTTTCACTCTTCCCTTTTCTCTCCGCAGTCACGATCGGAGCTCCTTTTGTCTCATGGATCACCACAGAAAAGCCCCTCTTTTTTAGCATTACCGCAACCATCTCCGAACATTCCTGCAGCCCTTGGTTCTTTGCCGAAACGCTGGGTTGAGCCACTAGTTGCTTTAACTCTTCAATACTGTCATCCAGGTGAGTCTCTAAGAATTGATCCATCGCTTGCAATGCTGTCATGGCATATGTCCTTTCTATGGTGCAAAATAGTTGAAGATGGTAAAACCACTATACGAAAACACTAGCATTTTCAATATTTTCCCGATCCCACAAAACAGCAGGAACTTCCACAATGGAATGTGTAACACCCCTGCTGCGATGCCTGCCAGGTCGAATAACGGATTCGGAATGAATGCCAAGATGAGTATGATCCATCCTCCATATTTGCGCATGGCATCCATGATCTTTTCATACCAATCCTTATCTTCGACAACGAACTTTCCGGCTGCACCTGCCACATATCCTGATATTTCTCCAATGGCAGCACCACATCCGGCAGTGACTGCCACCCATAAGGGGTTGAAAACAGCTCCCATGGCAGATGTAATCAACACCCCCGGTACCGGGAAGATGATGGTCGCATTGGAAAGGAGAGAGATCAGAAAAATACCCGGATAGCCATAGTGCCCGAGCTTTTGTATTTGATCACGATTGGAAAAAAGAAATATTGAAAAAAGGATGAGAACGACAATAGTCAACACACTGGTAAGGATCTGTCGTGTGTTTTTCTTCTCCATCCAGATTAACCTTGTCTCATCAATAAAGATTCAATGCGGGTTATGACCATATCCATCGCCACCTGGTTCAATCCACCTTCCGGGATGATCACATCAGCATAGCGCTTGGATGGATCTACAAACTCCATGTGCATGGGACGCACTGTGCCCAGATACTGCTGGATAACCATTTCCATGGTGCGCCCGCGTTCCGCGATATCACGCTGTAGCCTGCGGATGAAGCGGATATCTGTATCGGTATCTACAAATAGTTTCATATCAAATAATTTTCGCAATTCCGGTTCGGCAAAGATCAATATTCCTTCAACGATGATGACCCGCTGTGGTTCCACATGGATAGTGCGATTTGTGCGTGAATGAGTGGAAAAATCATAAATAGGGATATCCACCGCTCTGCCGGCTTTCAATTCTTTCACATGTTCGATCATCAACTCCGTTTCCAGAGAATCGGGATGGTCAAAATTCACTTCCGCTTTGCGTACAGGTGGCAGATCAGTCAAATCGCGATAATAGGCATCATGTGGCAAATAGGCTATACGATGCCGACCAACTGCATCCAAGATCACATTTGCTACGGTGGTCTTTCCCGATCCGGTACCACCGGCAATACCAATAACTATAGGGTCATAATCTACAGGCATACTGAAATTATACTTCACACGTCTTTGATGCAGGATATAATTTACTCTCAATGAATAAAAAGCCAGTTATTAATGTAAGGTTTTTCTCCCACCTGAAAGACAAAGCCGGGGTGGATGCGATCAGCATGGAGATCGCCCCTAACAGTACCATCGCCGACCTCAAACAGCAGATTATCGCCGCCTACCCCGCTTTGGATACCCACCTCACCAATATTCTCATCCTCATCAACAGCCAGATCGCCATTGATGAGGATGTCATCCCTGACGACTGCACGGTATCTTTTATGACCCCCATTGGGGGTGGATAGACTGTACTTTCGCCATCCGCAATTACTGATTTTTAGCATTGAATAAATAATCCCCGCAAGCAGTATCCGGCGGATAACTGCGCGCTTCTGCCGCCCCTTCTTCAACCAGGCGGTAATTCACAAAATCCTCTGTGGTAAACACATAGCGCAGCAGCCGTTCATATTTATCCCGATCCGAAATATCCCGCACCAGTAATACATATTGCCCTTCCACCAACTGCCGGTTCAATTCAGTAGCAGAGATCGCCTCTTCCCTCTCATCACTGTAATACTCAGGGGTATTTACCCCGATATAGCGCACCTGTTCCTCCTCCCCATCCAGCAGCACTTCGATAGAATCTCCATCGATCACGCGCGTCACATAAGCAACTTCAAAAACCGTTTCATCCCGCACACAAGCTGGGAGGTCGATATCCAGGAGAGATTGCGCTTCTGCCGGTAGAGAAGACATGCCACTTTCCAACCCGGAAAGGGAGTTCGTTTCTTCCACGACCGACGTGCTAGTACCCCATACACAACCGCTGCTCATCAGTAGAAAACTCATTATCCCGATTATTAACCGCTTCATGTGGATCTTTTCCTTCATCCCGTTCATCTGTCCTATTGGATACCCCCCATTCGTCCTTTATAATACAAAAGCCACCGAAGGGATTCGAACCCATGACCCGTCGCTTACGAAGCGACTGCTCTACCGACTGAGCTACGGTGGCAACCACTGAATTATATCAGTGAGATAATTCTTTGTACAAGGATGCAAATGAACATTGCTCTCATCTCCTACCATACCTGCCCGCTGGCAACCCTGGGTGGTAAAGACACCGGAGGGATGAATGTGTACGTGCGCGATCTGACCCGCTACCTGGGGGAGATAGGGATCCACGCCGATGTATTTACCCGTTCGCAGGATGAACATGTCCCGCACGTGCTGCACGATCTCGGTTTTGGGAATCGCATTGTGCATATTCCCGCCGGTCCTGAAACTCCCCTACCCAAGGAAGAATTGTATAAGTATGTGGATGTTTTCACGGATAACATCATCGAATTTGCCACATCCAAGAATATCACATACGATCTCATCCACAGTCACTACTGGTTATCAGGATTGGCAGCGCTGAAGTTGCGCGAAAAATGGAATGTACCCATTCTGCAGATGTTCCATACCCTGGCTCATCTTAAAAATCAGATCGCCAGGTCACCCGCTGAGCGGGAAAGCCCTCTCCGGCTCGCATCAGAGAAGAAGGTCATTGCTGAAGTGGATCGTATCATAGCCGCCACTGAGATTGAAAAGGATCAGCTGCTGGAATACTATAATGCTTCCTCGCAAAAGATCAATATTGTTCCGCCGGGAGTGGATCTGACACGTTTCTACCCCATCCCGCAGGATGAAGCCAAGGCGGTCATCGGAATTCCTCCAAATGAAAAAGTCATTCTCTTCGTGGGTCGCATTGAACCTTTGAAGGGCATCGATAACCTGCTTAAATCCATCGCTTTCCTGCGCCGATCCAACGTGCTCACTACCTGCCCCCATTACGTCGCCATCATCGGTGGCGATCCCGATAGACCCAGAGAATTGCTCGACCGGGAAATGCGCCACCTGCAGGACCTCAACCGGCGCCTGGGACTGGATGACATGGTGGTCTTTCTGGGGAAAAAAGCGCAGGATTCGCTGCCCTATTATTATTCCGCTTCGGAAGTGGTCGTGATGCCCTCCCATTATGAGTCGTTCGGCATGGTAGCATTGGAAGCCATGGCATGCGGTACACCCGTCATCGCCACCAGGGTAGGAGGATTGAAATTGCTGGTGAACAATGGCGTCACAGGGCTGAGCGTGCCGGATGATGATCCTCAAGCGCTGGCAAAACAATTGATGCAAATCCTTTGTGAGCAGGGCTTACGTGCTAAGCTGCGCCAGAATGGTCTTGAATTCGCCAGGAATTACAGCTGGTCTATCATCACTGATGCTCTTGTCAAAATATACCAGGATATGCTGTTCTCTAACGCCTCCGGTCATCTTCCAAATTCCACCCGCGTTTGATCACATCTCGTCCAAAACGTTTCTTGAGGTCATCCATCGCTTTCAGCAGTTGATCTTCCTTTTGAAAGTTCGTATCAAGGATGGATAATTGCTGTACCGTAGCGCTTAAATTTGCGACTGCTACTCCCAGCAGGCGAACTTTCTTTCCTGGTTTCCAAACTTCATACAATAGCTGCACGATCGTATTAAAGATGACCGTATCATGATTGGTAGGTTGTTCCAGGCTCATCTGCCGGGAGTGGGTTTCAAAATCAGGCCAGCGGATCTTTAGCCGAATGGTTTTCCCACATAAGCCTTGCGCGCGCAACCTGGCTGCTACTTTTTCTGATAACGCTCGTAAGGTGCGCAGAATCTCTTCTTCATCAGTGATATCCTTGCCGAAGGTGACCTCATTGCTGATGGACTTGATATCCCCTTCCAGTCCTACCGGTCGCTCATCAATGCCCAGTGCGCGCAGTTTCAGAGTAGCTGCAAACCTACCCACTTCCTTTTCAAGAAAATCTTGTGGTGCGTTCGCCAGGTCTCCGATATGCTCGAATCCCAGTTGGCGGAAACGGGCAGCGCTTTTTTTGCCAATTCCCCACAATTCCTCGATCGGTAAAGGAGCTAGAAAAGCTGATTCCTGCCCTGCAGGAACCTCCAGAATCGCTCTGGGGCTTTGTTCACCCTTATAGGAGGATTTAGCTACATTGGTGGCTATCTTTGCCACTAATTTGTTGGATGCAATGCCAATGGAACACGGCAGACCCACTTCTTGCGCTATACGGGTTTGCAGCATGCTCGCGATCTGCATGCCTGTCTGCGGCATATCCGTTACATCAATGAAGGCTTCATCAATGGATATCTGCTCCACCAGGGGCGTTGTATCAGCCAGGATCGCCATGACTCGTACCGAATAATCATGGTACTGCCCGTAATGCCCATGTACCACTTTCAAACCGGGCATCTTTTGCAGAGCGATCTTCATCGGCATGGCGGAATGGATTCCCCGATGACGTGCAGCGTAGGAACAGGAAGTGACCACTCCTCTGCTGTCAGGCGAGCCACCGGTAGCAAAAACGGTTCCCTTCAGCCGGGGGTCAAGAATTTCCTCCACCGAGCAAAAGAACGCATCCAGGTCTATGTGCAGGATCTTTCGATATCGCATGCTAGTATATATGTTCTATTATATGCCATAAAAAAAGTAGCCCGCGGGCTACTTTTTCAACTTTCGCTTCAAATTATCCAGTGCTTCAATTGGTGTGGGGTCAACCCCGTAAGATAACGCCAGGTAATAAGAGAAGTAATCTCCAAAAAGAATGGCATCCCACATTTCTGTCAGGCGCGAATCAGCCTTGAATTCAATGGTGTCCACCATCAAACCGGCGATCATCATTTCCTGCTTGGTCAGGTCACTGCGCAGGTTATTGCGGGGATGTCCCAGACTACCCTTTAAGAAAAGCGCCATTGTCTTTTCCAGAATGCTCTCTTCATTGACCACACCCGCCAGGGTATTATGGTCGGCTTCAGGTAGAAATTCAAATTGCGCCCAGGCTTTTGCTAATTCGTTGATCTGGGTCTTCCAGCGGCGTGCCACGGGTGCCAGATGATCAGCACCAAAAACTGATACCAAGCGCCCTACTGCCTGCCCCGCCAGTCGTTTAACCGGGTTCTTCACGATCGGCACATCCGCCCGGTATTGCTCTTGTTTTTGTTCAAGATCGCCGATGGTTTTTTGCACAATATCGCTGTGGGGCTCAACCAAATCCAACCTCTCCAATAACGCCAGTAGAATTCCAAAAGAAAAACCTACTGCCGCGCGGGGTTGCCCCTCGTGTTGGAATTCCCAATAAGGGCACTCCGCTGCCTTTGCACGTCGTGCTAATTCACCCCCGGTCGCCACTGCCAGGATGGGAAGACCTGCCTGTACTGCCTGGTCAAAAACGGAAAGTGTCTCTTCCGTATTTCCCGAATGAGAGGAAGTAACCACCAAAGTGCGATGCGCAGAAGCCCATTGCGGCAGTGTATATTCTCTTAAACTGATAATGGGAACAGAACAGATGGGAGCACAGTAAGTTGAAAGCAGATCTGCTCCGATTGCCGAGCCGCCCATTCCTGCCACGAGGATGATCTCAGGTTTAGAGAGATCATGCAAATCGTATGCAAAACTCTGTTTATACGCATTTTCAAACTGACGTGGCAATCCATCAATTTCTGCCAACATATTCAAAGTATCAATGCGATGAAATTCTTCAATGGTATCGAGATGCATGGAATTTCCTTTACTATTTTGCTGTTTTTTTCATGACATCTTGAATAAGATCCATGAACTCTTGCCATTCCTCAATGAAGAAATGCAGGGTGACATTGTTCAGTTCGAGGTGGTAAATATCTTCTCCATCCGGCTCTTCTGATTTCCATGCCATATAGTTATCTGTTTCTGCAATAGTTGTCACGATCGTTTTATCCATGTCAGACATATTATTTTCTCCTTACTACCTCTTTGATTTTTTCTCCAACTTTTTCACCTGCTTGTTTCACGCCGTTTTGAGCTTTCTGATATGCTTTTCCAAAGAAGCCTGAAACATCTCCGCTGTAATGCTGTTTTTCAATATCCTCCCAGGGATCCAGGTCAAGAATTTTTCTGAGAACATAATGGAATATAAGTTTAGTTGTGGCAAGGATGGGTGCTGCAAAAACCATCCCCAAAATTCCAAAAAGTTCCAACCCGATAAGTGCTCCAATCGTGATCCAGGCTGGATGGAGTTTCAGGCTGCCCGCCATGACGCGAGGAGTGTAAACGTTATCATAAATGTTGTCGATCAGCCAACCTGAGAGGCTGACTATGGCAGCATAGGGCAGCGGCTGCAATCCAAAAGCGGTACTGCCTTGAAATAATGCCACCAGAAAATATACAGTCCAGGCTACCGCAACTCCGATATAAGGAACAAAATTGGCAAACCCGGCAAGGAAAGCCAGCAGTACAAAATAGCGCACCTGCAGCACGCCCAATAAAACGAGATAGATGCAGACCCGAACCACAAATACTTTCGCCTGCCCGCGGAAGAACGCGTTCCAGATGGTGTTCATTTCTTCACGCAGGTGCCTGATATCTTCCTCATAACCGGGAATCATTGAGGAAATAGAATCGCGATTTTGTTTTTGGCTTTCGTTTAGAATTAAATACGCAATAATGGTTGTCAGGAAAAAGTTTCCGATTGCACCCGCCGCGCCACTGGCAAGTCCACCAATAGAATTCCCCAGACCAGAAATGATGGGTTGGGCATATTCGAGCACCCGGTCCCCCACAACGTTCCAGTCGATATAAGATAGATCGATATGAATTGGACCAATATCAAATTTTATCTCTGACAAATTTTGGATCGTAGTAGATACATCCGTAGTTATCGTTGATAAGAATTCAATTAAACCCTGGATTTCCTCAACGATCGAAACCCCACCCCAAACCAGTGCCCCTACAATCACCAACACAAGCAAAATCACCAGCAATCCTGAAGCTAATCCCCAAGAGAATTTCAACTTTTCATGGAGAAATCGCGCAGCAGGTTTTAGTATCGTAGATATGACAAAGGCACCCCCCACCACTGGGATCAGATCTGAGAAACGAATCAATATCGCCACAGCGATGACCAGCAAGATCACCACAATGATTATCTTCGTTGCAGGTGACCACTTAGGGGATGTAGTAGTCTCTTTGGTTTTCACGTGGATTTTTTCAGTGTATTTTAATCTGTTCAGGGGCACACACCCGGTTGTATCTGATTAAAGAAGGTACCAAATAGATTACACCATTGGTTAGTCCATTCAATGATCAGCAAAGGTAACACACAAAATACCAGCAGGAATAGGAGTGTGATCAAAAGAACGACCAGCCAGGTGGGCATATTCTTTAATTTATCTTTAACCGATGGAGTAGCCTTTTTTTCCGTATGTTCCTTTAGCGGCTTTTCCTTTTTGCTAGGTTTCAATGGGTTTACTTTCTTTGCAGGAAGCTTTTCTTCGGCTGGCTTGACAACTTTCAACTCTTCTGTGCCCTCCGAATCCTTCACCGGTTTTTCCACAACTTCCAGGGCAGGTTTGATCTCCTCGATCTCTTCGACGATAAATTCAAGAACCACACTCTTTCCGAGGTTAATCAGATCTCCACTTTTCAATTGAACAGGTTTGTTTACGCGTTTCCCTGATTGAAAAGTGCCATTCGTGGAACTCAAATCTTCAAGGTATAGTTTGTTATTTTTAACAAATACACGCGCGTGTTTACGAGATATCTCTGGATCACTGATGATCAAATCATTGATCAGTTCACGTCCAATGATAAATTCATCCTTATCAAGCTTGTAAATCTTGCCAACTTCAGGACCAGATTTCATGATAAGTTTATTTATCAACGTCATATCATCCTCCTCATTCTTCTGATATTTTAGTTTATAACGAACTGATTATCTCGTCAACGGGAGGTTTAAAAAAGACACCCCACCATGCCGTGTGCTGCGTAGTTTTGAACCTGCTTGCGCAGGTCGGGCTCCTACCTGTTAGATCCGCCTTGGCTTTCGCCTATCGCGTAACAAACAAAAGATGAGAACCCATAATTTAAGGTGTTGGCTCAAAACATTGAGTGCCGCATCACGAACACAGCAGGGTACCGTTCTTATACCATTAATTCTTATCTCTGGCTAGGTTAGTTAAGGCAATACTAAAAAGGAAGGTCTGATAAAATTTCATTGGAGTTAAACCATGAATCACCGAATTTTCGCAGCCATCGATCTTCCCCAAAATGTCCTTAACACCATTCAAGGTGTTCAAAATTCCTTCGCTCTACAAGCACCTTCAATCGTCCGTTGGACAAAGACCAATCAACTGCATATCACCCTCAAATTTATTAGGGAGCTACAGGACACGCATTTAAATCCCCTCTGTTCAACCCTCCATCAGATATTATCAGCTTTTCAAACCTTTCCATTGGATTACAGCGGAATGGGAGTCTTTCCATCTATGCGGAATCCGCGCGTACTCTGGTTGGGGATCAAAGCCAGTGAACCACTCGTTACCTTGGTACAAAATATTGAATCCATCTTCCAGGAATTTGGATACGAATCTGAAAAACGTCCTTTCCAACCCCATCTTACCATTGGTCGCTTCAAGAATGATTTCTCGCAGCCAGAACTGCAAAATTTCCGTTCTTGCCTGGCGAATTATACAGCAAAGGTATATGCACACCAAATAGTCGAGCATGTCACACTGTATGAAAGTACCCTTACCCCTGCTGGACCAATTTATAAAGTGCTATTACAGGTTCCATTCAAAGGATAGGTACGTGATAGAATTGGGAAGATTCTATACAAATTGAGGTGAACACTGGGAACCAAGAAAACACTGCTTGTCGCACGAGGGCTTGTCGAAGCACTTGAAGAGAAAAAAGCCGAAGACATCGTATTATTAGACATCACCAATATCTCACAATTTACAGATTTTTTCATCATCTGCAGTGGAACCAGCGAGCGCATGCTGCAGAGTTTATCCAGAACCGTTGAAAATGCTGCTAAAGCTAAATTTGGTCTTAACGCAAAAGTGAATGGAAAATCAGATGAAGGCTGGATTACCCTTGACTATGGGGACCTTATCGTTCATATTTTTTCAGCTCACCAGCGTGATTACTATCAACTGGAAGATCTTTGGGCAGAAGGGAAAATGCTCCTGCGGTTGAAATAACCGCTCTTCTAGCGCGCTGCCAGAGTCGCAGTTTCTTCAGCCAATGTTTTAATGGAGATTTTTTCCTTGCCTTTAATATAGGTTTCGAGTAGATCTCCAATTGGATCAGCCCATTTCGCAGGGACACCGTGCATCACCCCCAGCACATTGCCAACCAGCCCACCATTACAATCAACATCCATACCGGCTACAGCCAGCAGCGAGAGCGTTCTGGTGAAATCAGCTTCCCCAAGCCATAAAGCGAATAGATCAGCCGCGATGTTGGGGTAAGCATGGATCCAATTATAACGTTTCAGATCCTCCTCAATTTCATCCCATATCTCAACCGGCTCCCCCTCTTTCTGAATTTTTTCCATGGCGCCCTGAACCACGGCATAATATTGGCTCTGCTGCGGGAGGAATTGCATGCTTGTTTCAATTAGAGCATGCACATCATCCATAATAAAAGATAAAGATGTCAACACCGCAGCGAAGATTTCCCCGTATACTCCGTTCTTGGAATGTGAGATAATGCCATCCACATAAGCCAGGCGAGCTGCTTCCATAGGATTAGAAGGTGCTACCATTCCGCACACCATCCCACGCATCTGCGCTCCGATCCATTCCGAATATGGGTTGAACCATGCTCCTGAATCAGGTGGGAATATTCCCATATTCAAATTACGCAGCGCTACCCATTCAGCAGACCAACCGAAGGGTATTTGCTTCACCCATTCCATGGCAATCGCTTCTGAAGTGATACCTGCCCCCATGCGGTTATAGGCATCCAGAAATGCCAGCTCATAAACCACATCATCATTGGTTGTTTCAGGTTCGGTGATATAGCTGTCGATCACTCCGTAGACCTGCGCTATGCGCTTGCCCGTGTAACCTTCGATGCAGGTGCCAAATGAGCCACCTGCCAGCTGCCCGATCCATCCTTGATGGATACGTTCCCGGTAAGATTCCTTCCAGGTGTTATCAAACGCCTGCCGGCTTCCATCTGCCATACAGTGCTGGATATCTTCCCATGTTTCAGGGTGCTTAAACTGATGGTAGACATCGTTGGGGTTAAGGGGAGCCTGTTTCAAGGCATGCAACACCCTTGCTGTGACTACGCGCAATTCGTCTATTTTCCCATCCGCATGCAAGCGCATTCCTTCTTCAAGCAGTTCTTCCGCCCCGCTAACATCATATCCCTTATTCCCCAAAGCCTGGGTCATCTCTACATACGGAATCTCTGGGGCTGACGATCCTGGTACTCGCGATGACCAGAATAGATCGATCAAGCCATCTCCATAAGGAGCTTCAAAACCTGCTTCATACCAGTTGCTTGATTCCACCCGACGGTCGATCGGAATTGCTCGAACTCGCATCTCGCGATCAATCTCCCACGCTTTTTTCATGAGAACTTCTCCTTTTTCTTCCGTGATGAATATACATACAACGCGATCAATGTAGCAATATAAGGCACCATAGATGTAAATTGGGAAGGTAGATACTGCTGCAACAGTAAACCCAACCCATCCGAAAATCCGAATATCAGTGATATCAAAGCAATTCCCCACGGGTTTCCGTTCACCAGGATAATCGCTGCCAGTGATATCCATCCTTTACCGGCTGACATGTTCTCCGAGAAAAGGGTTACATACCCCAGTGAAAGAAAAGAACCAGCCAACCCGCAAAAAATTCCGCATAGAATTACCGAAATGGTTCTGATACGATCTGAGCGTACTCCACTGGTATCCAAGCAATTTGTATTATACCCTGCCGCACGTAAGCGCAGCCCAAAACGGGTTTTATAGATCAAGTAATGGCACAGAATGGTTGCGATCAATCCCACATAGACCAGCAAATTATGCCCGCTTAGAATTTGACCCAACACCGGAATATCCTCAAGCAAGGGAATATCGATATCCGGGATCGGTACAATGCCCGGACTGGCAAACGCTCCCTTCACGCCAAAGATCTGCCGCAGCATATACGTGGTAGCCCCCAATGCAAACAGGTTTAATGCCACACCTGTTACAAATTCATCGGTTTTCAGTTTGACAGAAAAAAGGATAAAAATCAAAGCCATCAACAAAGATCCCAGGATGGCAAAAAGAATACCAACCACCCATGATTCAAAATAGTAAGAACCGAGCACTGCAAAAAAAGCACCTCCCAGCATCATGCCTTCCATAGCAATATTGAAAATACCGGCATAGTAGGTCATGGTTCCACCCAGAGCAGCCAGCAGAATGGGTGTGGCTCCGGTGATCATGCCATTGATGAGTCCGATGATGACATTCATTCCAGACCCTCCTTTGCTTTACGCCGTACTGCGATCTTATCCATCAGGATGTTGAAATACCCTCTACCTGCCACAACCACCAGCACGATCACAGCCTGGATAACCATGATGAATTCGCGCGGTACGTCGGTGATCAATTCCATCCCCAACGCCCCTGTTTGCAGGATGGAGAAGAATAACCCGTACAGCAGGGTAGCCAGGATACCGTTATTCGCCACCATGGCGATCATGACGCCATCCCAGGCATAATTTGCTCCCAGACCCTTCAGGAAGCGATGTGGACCAGCCATGACCACCAGCCCCCCGGCTAATCCAGCCAGAGCGCCTGTCAGCAACATTACTTTCAAATAATTCTTATCGATCTCACAACCACCCAATCGTGCAAACAGACTGTTTTGCCCTGCAATACGCCATTCATATCCTGCCACGGTTTTCTTCGAGATGAACCATACTGCAATGAATGCCAGGATCATCACAATGATATTTGTATTAAAATTACCAAATTCCGGCAGCCAACCATTGGGGTTAATGGCGGGTGTCATGGGAGAGTAGGCTTCCTTGTCAAATAACGGATAGGAAATCGCCCAATAAGTAAAGAAATCGGCAATCATATTCAACATCAAAGTTGTGATGAATTCATCCATCTTGAACCACAAGCGCATCAACCCGGCTAATCCTGACCAGAGTGCCCCACCGAGCATAGCTAACAGAATTAGAATAGGGATCATCAAAATGGGTGGCAGATCAAGATACAAGCCACCGATCGTAGCAAGTAAGGCACCCATTAAGAATTGCCCCGGTTGCCCCAAATTCACCGGACCAGAGGCGAAAGCTACCGATGCGGATAATCCCGTCAGGATCAGTGGAACCGAATTACGCAACATGGTAGTGAATGAATAAAACGAACCAAGTGAATAATTGAACAAAGCCGTATAGGTTTCAAAAGGTGCATATCCCTGGATCCACATCACAATCGCACCCAGCATCAAAGCAATCACAATGCCAAGCACCCCATTGATAAATTTAGTTTTCATGAATTGTTCCTTCCAGCATGAGGTACCCGATCTCATTGATGGTAGTTTTTCCGGTGATGAGATCTGCCACGATCTTTCCACGATACAGCACAAGCAATCTATCCGCAATGCGGAATAATTCATCCAAATCAGAAGAGAGCATTAAAATGGCACGCTGCTGATCTCTCATCCCCAGGATCTGCTCGTGTACATATTCGATCGAACCCACATCCAAACCGCGGGTGGGTTGATCCAACAGCACAAATGGTGAACTGAGTGAAAGTTCACGTCCCAGAATAACTTTTTGTTGATTTCCACCAGAAAGAGACTGAAAAGGAGCACCTGGCGCACCCATATTCACCGAAAAACGTTTCCGGATCTCCTCGGCAAATTTTGTTACTTCGTGAAAGTTCAACACCAGTCCATTCCATTTTTGGAAGCGCTTTTCGAGCTTATGATGCGTCATGATCATATTCTCGGAAATAGGTGCACTGGCAGAGGAACCCATCGTCTTGCGATCCTGTGACACATAAGAAAGCAGTTTGCGGCGTTCCAGGATGGGTTCTTCGGTAATATCCTTCCCCTGAACAAAGATGCTGCCAGATTGGGGCGTGATCAATCCCATAATGGTATTGACCAGCTCAAATTGTCCATTGCCCTCCACTCCGGCAATACCTACGATCTCACCGGATGAAACCGTGAAGTTAATATCTTTAAGCCGTTCAACCTTATCTTCGTCACGATAGCAGATGTTGCGAGCTTCAAAAACCGTGTCACCGTGTTGACATGGTTTCCTAATGGAGGAGAAAATGACTTCACGACCCACCATCATTCTTGCCAGCTCCTTTTTTGAAGTGCTTTTACTGGTTACCGTTCCGATCATCTTGCCTTTTTGCAATACGGTGATGCGATCACTCAGGTCAAGCACTTCATCCAGATGGTGGGAAATGAACAGGATGGTATGCCCATTATCTCGTAATCGCCGCAATTCATCAAATAACTGTGGTATCTCTTGGGGAGTTAGCACAGCTGTCGGTTCGTCCATAATCAACACAGAAACATTTCGGTAGAGGAGCTTTAGAATCTCCACTTTTTGCTGGGCAGCTACCGAAATGTCTTTGACCAGCGCTAATGGGTCAAGATGGAAACCAAATTCATCGATCTTTTCAAGAACATCCGCAATCGCTTTTTTCTCATCCAGTTTTCCAAAACCACGGGTGGGTTCTAATCCCAGCACTACATTCTCCCAGATCGAATATTCCGGGATAAGCAGTATTTCTTGATGCACCATGCCAATACCATTCGCGATGGCATCTCCTGTGGATTGAAAATGAACCGGTTTTGCATTATAGAATATCTCACCCGCGTTCATGTTTTCCATTGCGTACAGGATTTTCATCAGGGTAGATTTGCCTGCCCCGTTTTCCCCCACGATGGCATGGATCTCTCCCTGCCGGAAATCCACACTTACATCGTTAAGCGCTACCACATCAGGGGGAAAGACCTTTACAACATGCTGCATGTCTATCAGAACAGGTTTATCGTTATTATCCAAGATTCCTCTCCTTGTAAAAAAGAAGCGTGAGAATGCATTTATTCTTTGATGTCCATCTCACGCTTCTTTCGTTTGCTCAATGCTTACAGGTTTTTATTCAGGCTGGTAAATTTCGATAACCAGTTCACCATTGATGATCTGATTGCGCAGTTCGTCAACCTTGTCAATGATACTTTGCGGGAGCACCATCACTTCAGCATCAAAGACCACATCCACAGCACCAGAGGCTAACCCGTATTGCAGCACCTGCCCTGGTTGGTAGATACCATCCTTGATGGTGGCAAAGACTTCTTCGATTGCTTTTCCAACATCTTTGATGTCACTGGCGACCACATAGCCCGGTACGATATCATTTTGATTGGTATCTACACCGATCGCATAAAGTTCCCGTTCGCCAGCTGCCTGCAGCACACCCATGCCAGCAGCTGAGGCGATCTGGAAGACGATATCAGCGCCTTGATCAAACAGCTGGAGAGCAGCTTGTTTTGCTTTAGCGGTATCTTCCCAATCGCCCAGGTATTTCTTTTCAACCGTGATCTCAGGATCGATGGATTGGGCGCCATTGGTATATGCAAAAATAAACGCATCAATGACGGGGTCAACATCACCACCAACTGCACCGATAACCTTATCTTCGTTGATATTGGGGATGGTTGTATCGAGAGTGGTTAATGCAGCGACCACACCAGCCAGGTAAGCGCTTTCCTCTTCGATGAAATCGACGGAGGTGATGGTGTTGCCATCATTCTGAACGATTGTATCGATATTCACAAAGACCTTATCGGGATATTTATCCGCATATTCTTTCAATTGGTCTTCAAAACCATAAGAGATCACAAAGATCACATCGGCATAATCCACCGCAGCTTGTAGTGAGGGTTCATACTGACCCGCGTCGAAATTGGTTTCTATGGTACGTGTCTCGACACCATATTGTTCTGCAATCTTATCCATACCCACTTGCCCGGAATCATAAAAAGCATTGTCACCCAGAGCGCCATTGATAAGATAGACTACTTTTTCCACATCACCGCTGCTAGTGCTGGTGTTGCATCCTGTAAGGCTTGCCAGGATGACCGAAGTGATCACCAGGACGTACAGTAAATTTTTCTTCATTTTCTCCTCTTTCTATTTTTTATATATTATAGACATGTCGAGGTAAAATTGTGAATAGTCATCGCCTCCTTTCATTTGAACTATACTATTTTATCTGTCCATTAAAAAGAACCCTATCGAAAGGGGTAGCACCAATTTATTTTCCGGGATCCTTTCTTTTTTCAGGCAGATCTGATTACACGTAGCGGCATATAGATATTCATCCGCTTCTCAATGAAGATACTCGTATTTTCTACTCGATCCAACTTCATTCTAAAACTCCACCAACAACATGGTAAAGAATTATGTTGTTGGTGGTTTTAGTACAGTACATATAGCTCACAAAGTGATAGTTTAATGCTAGTCGTCGCTGTTGTTTTTGTCAATCTTTATGGTGGAACTTTCACATCATCTCACTTTTCACAGCTTTTTCACGACTTCCAGTACCTCTTTACTATGTTCGGTTGGCTTGACGCCTTCAAAAATTTTAGCGATCGATCCATCTTTATTGATCACAAACGTTGTCCGTAAAATTCCCATGTATTTTTTCCCCATCATCTGCTTTTCTGACCACACTCCATACTTTTCACAAACTACGTGTTCTGGATCGGACAATAGAGGGAAGGGTAACTGATATTTCTCTTTAAATTTCTTGTGGCTTTTTACTGAGTCGGTACTGATCCCAACGATGGTCACATTGGCTGTTTGGTAATCGCTATAATTATCCCTGAAGTTGCAGGCTTCCGTTGTACAACCGGGAGTATTATCCTTGGGATAAAAATAGAGGACCAGTGGAGCCCCTCGATAATCGCTTAATTTTCGAGAAGTTCCATCCTCATCCAACAATTCAAAATCGGGGGCTTTGGTATTTTCTTTTAACATTTTATTTCTCCTATACGCTCATTATAGAAAAGGAAAGAAACATCTTGAATTAATGAATTATTAAAACCACAGAAATAAAAGCGCAGACGCCATCAGTAGTAAATTCAACCATACCAATCCGTTCGATAGAAAATCAATGAGAGCCCAATTCGGTTTTTTACCGCTCAGAATATTATTCAAATGTCCTATTAAATAAACAGCAACGGGGATGCTGATATACCAACGCACCACGAATCGCCAGGGTAGTTTAGATAATCCCAACAACAGCATAAATATATAAGAAAATACGATAAGGTAAATTGCAATGCGCAGAGTTATCTCACTTCCGAAGCGCATCACTGCGGTAGTACGATATTTTTGTATATCGCGAGAAAGAGACTTGTTTTCCATGATGTATTGATGAGCCAGTACCAGAAAGTAAAAAGGAAGACACAAATACACCAGGTTGTAATGCACATTTCCTCCTACCTGTATGGAGTATCCCAGCGATGGAATGAGGAAAGCAACCAGAAATGCCTGAAGGATCTCCCCATAGCCGGAAAAGATCAATCGCACCGGTTTCACCGTATAAAGAAAAATGGTAAGGATAATTCCACCGGATATAAAAAGAGAAGTCTGGTCATCCAATCGTACAATGGAAATCACCAGACCAGCCCCTATCATAGCGGCTGCCAGCAAGAAAAATATCAATTTAAAATTCTGTGCACCAAAATTAACAACGAAAGACCGTTCCAGTTCTGTATCATCCAAAAAGATTAAATTGAGAAATTCCATACCCAGTAAATAAAATAGAAGAATAAAGATACCCAAAATGAGGTTCGAAGGATTGATGCGGTAGCCCAAATAAGAACTATATAACGATCCAAATAAAAAGAACCCTAGAGCAAACAATCCTTGCGACACATGCTCATTCTTGTAATATGACCAAAGGATGGACCAGAAATTAGTTTTTCTATTTTCTTCTTTCAATCGTTCTCTCCTCATTTTCTAATTAAGATAAAATGTATCTATGCGGCGTATTACAAAAAAGGTTCACTCCAAAAGACACACCTCACCGTTGCTCTCCATATTACCCTGGCTTATCCTGGCAACTATTGTACAGGGAATTATAAACATTTTTTCTGAATTGCACTTTTCTATCATTTGGAACGATCTGCTATTCCTATCGTTTTTTCTGTTTGTTTTTTCCATCATTTTTTATTATGACCAACCTGTAAACGCCTTCCCCAACAGGAAAGATATATGGAAGATATTCTCTTGGGTTCTTTTAGGCAATACCTTCATCTATGTTCAGATTGAAAATGGAAATATTTCTTCTGATCTTCCCATAACGGATCAAAGGAAAGTGATCGGTGTCGATCCAAATAGCGCGGTCGCAATACTCCAACCCGATCATAACCTGATCATCCATAGTGCTGGTTTCTATTGTTTGGAAAAGAATCAAACTGTGCTGGCGGTCTTCGATTTACGCGCTCAATCCACGCCGATCCCACAGAATGCGAGCAATGAAATGCTCACCACCAATTCTGCCGAAGCCGTAACGCCAGATCGATCCGCCCTATCTCCCCTTACCGCGACCACAAAGGATGGATATCAGGTCGGTGCTGTATTTTGGATCACGTACAAATACGACTGCGATTTTGGCTATGGTGAAAATCCGTTTGGATTTGATGCAGCCATATTGCAGAAAGCGCTTGGGAAAAATCCCACCGGTTCACCTATTTCTATAAACCCTCAAGAACTAGCACTGGAGGTGCTCCAACAGGTCTTTCAGAACATGTGGCAAAACAACATTGCAGAATATGACCTTCTGGAAATCATCCCACAAACAGCAACCCAACCCTCTGCACTGGAGGATATCGAAAATCGCTTTAAACAAGAGCTAACACACCAAGAAATTTCTCGCCCTCTATCACAGCCTCTGCGCGAGAATGGGCTGCGCGTATTGAATCTTACGTTGGTTCAATTCTGGCTATCAGAAGAAACCAATATCGCCATTCAACATCACTGGCAACCCAACGCAAGACAAGTCATCTCTTCTATGCAGCAGGAGCAACAGCAAAAAACTCATCTCTATCGTGAACTCGGGGAAATGCACGCGGTGTATTCTTATCTGAAACAAAACGGAAGGATCGTATGAAATGAGCCATCCCATATCTTCCGTGATCAACAAATCAACTTATCAGGAATTCAAGGCAAGTGGTAGAAAGAAATGGGGCATTCTGGTGCTGGGAATGTTACTATTTCTCATCTTGTTCTACTCTCTTTTCTTCGATGCGTCACTGAATGCGATGGGAGTCAGTTATTATGATCTTGCACTCCCTGACCGCATGCAATTTCTGAAACAACTATTCAATCCAATCGGGGTCGGGGTTTGTGTTCTTTGGATGCTTCTATTAGGTTTCCATGCAAATCACCGTGCAGCAAAAATATCTCATTCATCAGACCATGCACACCATACGGTTGATGATGACCCATCGGATGGTTTTGGACCTGGTTTTATCAGTGCGGGCTTGCAAAGAATAACCGTGTTGAAAAATTACCAGGGTTTTCTACGCATCCTTTTTCCTGTATACCCCTCATCACGAGACCATTATTTCTTTACACCCTCCGAAAAGGTAGATCAAGTCATTTTTCTACAGGATCACTCTGTACAGACAGAGGCTAACTGCCGCACTAAGGAAGGCATTCCCATTGTTTTCCCGGATATCTCGCTGCGATACACTTTTAATGTATCAGTGCCATCCAAGGATAATCCCACCATCGCTGACAATAAAGAGAATCTCGGAAAAGTAAAAAACTATCTATTGAGAAAAGGAAATCTTTCATCAGATTCGCTGGTTATCTATTCCTTGAACAACACTCTCTCACACACCCTCCGTAAAATCAATCTGGATGATCTGAATGAAATAACCCTTTTAAAACCAATCATAGCAAACACGGATTTAAACACACACGCTTTTTCATCATTGCAGCGCTATAAAGTTCTTTCATTGAAAAAGCACTGGATCATGATTCAACAGCTTGAACAGGCAGATACTGCGTACCGCTCAACCTTGAAAAGGGTACATTCGCCGAGCAGATCACGAAAAGGGATTCATGGAATTCCAGCTGGGAAACACCTTTTTTCTCCTCATCCCCTGGAAACAAAAAAGAGTAGCTCTCCAGAACAAATAAATCTTGATGATAAGATCAACCAGTCACTTGCCAGAGAATTAGAAAAATATAATATCGAACTGGTTTCCCTACAGCTGCACCCTTGGCAACCTGCGGAACATAGTATCAAGAGCAAAATACAACAGGCACAACAAGAAAATTCTGCATTTTTTTCTGAAGAACAAACTTTTAACCCGCATACTATCATGCTGCAGGCAAAAGAAGAGCATCTTCGCTTTTTACACTCACAAAATGATCCCAGCAATCCGGTCTTGACGCCTGAAAATACCCTTGCCTGGCAGCAGCTTCAAAAACAAGCAGCTCAATTTGGGATTCCCAATTTTTCTAAAGTCACTTCAGATGATCAAAAAAACATTCAACAAGAAAATAATGATGATCAATCACAGAAAGGTTAAACCATGACTTTACTCTTTCAAATCCCTTCACACGTTCAAGCCCATCTCCCGGCAAATGATGTTGTCGCTTTGGAGTCCACCGTCATCACGCACGGTCTTCCCTACCCGCAAAACGAAGAAATCGCAATCGCGCTGGAAAACGAAGTCCTTCAGGAAGGCTGCCAGCCAGCCACAGTGGGAATGATTGCAGGTCAAATTATCGTAGGTCTGGATTCTGATCAACTACACCAGTTGGCAACCGGGAAAGCTGCCCGTAAGATCAGCCAGCGAGATTTTGGGATTGCAATAGCAAATAGATTGGACGGCGGAACGACTGTTGCCGGCACCATCATTGCTGCGCACCATGCCGGTATACACGTTTTTGCCACAGGTGGAATCGGTGGCGTTCATCGTGGCTCAATTTTCGATGTTTCAGCCGATCTGGAAATCCTCTCAAAGTATCCGATGATCGTGGTGTGCGCGGGAGCTAAATCCATCCTTGATCTTCCTGCCACCCTTGAGCGATTGGAAACACTGGGGGTCCCTGTTCTTGGCTATCAAACCGACGAATTCCCGGCTTTTTACTCAACCACCAGCGGATTGGGTGTGGATAAGCGCGTGGATTCCCCTGAGGAAGTTGTAAGGATCGCCAAACGCCATTGGGAACTGGGTATTCAGTCTTCACTATTGGTAGTGGTTCCACCTCCCGCCGAATCTGCCCTACCCTATGATGAAGTCGAAACACATATCCAGGCAGCAGTTCATGAAGCAGAACAGCAACATATCCACGGCGCTCGTCTTACCCCCTTCCTATTGGAAAAGATGAATCACTTGACATCTGGGAAAAGCATGCGAGCAAATCTCGCTTTGTTAAAGAATAATGCCCGTGTTGCTGCGATGATCGCGAAAGTTTTTTCACAGGTAGTGTAAACGATCACGGTTGTGGGGTTTCGATCCCGCTGTTTCCAACTATGCGAAAAGTGCCGGTTTGTTTCCAGGTCTCACCTACAAAGATCTGAACTGAATAATTACCCGGCTGCCATTTATCGGCGTCCTGCTGGCATTCACTGTATCCATAGCCACCTGAACCGCCATTCCAGGGTAATGTTTCCATACAGATCAACTCACCTTCTCTGAACCACAAGGCAGTCCATTGAACTCCCCGCAGCATACCGTCATACGAAAACGCCGCATACATCACATCCACAGGTAAACCAAATTCCTCACCTGATTCAATTGGTTGGTAATTCTCATCCAGATTCTTGGAAAATACCAATGGACTGAAAAGCGCATCCGGATTGGGTGTGGTCTCAGAAGTGAACTGGCTGCTGATGATGACTGAAAGGAATGGAGTCGGTGTAAACAGAGGCACTGGCGTAGCACTTGGGATAGTAGTCGCTGTAGGGGTTATTGTAATGGTGGGAGTGAGTGTGTTAGTCGGAGTAAGAGTTAGTGTTGGTGAGGGAATATAAACTCGATAGATAACCGGTTCCGCTTTGGAATTGAAGAGCAGTGCAACTACCAGGATAGCGATAGCGAATAGGAGAACTGAAAATGCTGAGCGTTGTTTTTCCTTGCGTTTAGCAAAGTAGCGCAAATTCCGAGCTTCTTTAAACTGGGTGAATGCACGAATGAAGATTAATAGCGCTAAAAATATCAACACCACAACAATCGCAGTTACACCAGCCCGAATATCAAGATCCATCGACCATCAATCCTAACTCATTTCGCCAGACATAGCCTTTCGACGCTGTTTTCTTGTAAACCCTAATATTTTAGGCAGTACCTGCTGGTAAAGAAAATACAAGAATTTTCGAGGGGAGTAATCCCACGCTCCGATCGTACGCTGCACGGTTCCACCCAGACCCTGCTTGAACCGGAAGACTCCCCACAAGCGGTCAGATGGTTCAAACGCATCCGGTGCTCCCCATAAATCATAAGAGATAACACCTCTGTTTTTCGCAAATCGCATTGCTTCCCACTGCAGCAGATAGTTGGGCATTTTTTCTTTATACCGGTCAGTGGACATGCCGTAAAAATACCAGGCTTGTTTTCCCACAAAGAAAAGGAAAAGACCCGCTACCGCTTCGCCTTCTGCTTCCGCGATGAAGGCTTGCGCCATTGCATGAGAAGTAAAAAGCTCCCACACATCCAGATAATACTCGCGCTCTCTGATGATGAATCCATCTCTTAATGAGGTTTCCAGATACATGTCATACAGCAATGAGAAATCCGCGGGGTGTGCCTGGCGAATGCTCACACCTCTTCGTTCTGCCAGACGGATGTTATAGCGCGTTTTTTGTTTCATGGCTGCCAGCAAGTCTTCTTCTGGCGGCTCGAGGTTGATCACAACCGTATTGCGAAATTGGATCTGGTCACTTGAAAAAAACCATTTCCTCTTTTTCAGATCTTCTTGAAAAGCAATCCCCGCCTGATTGGTTCCCTCATCAGCCTCGCCGGGCATTCCCTCATATATGATGATTTCAGGATCCATTTTGATGAATACTGCCTTCTTTGTGCGCGCATATTCTTGCAGATCATCCAGCACCACTTTTCGCGTGCTTGCTTCCATATTCACGAACAAAGGACCGCGCGGGATATACAATATTCGAAGGTTTACCAATCCCTTTAAAAATCGTGCAGATCGCATTAGAATCATAGCAGCCGCAATGACGTTGCCGTCACCATCGTGCCATACCTTAAAGTCTTTTTCCCACCCGTATTTTTGTTTTATTTCACCCCATTCCCAGGTTTGAAGAAAATGAGGCTGTGGGAACATACGCACAATCTCATTCCAGCTTTTGTTATCCAAACGAAATACCTTCCTCTTTCTCTTTGATCCACTGTCTGATCGCTTGCATATGACTGGCGCCTGCCAGAGGCAGGTGCTTAATCTCATCCTTGCTGAAAAAACCCATATCAAGAGATTCACTGCCTTTAGTAAGCTCCCCGGAGGTGCGAATGGCATTGTAAAGGATCAAAATTCCATTTCCGCGCGGGTCATCCTGATACATTCCAACACTGCGTAACCCGGTAACGGATACCTGCAGCCCTGTCTCTTCCCTCGTTTCACGTTGAGCGCCTGTAATAGGATCTTCATCCACTTCCAGGTAACCGGCAGGTAGATACCACAATCCTTTCCAGGGTTCAATGGCACGTTGCACTAAAAGCAGATGCTCATTTTCTTCAAGAAGCACACCCGCAGAGACCTTCAACTGCGGGTAATAAATCCATCCGCAACGGGAACAGGCTAATCGAGTTCGCCCTTCCAGTTCAATCGGTTGCAGTTTTTCTCCGCATAACAGGCAATAAGTACTCATGATAGTTTTCTCTTATGGGTATATGCCAGATAGGCAGCATACACCGGATAATCATAAACACGGTCCCATGCGCCTGCAGAACGTTTGAGCTCACCGCCAAAACCGCGCTTGAAGCGATATACTCCCCATAATCCATCACTGCGCTTGGTGAAATTCTCCTCCAGGTCATGCAGAGGCGCATCTGGGATGCCCCACAGATCGTATTTTTCACAACCATGTTCTTTTGCCCACTGCATTGCTTTCCATTGCAATAAATAGGTGGGCATACGGTTGCGTTCCACCTCGTTTGAAGCCCCGTATAAATACCAGGCTCGCTTCCCTTGCTTAAAAGCCATCAACCCTGCTAATGGTTTTTGATCGTAGTAGGCAGTAAAGAGCGCACACATTCCTTGTGGAGAAAAAAGGTCATACGCACGTTGATAGTATGCATCCGCATGAATTTCGAAATCATCACGCTGCCCGGTAGCATGCATGAGCTCATTGAAGATATCCACTCTATCATCTACAACGATCTCAACCTCTTTTTTCTCTGCCAGCCTGATATTGTAGCGTGTTTTTTGTTTCATCCCAGCCAGCCACTCCTCCTCATTCCCACCCAGAGGGATGAGGATAGTCTGTCTTGGCTGGATGTTATGAGCGCTGGCTTTGAATCCAGCCAGGTTCTCTTGAGCAAAATCCCATTCTTCTTCCCACAGGTCTGGTTCGACTTTGAGAAACACACAGCGCTTTTTCCGGCAAAAATCATCTAATTCAGACCACATGGAATTCCAATTGTATCCAATCGGACCTTTGGGAATATATGCAATACTGTATCCCAGGAAGATTCGTTTCAACAGGATCAATGCAGCGCTGGTCTCATTCCTGAAACAATGAGGCTCCCATCCAAATTCAGATTTCAACATCCCCCACTGTGCTGTTTGTAAAATATGGGCTTCAGGGTGTTGCTGGATATATTCCTGCCACTCTATTTCATTTATAAAACTCATGAGTCAATCGCCGTGATATTAATAGATTGCGAATTGCGGACCGATGCTCCCGGGATGATCTGCTCCAGCATGGTAAGAATCTCGTCTGTTTTCCCATCATGAGCCAGTTCAAGCAATTTATTAACCGCATCCTGCAGAGCTTTACCGGCAAGCTGATCCTGTCCTTCTTCATAGAAAACATCGGGATGGGCTGTTTCGTGAAATTCTCGTCCATAGTTCCATAAATCTTCGCTTAATTTTTCTCCCTCCCGCACCCCTGTAAAGGAAATTTCAATATCGCGCCCGGGTTCCAACCCAGAAAGGCGGATCAGATCTTCAGCCAGATCAACGATACGTACCTGCTCTCCCATGTTGAGGATAAATGTCTCTCCACCTTTTCCTAAGCCAGCAGTTTGTAACACAAGGTAAACTGCTTCTGGAATGGTCATAAAATAGCGTTTCATATCCGGATGAGTGATGGTAATCGGTCCTCCTTTGGCAATTTGACGCTTGAATAAGGGCACCACACTACCCCGACTGCCCAGAACGTTTCCAAAACGTACCACCGAATACGGTTTCCCAGAACTTTTGGCGCTATCAATGGTCATCATTTCTGCCATACGTTTGGTTGCTCCCATCACATTAACCGGAAGAATGGCTTTATCGGTCGAGATCAGAACAAAGTGTTCAACATCTGCAGCCAAGCAAATTTCTAATAAATTTTTTGTCCCTTCTACATTATTCAACACACATTCGTCAATGTTGTTCTCCATCAAGGGTACATGTTTATGCGCAGCAGCATGGAAAACAACTTCGGGTTTTTTCTCGGAGAAAATCCGTTTCAGACGATCATAATCGCGTATATCCGCGATCACTGTTTGAATATCCAATGCCGGGAATTGTCCATTAATTTCCAAATAAGCTTCAAAAATTGCGTTTTCCCCGTGACCCAGCATGATCAATGTTTTAGGCTGCCAGCGCGCGATTTGACGGCATAATTCACTGCCAATAGAACCACCCGCTCCGGTTACAAGGACAATCTTGTTTTTAAGAATGCTACCCACACGATCATCATCAATATGGGCAGGCTGCCGGCGCAGCAGGTCTGTGATATCCACTTCGCGCAATCTGGAGATATTGACCATTCCACCTAACAGCTCATATAGACCCGGCATGGTACGAAAAGCAACACTGTGCTTTCGGCACAGATTTGCTACTTCACGGATTATTTTTCCAGGCGCGCTTGGAATAGCTATGATGACTTCGTCAACTCGGCGGAAGGGAAGAATCTTGGGTAACATCGTTAAGTTACCCAACACTGGAACACCGTAGATAGTCTTCCCTTTTTTCTCCTCGTTATCATCTAAAAAACCAATGGGACGCATATTTAATTGCGGGTTGCGTTGCAGTTCTTTTACAACCATTGCACCTGCATCGCCAGCGCCAATGATTAAAACTTTCTTGTTTGGTTCCGTTCTTTTTTCGGTACGTGATTTACTCTTCCGTTCTGAAAACACCCGAAAAGATAAACGTTGCCCCCCTACCAGCAAAATGGAAATGACCCAATCGATAATCAGAACAGAGCGTGGAAATGCGTAAAAAACATTACCATTCAAGATGAACAGCATTGGAATGGCTAAGACAATAGAGGCGGTTGTGACTGCAAGGATGATCAGTTTAAGTTCCGGAACGCTGGCATAAGCCCACATGCGGCGATACAACCCAAAGAGATAATATACGATAGGTTTGATCACCAACGCTAATCCGGTCATCCATAGCAGAGAATACACATAATTATCAAATACCTCAAAGAATTCCAACCGTAAAATGTAAGATGCCAGAACTGAAATAGGTATGAGCAAGAGATCAGTTAGAAGTACGTGGCGGTTGCGTAGCTTCATATTGATCCTCACTTATACTCCCCTTAATCCGATTACTTGCCCCACTGTCCTCAGGATAATGGTGATATCTAACCAGATATTACGATGCTTGATATAGTACAGGTCATACTCCAGTTTGATAGCAGATTCTTCGATGTTCGAGGCATACCGGTAATTGATCTGTGCCCATCCGGTGACGCCCGGTTTCACAAACAAGCGTGCTCGGTAAAAGGGGATTTCTTTTTGCAATTGATCCACAAATTCCGGTCGTTCTGCCCTTGGACCAACCATCGAAATATCGCCCCTCAGCACATTAATAAACTGTGGCAATTCATCCAGATGACTCTTTCGCAGAAATTTTCCTACTTTCGTAACACGCTCATCATTCTCTACTGCCAGACGCGGTTTTCCATCTTCTTCTGCATCCTGCCTCATGGTACGGAATTTGAGCAATTCAAAGGGTTTCCCACTGATCCCCACTCTTTCTTGCCGGAACAGGATTGGGAAACCACCATCTAACATGATCAGAAATGCAATGAGAGGGGTCAGTACTACCATTACCAGGAATCCAAGAGTTGCCACAAGAATATCTACGATCCGTTTCAAGGTCTCATATCCGGATGTAGATCGGGCATGATCCACAAAAGACCTTAATATCCAATCATCTTCCAGCAAAAAGATGGGCACGCGCCCAATCAATTCTTCATACAGAATCGGCATGGTCGTAATCTCAATACCGTTTTCTTTTGCTTGCAGAATCGCATTGAACGTCTCCGGCTGCATTTCGCCTGATATGGAAAAGATGAGATCTGTAACATGTTCCGATTCGATAGCGTGCAATAATTTTTCGTTATTACCCAGCACCGGCAACCCTTCAATGATTTTTCCCGCCTTCTGTTTGTCATCATCGATAAAACCAACCAATATAAAAGGGATGGGTACACTATTTTTAACAATGCGCGCCATGGTACAACCTGATCGCCCGGCACCAATGATAAGAGCACGGCGTAAGAAAGTTGGCGCTGTGAATATGCGGATATAAATAAAACGCCACAGCAGTGTCAATACCGCTGCAGCCCCTATGAAAACTGTCACTCCACGCCGGGGTAAGGTCTTCGGTTCTGCAATAAAGAAGATGAATAGATAGGCGATACTCGCTACAACTGTAGCAATCAAAATTCCCTGGACCGTTTCACGCCGGTTACCAGCTTTGCGGACGTTATACATATCCAGGATTAAAATGATCCACATAGCAGGCATCATATAAAACCAGAAGGGAGGGCGTTCACGCAGAAACTGTAAAGAGAAACTGATCCATTGATCTTTTTGCGCCCATGCGTACAGTGCGATCAATAAAGCCAGAACACCTGCGACAACATCACCGAAAATTAGAATAATTTTCCGTTCTTTCGGTCCGATCAGCCAGCGTCTATTTTTCGTCTTTTGCATATCGAATATATATTGTACTCAATTATTTCTTTGTCAGTATGCTCATGAGAAAACCCGCGCCCCATGCAAAATGCATGGTCATGATGGCTGCAGGTAAGAAAAATATCAATCCTGGTTCACTCCTTCTAATCGCCTCACGAACTCCAGCTAATAATAAGATCAAACAATACAGACCTAATACCGACAGATAAGGAAGAATGATCCATCCGAAGAACGGCGAAAGAAGTATACCCAACGCATTTACCAATACAAAAACGGGGGGTAAAGCCTGTCTCCAACGCAAAGTGTCAGGATAGCGTTTCAGCATCTTGAATTTCCAGAATCCATAGCGCCAATATTGTTTCGCCAGCTCGTTCAGATTCTTACGTGCAAAATAGATACAGCGAATATTCGGATCAAACCAGATCTTTCCTCCCTGTTTTCGGATCCGCACGTTGAATTCATAATCTTCGTTGGTTAGCAAACTTTCATCAAACCCACCAATTTCGAAGAAAAGGTCACGGCGGAATGATCCAAAGGGAACAGTATCCACCTCCCCTTCCTGGTTCGAGAAACGGTAGCGCGCATCCCCCACCGCCAATGGATTGGCTGCTGCAGCTGCAATCGCTCGTGCAATCCCGCTATCAGTTCCGGGGCGTATCTCCCATACGCCCCCTACATTCGTCCCTTTGCCTGCCTGTAGATCACGAACACACGTAGAGATGTAATCTGGATATGGCATAGAGTGCGCATCCAGTCGCACGAGGTATTCACCATCCGACGCTTGTGCAGCTGCATTCACTGCAGCTGGGATGGTGCATTGGGGATTATCTACCACCTTCACCGCCAATTCAGGATGTGCCTGAGTAAATTCCATGATCTTTTCGCGTGTCTTATCTTGAGAGAACGCATCTGAAATCACGACCTCAACATCACGGATGGGAAAATCCTGTTTCAGAATGGAATTCAATAATAATTGGATAGTATTTTCTTCGTTATAACAAGGTACGATCACTGAAACAAGGTGCTTGGTTTTATCCATTAAAATCATCTCTTATTCATAAAAATAGGAAGCTTCACAAAAAAAACGCTTCCTTCGTCCGGATTGTTTTCAACCCATATCTGCCCATGATGCGATTGGATAATTTCACGGGCTATTGATAATCCTAAACCAAAACCCTTCTTTTTTCCATATTTTCGTGAGGAGTCAATTTGATAAAAACGCTCGAAAATCTTTTCCTGCTCATCAAGAGGGATTCCAATTCCGCTATCTTCTATTTGAATGAGTATATCGTTTTCGACAACACATGCTCCAATTTCGACCTTTCCATGGCTGGGAGTAAATTTCAAGGCATTATCGATCACATTAGAGAAAACCTGTGCCAATCGATCACCATCACCACGCACGAACACATCCGGAACTTCGTTCAGTTTTAACTGTACCTCATTTTGTTCCGCAAGGATTGAAAATTTGTCCACCATATTTTGAAGCAGAACTTTGATGGATATTTCTTCAACTCGCATATCCTCCGTGCCGGCTTCCAAACGTGCCAGCATCAAAAGATCCA